>Ga0207933_1000067_pt1 | contig 100343 bp, 101 predicted proteins | sample NGESurdeep092012_4_FD_184488 | JGI IMG/M metagenome (GOLD analysis project Ga0207933, IMG submission 184488) | Arctic peat soil microbial communities from Barrow, Alaska - NGEE Surface sample F53-3 deep-092012 (SPAdes) | ecosystem: Environmental > Terrestrial > Soil > Wetlands > Peat ... | reverse complement strand
CCTTTTCGAAAAAATGCCCATTTTACAGGTGTTTCAGGATGGCGTCTCCCAATCCGACCTGTTCGCAGATTCCAACCAGTTGATTCTGTTCGACTTATAGCCGGACAGCAGTGCGTCGATGTAGGGATACCAGGTCGATTCATCCAGTACCAGCAAGTCGCGGTCGCGATCGGCCTGGACGGTCGTTGCAATCGCCGTATCGAACCGGTTCACTCCGATCGCCTTTCCACTTTCCAGATCGACGGCCAATGAGCTTAATTGCTTCACTGCCGCGTCGATGTTTGCCCTGGCTTCCGGCGACGCGGCCGGGGTCTCTTTGGAGAGGAGACCCGCGGCGGCGCGAATGTCCGCGGCCGCCATAGCAGGCTCTTTCTTCACAAAAGCCTGGCGTGCGGCCTGCATCTTCCTGCTCAGGTCGTCGATTACCGGAATGTACTCCTTATCCTGGATAACCAGCCAGTCTGCCGGGGCTTTTGACGCCACCTTCGGTTTGGAGGTGTTCCGGCCGGGGGCGGCAACCGAACCTTTCGCCGCCGTGTTATCGGCGTCCCTGGCGCTTGTGCCGCACCCAACGCCCAAAACGGCCACTGCAGTTACTAAAGCGGAGAGAATTGCCTTCATATCGTTTCCCGATCTATAGACTGCTTTTGCGAACCCGCCCGATTTGGTCCTTCGGCAGTCTATCCGGATCGGCTGATGTCCACGAGGAAAGGAAGTCGTTGCGCCGGCGGCATACTTTTACTGTAAGGAGAGGAGGGTCAAAATAATGTCAAAAAAGCTGCAGCCTGCCCCGCCCCGCGCCACCGAAATACTGCCTCTGCACGGAGCGCAACTTCATCGCTCTTGGAGGTATCGCGTGCTCACACGCTCAGGACAGGAATGCGCGACTCCCGGATGATCCCGTAGCCTTCGCCGTTATCCCCCAGATGGCTGCGCCCGGGAATGTGTCCGATGATCAGCAGATCAGCCTTCGTTTGCTCCGCCGCCCGGTTCAGCAGTTGCGGAACATTGCCACTGTCGATGATCACCTCAGCCTGGGTTCCGACGTCTTTCTGAAGTTTGGCGATCTCCTCGGCGGCCATGCCAACGATCGTCTCCTTCCACTTCGGGTTGACTGAGTATCCGCTCGGGCCCAGGGACTCGACACTGCCCGTAATGTGGACAAGTGTAAGCCTCGCATCCACCGCCGCGGCCACTTCAACCGCTCGTGCCAGGGTGTGCCGGTTGTGCGGGTTCAGCGCAACCGAGCAGAGAATGCGGCGTACCGAAAATTCATCCGGGAGCGTCTCCGCTTCGCCTTTTTGCAACTCAGGGGAATGTCTGCCGATCCAGATCGGGCACGAGCTTTCGTGCAGGACCTTCGCGGTAACCGAACCCAGCAGCAGCCGGTAGAGAACTCCCTCGCCCCGGGTAGACATAATGATCATGCCTGCGTTGTGGAATCGCGCTGCTTCCACTATTTCCCTGGCAGGGTCGCCTCTTAGCAGCAGACGCGTAACGGCAATTCCCTCAAGCTGCGGCAATAACAACTCGTCCAGATCTTTCTGCGCCCACTGAACGACCTTCGCTTGCAGATCTCGCGCGGTGACCTCGTGTCCGCTCTCCAGCAGCCCATAGGGATAGCTGTAAGGCGTCACCACATGGAGCAAAATTATCTCGGCATGAAAGCGCCGCGCGAGCCAGGCAGCCTGGCATGCAAGCTGCCGGAAATGAGTTGAGTTGTCCGTGAATACCACAGGAAGGAGAATCTTGTTAATGGTCAGCATTACGCTCATTCTTTCGTGTCACAAATATCGCGCTGGCGCGGGGTCTTAAACTCCAGGGTTTTAAACGATCCGCAGCCGGTTATTCTCCCGCGAGAACAAGCCCTGCGGCTACCGGCAGGGTCAAAAGAAAACGCTTGATCTGGCGTCTTCGCACAACTTCCCAATCCGCCTTGTTCGATACCTCCTTCAGGTGGGCCACTTCGTCAGCCAGTCCCAGCCTGGAGCGGTTAGCGGTCGCCCGCCGGGGTAGATTCGGTTCCTTGCGCGTTTGGCGTCGGCACGCTCGATAAGGGTGGAAGGTTCGCGGGCCTGATGGGCCTGGGTATCCGGTACCTTCGCGCCTGGACCGGCACCGGGGCAGGTGTCTCGCGATGGCTCTGACGCGCTGCCACAATGACCATCGCCGTGATCACAACCACCGTCACCGCCGCCGTCAACGCCCCAAGTATGACGGCCCCCCATTCAACGCCCACCCAGAAACGCTTGTGACAATCGCGGCAACGCAGAATCCGGCCGCGCACGATCGGCTGCACCAGGCGATCCACCAGTCTCCGGCGGCTACGCGTAACATCGTCGGACTGACACCGTGGGCATTTCATTATTTATGAACGAGATGCGTTCAATCGAAAGACATCGGAGAACCGATTCTACCACGGACGGACGAAGACGCCGTCTCTAATCGGCTGCCACTTTTTGCGCGCCGCTGTTCACGACGACCGTCACCGGAGCTTTCACCGCCGGCAGCGGAGGGCCCGAAATCCAGACCGACACCACTCGGATGCCCCCGGTGTCCTCGAGCGGAACAAACCCTGTGTCGAGAATCTCGCCATCTACTTCGATTTCAATCCCCGCCTTTCCTTCGCGTCTGCCGGCCGCAATCTCATACACAGTCGCGCCGTGGCGATATGTCATCTCAAACCCTGGCCATTCCGGCGGTATTGCGGGATCGATGGTGAAGCGGTCCCCGCGCACCCGAAAGCCCAGCACTTCCTCGATCCAGATCCGATACATCCATGCCGCCGAACCTGTGTACCATGTCCATCCGCTCTGCCCGATATGGCCCCTTGCGGTCGACACATCCGCGGTCGCCACGTAGGGTTCGCCCCGGTAACGGGCGGAATCCTCCGGTGACCGGCTGAGTTCGACCGGATTCATCATCTGCAGCAGGCGAGTCGCGTTGTGACCCTCCCGCAGCCTCGCCCACGCCATGGCCATCCACAGGGAGCCGTGTGTATATTGCCCCCCGTTCTCGCGCAAGCCAGGTGGATAGCCCATGATGTAACCGGGATTCGGCTCGGAGCGGTCGAAAGGCGGAGTGAAGAGACACACGATCCTGTCGCGCTCACGCACCAGGTTGCGCTCGGCGGATTGCATCGCCCGCAGCGCTCTGGCGGGATCGGCGGCGCCTGAAATTACCGCCCACGATTGCGGCAGCGAGTCGATTCGGGCTTCCTCGTTCACGTGCGAGCCAAGCGGAGAACCGTTATCGAACCAGGCCCGCAAATACCAGTCTCCGTCCCATGCCGAATTCTCGATCGCTTTCTTCATTTCCGCCACCTGCCGCCGCCACTTCGTTGCCAGCGCCGCCGCATCCGGGCGCGTATCCGCGAGCAGGGCGAAGGATTCGAGCACCGAGCAGAGGAACCAGCCCAGCCAGACGCTCTCGCCTTTGCCCGCCGCGCCGACCAGGTTCATTCCGTCGTTCCAGTCGCCGTTGCCCATCAGTGGAAGATGGTGCGGCCCGAGTTGCCATCCGCGATCGAGCGCCCTTGCGCAATGTTCCCAGAGCGGAGCCGTTTCAGCGGAAATCGAGGGCTCGAACATGCGTTCGTGTTCATCCTTGCCGAGCGTCGGCCCTTCGATAAACGGCGTACGCTCGGCGAGAATGCGGGTATCTCCCGTCACCTGGATGTACTGCGCCACGGTAAAGGGTAGCCACAGCAAATCGTCGGAGCAACGGGTTCGTACCCCTGCGCCGGTGTCCGGGTGCCACCAGTGCTGGACGTCGCCCTCCTGAAACTGGCGAGCCGCTGCCCTGAGAATGTGCTCTCTGGTCAGCCGGGGCGCGGCATAAACGAATGCCATGGAATCCTGCAGCTGATCGCGGAAACCAAAAGCGCCCCCCGATTGATAGAAAGCGGAGCGGCCCCAGAATCTGCAGCTCAGCGTTTGATACAGCAGCCAGCGGTTCAGCAGAAGGTCGATGGAGAGAACGGGGGTTCGCACCTGCAGCGCGCCCAGCAGGGAATCCCACGAACGCTGCGTCAAAGCCAGCGCGTCGCCCACCAGCCTCGGTTCTTCGTAGCGCTCCAGAAGCGCGCGTACATGCTCGACGGTATCCGCCTGACCGATCAGGAAGGTCACTTCGGTCTGCTGGCCGCTTTCGAGTCTGACATTCACCTGTAGTGCGGCACAGGGGTCCATGCCCGCTCCCGATCGATTGTCCAGACGCACGCGTTCCAGGCCCGCCGGATTCGAAGCCAAGCCGTTCCGGCCGAGGAACTGCACGCGATCGGTCGACCAGGACGAGGCTCTCGGGCTGGCCGCCACGAATGCGAACTGTCCTCGCCATGCCCCGGTCCAATACTGTTGCGCGAGGAGCGCGCCGGACGCTTCGTCGCGGGAACACTGCACTCGCAACTGCTGGTCCTCGCGATTAGCTCCGAGCACCCACTCGTTGAACCACGTGACGGCGATACGCCGCGGCCTGGACGAGTCGTTCCGCAGACGCAGCCTGCATATTTTCACGGGATCGCCGCTCCCGTCTTTATTCGTGGGCACAAAGACCGTCAGTTCCTGGCGGATCGCATGGCTGTTGTGTTCGAAGACCGTATAACCCTGGCCGTGGCGGGCCCGATACGCATCGTTCTCGCGCTTTGGCAGGGCGGTGGGAGTCCAGATCGCGCCGCTCTCGTTGTCGCGCAGGTAAATCACTTCCGACTGCGGGTCGCCGACCGGATCGTTATGCCACGGCGTGAGCCTGTTCGACTGGCTGTTTCCGAACCAGGTGAACCCGAGGCCGCTCTCACTCACCATGGTTCCGAAATTCGCATTTGCCATCACGTTTACCCATGGCGAAGGGGTTCTTGCGCCAGGTTTCATGTAGATCGCGTATTCGCGCCCGTCCGGCGTAAAGCCGCCCATTCCGTTGAAGTAAGGCAGTTCGAGAAATGGCAGCTGCGTCGAGGCTTCCTCCGGGCCGCCTCCTTCGGGCACGAACGGCGGTATCGGGGGCCCTTCGGCGGATGCCACGAGTTGCTGTTGCAGAGACCCTCGTGTCCCGTTGAGCAGGATACTCGCCGAAGCCAGTATCAGATTGCGGTGATCTTCCGGAATTGCATTCCAGTCGCGCAGGAAGACCCCGCCCGGCCGGTCCGTTCCTGCTTCCGAGGCGTGAGCCTCAATCTGCCGCTGCAGCCGGATTCGCAACGGCTGGTCGTAACTGGGAGCCTCCTGATTGAAAACGATAAGATCCGCGCGGAATCCGCGTATTCGCCAGTAAGCATGGGCCACCAGCACCTCCCTCACGAGCGACAGGTGGCGCACGTCGGACACGGTCACCGCCAGAATCGGAAGATCGCCGGAGATTCCATAGGCCCACAGCCCTTCCTGGCCCATTCGATTCCTCGCCAGCAGGTTCGCCGACGGACGCAGCCTCGGATTGGGATAGATCAGTTGACTGACGAGTTCCTGGAAACGGTGCGCGGCGCCGGGGCCAATGCCCAGGAAGCGGAATTCCAGCTGCGCGCGAGTCCACGCCATTTCGAACGCCCGCGAAACCGCGGCTGGATCGTTGTATTTGCGCACCAGCGCCAGCACGCCATCGCGCGTGGACGCCGCCACCGTAATGAACGTGATCTCTCTTCTCTCCCTCGGATCGAGGCTCACGCGGCGCCGAAGACTGAAAATCGGGTCGACCACCGTCCCCACCGATCCGGTGAGACGGGTTCGCAGGCTGTCCGGGTTCTCGGGCGTTTTGCCGCGGCCGAGGAACTTCGCGCGGTCGGTCTCCAGCTGTACGCCGGTGAGGCTGCCTGGCGTCGCATCCGGCAAACTTTCCGCGCCCACCAGAAAATGGCCGGCCCAGATGGCCGTTTCGCCCGGGGCCCGCGGGCGCCGGTGTGCGATCAGTACCCCCGGCTCGGGAGACTCCGTCTCGATGAACATTTTCGCGAATGCCGGGTGGGCCTTGTCGGCGGCGTGCTCCGCCATCGACAACTCGATATAGCTGGTGAACTCCAGCTGCCGTGCGCGCAGGGAGCGGTTCGTGATCCCTATCCGGTGCAACTCGGCATCGTCCTCGGCCGCTACCGTGATATCCATGGTGGTTTCGATCCCGGAAACCCTCCGGCGGATCTCGGCGCGATCGGCCGCGAAACGGACCGTGGTTTCCCCCAGACTTCCCCCAGCGGGCTTGTGTGATGCGGCCCAGATCTCGTCCGATCGCAGATCGCGGATGTAGACGAAACTGCCCCATGGGTCGAGCGTCGGGTCGGATCGCCAGCGCGTCAGGTCGAAACCGTTCCACCGGCTATAACCCCCGCCTGAGTTCGTGATCATCAGGGCGTAGCGCCCGTTGCCGTGCAGATGGACTCTGGGCGCGGCCGTCTCCTCCGTCCAGATGCGATCCGGAGCTTCTTCTCCGGTGGGAGCGCGCAGCGGCACGTGCCTCGGCTTTGCTTCCCCAACGGGCAAACGCGTGATGGGAATCCCTTCGAACAAGAGCGTTTCAACAGCGCGAACCCGCACATCCCGATGGAAGCGGCGCTGCATGGTGTCGCGATGCAAAGCATTATCGAGCGCGGCCAGACTCATGCCCTGGTGATGCGCCATGTAGCACTGGATGAGTATGCCGCGCGCGCCGCCCTCTTCGCTCTCGCGCGAGAAATCGATGGATTCATAGAACCCCATCGGCCCTTCGAGACTGAGAGTTTTCAACCGCCTCAGATTGTCGGTAGCCGCCCCCGGATCGACCAGAAGTGCCAGCAAGCTTGAGTAGGGCGAAACCACCAGCTGGTCCTCCAGGCCGGGATTGAGCGCCAGCGCGGGTACGCCAAATGGCTTGTACTGATAAATGCGGTGCGCGTCGAGCGCACTGTAGGCGGACTCGGAAATGCCCCACGGAATCCCGTTTGCTTCTCCATATTCAATCTGGCGCCTCACCGCTTCCCGGCAGGCATGATCGAGCATGGAATTGCTGAATGTTCGCGTGAACAGCAGCGGCATCAGGTATTCGAACGTCGTCCCGCTCCAGGACAACAAAGTCTGGCCGGAGGATGTATAGGCCCACGGCCGGTTCAATGCAAACCAGTGTTCGGCCGGCAAATCGCCTTTCGCAATCGCCACCAGACTCGCGAGGCGGCATTCACTGGCGATCAGGTCATAGTAGCTGCTGAATTCCCGCGGACCGCCCACCGCGTATCCCACGCCGAACAACTTGCGTTCCGCGTCGTAGAGGAAGCGCATGTTGACGCCATCGGCGAGTTTAGCCGCATTGGCCATCAGCGCTTCGAGGCCCTTCACTGTTTCAGCCGCGTTGGCGCGGGCGGCCGCATATTCGCCTGAAAGTTTGTCCAGCCAGACGGAGAGTTCGGGCCGCAGGTCGCGGACACCTTTCCAGGCGAGAATCGAATCGACCGGTGTTCCGCCTTCGGCCAGCATTGCGAGCGAGGGCATGCGATGTAACGCGTGCCTTCGCAATTTGACTGCGTCCTGTCCAATGGCAAGCAGCGAGGCATCGGGTGGCGAAGCAAGTGTCTCCATCCATCCCAGATATCGCTCCGTGACATCCCCCCACGAAGCCACTTCGCTCGCCAGGCGCGTCGCCCAGTACGAGCGTTCGTCCGTCCCCGTCACGTGCCATTTCTGTGCCTCCCGCAAGCGCTCCGTGGGGCCGATCGCCATACGGAAACGCGCGATTACTTCATGGCCTTCCTTAGCCCCGCGCAGCAGGCGGCGCAAAGCACGCAGAGACACCGTTGCGGAAGGATCGTCCCCGCACTTCGCCTCCAGAATCGATAGCGTGTCGCCCAAACCGCGCAGACCCGCTTGCCCGAGCAGTGGCCCCTGCATAATGTCGCGGCATCCCTGTTGCAGCACCCATAAGGTGGCCACCAGGTTTCCGCTGTCCACCGTGGAGACATAGCGCGGCGTCAAAGGCACGAGCGTTCGCGTGTCATACCAGTTGAGAAGGTGTCCTTCGTAATGCTCCATCCGTCCCAGCGTTTCCATGGTTTTGGAACAGCGCCGGAGAAATTCGTCCGCCGTCAGGTATCCGAAGTCGCGCGCCGCCAGCGCGGAGACGAACCACAAACCAATGTTGGTGGGCGATGTGCGTGGAGCGACTTCGATGCGCAGCGCCAGTTGCGTATTGTCCGGCGGCAGCCAGTTGGTGCCGGCCACTACCAGATCGTCGAAGAAGCGCCAGGTCTCCCGCGCCACGCGGCGAAGGAACAGATCGTCCGCGAGGCTGAGTTTCTTTCGGGCGAGCGACGGAACCGGGCGCGCCAGCCAGCGCATCAGCAAAGGCGAAACGGCCCACAGGATGACAAACACCGCCGTCGGCGCGAATTCACCTTCGACGAGCAGCACGATAGTGAGCGGGGCGGAGAGGCCCGAGATCGCAAGCAACTGGCGAAACGTCGCGTTCATGTGGCGGTGCGCGTCCGACCGTGCGCGGTCGGCGGTCTGCCATTCGAGCATCCCCCGGCGGCTGACGGAATGCCGGTAGATCACCCGCGTGATCGCATCCACCGACAGCCATGCCTGATGCGGGAGAAAAGCGATCATCACCACGGCTCTGAAGAGTTCGTCCGCCGCCCCCTGCCACCGGTGCACGGTGCCCTGTACACGCTTGGCGAGCCGGTCGAGCAGAGGAGTGATCGCCGGAATGGCGACCGCCAGTCCCACCACCAGACTCCACACGCCCGGTGCCGCCGACGTGAGCCAGCCCAGCAGCAGAAGCAGCAGCGCGGCCACCGGAGACAGACTGCGCCTCAGGTTATCCAGGATGCGCCACCGGTTGATGAGCCGCAGGGGATTCCGCATCCGGCCGCCCGAAGCCGTGGGCACCGTTCTCAGCGCCCAGCGCGCGATTTGCCAGTCTCCGCGAAGCCACCGATGCTGGCGCGAGGCGAAGCTGCCGTAGTCCACCGGCAGATGCTCGAACAGTTCGATGTCGCTCGCGAGACCGACGCCCGCGTGCGCGCCTTCAATCAGATCGTGGCTGAGTACCGTGTCCGGGGGAAACCGGTTTTCGAGGATAGTGTGAAATGCCCGAACGTCGTAGATCGCCTTTCCATGAAACATCGCCTCCAGAAACAGGTCCTGCTGCGCGTCGGAGACGGTCCGGGAATAGGTATCCGTGCCCGTGGCGTCCGCGAACACGCGCGTGAAACGTGTTGCCGTCGCACCGGGCAGAGTAATGCTGACGCGCGGCTGGATAATGGTATAGCCGCGCGTGCGGACGCGCGTGACAGGGTCGATTTCTACTTTGTTCAGAGGATGCGCAATGGTTTCGATCAGACGGCGGGCGGCCTCCGTCGGGAGTTGCGTATCGGCATCCAGGGTGATGACATACGAAATCGGCATCGCGAGGCGGCCCGTGTCCAGCACGCTCTTGTTCCGGAGATCCGTCGCGGGATTGCACAGAAACGCGTTAAGCTCTTCCAGTTTTCCCCGTTTGCGTTCGCGGCCGATCCAGCTTTGTTCGCTTTCAGACCACATGCGCGGCCGGTGAAAGAGCAAAAACCGGTCGCCCCCCACCCTCGGTGGTAGCGGATAGCGCGTGTTCAGAACGGCGATTCCGTCGCGGGCGATCTGGAGCAGCACGTCGTCTTCCGGCGTCGTCTCCGCATCGGCATCGATGAAATCGGAAAAGAGGCTGAAGAATATATTTTCATTCCTGTTTCCGAGAAAACGGACCTCGAGCTTCTCCAGTTCCGCCCGTACGACGTCGGCTCCGTTCAGCATCATCGGCACCACCGCCAGGGTGGCGTCCCGTGCCGGAATGCCATCGCGAAAGTCCATTTTCGGCAACGGGTTCGGCGGCAACAGCGAAATCACCAGGGCGTTGACGATCTGGACCGATAACTCGCTCAGAGGAAACAACGCCAAAGCCGCCAGGGCAATCAGAATGCCCGGGTAGTGCAGACCTATCTCCGATGCCAGCAGGCATGCAAGGAGCGTGAAACATATAGTAAGGCCCGTAATGGCGGTGAGATAAACGGGCGTGGCGTGGCGCCAGATGGAACGGAGCGCGCGCACGCCGGCCGGGACGCGGGCCTTCGTATCCGATTCCAGTTTCGTCAGACCGTCCGAGAGCAGATACCAGGCGACCTGCCCTGTCCGCGGATCGCTCGATTCGCCCGCGAAACCCACTGCGCGCCGCGCCACGTCGACTTCTTCGAGTCCGCTATACAGGGCCGTCTTTTCGACAATGCGCCGGCACTGGTCGCGCGTCGGGAAGTCGCTGTGCCCGTAAACTCCCGCCGGGTCGGCGCGCAGTTCTGCCTCAACCAGACTCACGGCTTCGAAAATCTTCGTGAAATCCAGCCGGCCCAGAGTGCGAAGGCTTCCAAACGCGTTCGATGTGGAAACGGTCGCGGCTGCTTCTCCCGTGTGCTGTTCCCTGACCAGTTCGATCAGAGATTTCCCGAAGCGATTTTCAATCCAGCGCTGCGCCGGGCCCAGCGCCATTTCCTCGCCCTGAAGCTGTTCCGCGAGCGCGGTCGCGAAATGCGGCTGCCGCGCGAGAGGCTCTGCTTCCAGATTGTGCAGGGTTGCTTCGAAGACTTCGTTACCCGCGCGCGCTCCGCCAGCCAGACGATTCGCCCACAGATAGGCGGATTCCCGCAGTTGCTGCCCCCGGCTCACCTTTACGGCCAGCTCCGTCAACGCCTCGATCAGGGCAATCCGCAGAAATAAAGGAAAAGCCCACAATTCCGCGATTGTTAAAGCGGACGAACTCTGACCGTCTCTCAGACAATCCCGGATGCTTGCATCCGTAACGCACAGCCCCGTTTTTGCCACAAGCTCGTGGGCAAGAGTGTAGACTCGCCCATGACCGCTGCCTGAAGTAGACCAGGTGGAGTAATCGCGCGGCAAATGCAGATGAACTTCCGTGATCTGCGTGTGGACCAGATACGAGTTGTCGAGAATCCATTCAGCCGCGGGCGAAAGCGAGTGATCGAGTCTGGCAGCCTCCGTCAGGTCGGTGCAGGCGGCATCGAGCGCCCGGTCGTCTTCCTGCAATCTGGCGATTATGGCCCGCCTGGTCAGGAAGGTTGTTCCCGAAGGGAGAGTTCCTTTCCCCGCGAAATCCACCATTCCTTCGTCCTCGGAATCCGGACGCACGACGAAAATGGCGGGCGACCCCGTCAGCCGCAGCGTTTTGACTACGTTCTCGACATTAAGGGGTTGTGTTTCCGCCACCACCAGCGTTTCGCCTTCGAGGCGAAGCATTGCATAACGCTTGCAGGATGAGAGCGTATTTCTGGTATCTGGCCGGACGAGACAAACTTTTGCTACACGTTGAAGGGATTGCCACGCTCGATCCGCAGGCATTTCGCCTGACGGATAGAAGGCCAGGACGATCCGGAGCGGCTTTACCGTCATAGATCCTGAAGCCTCGTTACGCGCGGCCGCGAACAATGCTTGTCAGGAAACAGGCAAGAAAGAGGAATGCAAATACAGCCGTCGCCAGTTTCATGGAAATCAAGGCCCCGGCAGGGCCCGCCGCGACATTTACGCTAGCGGTCAGAACGGCCATAAGAGCGAAAACTATCATCCAGCCAAACATTTACATGATCTCCCTGAGGGACGGCGTGACGGAGCAGTACATATTCGGTCCCACACTCACATACAGCACGTAGCGTGCCATCGAATGACACGTATTATTAAGGACTTACACGGCGTTCCGCCGCTACGTGACGGAAAAATCCGACGCGGTTGCGCAGAATTTGCGGCTCAGCGCATTTTTAATGGAAATGCCGCGCAACGGCAATATCGCGGGAATTGGCTGGAAGAAGAATGTGCGAGCTTGGCGAAGCGGAAAATTGCGTCGGCGCAATCGCAAAAATGCGACCGCGCCGAAAAAAGCATATGACGGTTTCTCTCGTTCAGTTGCTATAGCTGCCGGTCATTCCAGCGCCCGCAACCGTGGCGCACGACGAATGCCCGCAACCGCAGATAATATCGGCGCGGCCCTCGTTGCCCTCGCAAACGGTGCTGCAGTATTTACTGTCTTTCGCCGCCGCACAGTTGCACGACGGATGAGCGCATGTTTCGTTTTTCTGGTCTGCCATGGTGATCTCCGCTCTTTCCCCTGCGCGTTTCATGCCAATCCGCTGCGTTGTGTCAGAACTCGACAAGGCGAACCCGTCCGTATCCATTACAAAGCTTTACTGCATGGATGGCCGGAGCAATGATAGATTCATGAACGTGCGCATCCTGATCGTGGATGACGACGAGGAACTTTCCAGCCTTCTTACCGAGTTGCTGACTCGCGAAGGGTTCCAAGTCGAATGTCAGAACGACGGCCGGCGGGGCCTTACTGCAGCTCTCAGCGGGGGCTTCGACCTTCTCGTCCTCGACGTTATGTTGCCGGGGCTTGACGGCTTCGAAATTCTGCGCCGGGTCCGGCGTGAAACACGTCTGCCCGTCCTGATGCTGACCGCCCGGGGCGAGGATGAAGACCGTATCGTCGGCCTCGAACTCGGCGCCGACGATTATCTGCCCAAGCCCTTCAATACCCGTGAACTGGTGGCCCGTATCCGTGCCATCATGCGGCGGCTCGAGGAACGCAATCCCGGCGTCCGGCTCGAGATCAACGGTATCGCAATCGACCCCGGCACGCGCGAAGTAATGCGGGAAGGCTCGGGCGTGGAAGTGACCACGTTTGAATTCGACATTCTCGAAACATTGATGCGGTCCGCGGGACGCGTGGTCTCGCGGGATGAACTGATGGAAGAGCTTTACGGCCGTAAAGCGACGCCATACGACCGCTCGGTCGATATGCACATCAGCCATCTGCGCAAGAAGCTCGAAGGAGACAAACCCCTCATCATCACGGTACGCGGAGTGGGGTATCAGTTCGTGCGCTCACCGGAGACGGAGGTAGCCGCTTGAGGAGCCTGTTTACCAAGATCCTGCTCTGGTTTTTACTGACCGTGATGGTCACTTTCACTCTGACCTTCTACGTATCCAGCATCTTCGTTCGCTCCCGTCAGCCCGAGTTCAGCCGCTTTACTTTTGAATTGCGCGAGGCCCGCGCGGCCTGGGAAGCGGACGGCAAAGCGGGTCTCCAGCGCTTTCTCAACCGCCTCCGCGATGCCACGGGCGCTGACGCGGGTCTTGCCGACGGCTCCGGCCACGACGTCATTACGGGAAGGGACTGGTCGAAGGAAATCCGTTCGGCCGGCTCAAGGGCGCCGCGCTCCATTCTTCCGTTTCTGCCCTTTGTGCGGATCGAGAGTAACCGTGGTTTCACCACCGCGACCCTGTCGAAGGACAAGAAATTCTACTTTGTTGCGACTTACCCCGTCCGCGATCCGACACGGGATGCCTGGTCCGTCGAAGTGCCGCGCGAGACCTGGTGGATGCTGTGCATCTTCGCTCTTCTTTGCTACGGTCTGGCCCGGCAGCTGACTTCACCCCTGCGGAAGATGCAGAAAACCATCGAGCGCTTCGGCCGCGGCGACTTTACGGCGCGCGTCAATTCGCCGCGAGCCGATGAGTTGGGTCAGCTTGGCCGCGCGGTCGATCAGATGGCGGAACGAATCGAGAGTCTGCTCAAATCGCAGCGCCGCCTGTTGCAGGATATTTCACATGAACTGCGTTCGCCCCTCGCGCGTCTCGGCGTGGCGGTGGAACTGGCCAGAGGCGGCGGCGACCCCGAAATCGCATTCAATCGCATCGAACGCGAGGCGGACAGGCTCAACATGCTGGTAGGCGAGTTGATCCAGGTGACGCGCGCCGAAGGCGATCCTGCCGGCCTGAGTACGGAACCCGTGCGGCTGGATGAACTGGTTCGCACGATCGTGGAAGATGTTCACATCGAAGCCGAGCGCCACCACATCGAAATCGATCTTAACGTTCGCGAGGCCGAGATGGAAGGGAATCCGGAGTTACTGCGCCGCGCGATTGAGAACATCGTGCGCAATGCCGTCCGCTATTCACCTGAAAACGGCCGCGTCGAGGTAAGCCTGTCGCGTTCCGGATCGCTGTTCAGAGTCGCCGTCCGCGATTATGGCGCGGGCGTGCCAGAGGAGGCTCTGGCTCACATTTTCGATCCGTTTTACCGGGTGGAAAAAGATCGCGGCCGCACCAGCGGGGGCGTCGGTCTGGGGCTCGCCATCGCCAAACGGGCGGTAGAGTTGCACCGCGGCGCGATGCGGGCGACCAACCAGCGGCCTGGGCTGCTGGTCGAAATCGAATTGCCCGCGCCGAACCTGGCCCCGGAGGCCACGCCGGCCCTCACTTCTTCAGCATCTTGATTCCGTTCGGAAGTTCGAACATGCTTTCGGGCAGAGCGTCGTTCACCGTGACTTTCTCCGAGTACAACTGGTAGATCTTCTCCGTGTCGCGTTCGCGCTCAGTCGTGTGCGGCCACATGACGCCGTTCCCGGCATCTCTGTATTTCGAATAGCGCGTGACTTCTTCCCGCCAGTCGTCGATCGTGTCATCCCACCGGCGGTAGCGCTGCTTTGAGGGCAGAAACGTATCGGAATTTACCCAGACCCTGATATTCCGATTCTCCGCGTCGAAGATGTCGATGGCGTCCACCGGCTGGTTCTCGATGACGTCGGCGCCGGCGAATTCAAACTCCAGTCCCGGCTCGTCCAGACGCTCTCGCAGGATGTAAAAAATGTCATGCAGCGTGGTCTCGCGAAACTGTTTCACGCGATCGTCCGCCAGCGGTTTCGCACCCCTGTATGTGACGTCGAAAGCCTCGTTCGGCGTAAACAGGACCGCATCTTCCTGCTTCTTGCCGAGGACCTGGCGCTGCATCTGGAGAAGACCGCCGTGGCCGTCCCTCTGCAAATACTTTGTATAGATGATTGCCACCGAGAGCCCGGTCAACTGCTCGCGGTAGAAGGAATAGGCGCGGCCGGATTCCGTGCGCGTCCGCATGCCGCGGAAAGCGTCGCCCCCCAGCGCGCCGATCGTCCTCTCGATCAGCCGCTTGCCACGATCGCTCGATGTTTCGGCTCCGAGCACGGCCCCGCCCGCGAGCGACAGCGCAAAAGTCCGGCGGTTCATGGCTTTTTCGCGAGTTGCTCCGGCGTGAGTCCCTGATCGATTGCGATGCTCTGCACTTTCACGTCGGCGAAATGCCTTCCGGTCTGGCTGATCGTGATCTTGCGCGGCAGTTTGACGCCGGCGGTCTCCTGCCAGTCGGCATAAGTTTCCATCACGTCTTCGCCCGCTGTGCCGGCCTCGGAATAGTTCTCGCTCAAAGGCAGGCCGGTCGCGGAATCTATCGTAAGCACCACGGTATTTCCGGCTTTATCCGATACGCGGACCGTTCCGTTAGCCTCGTCTTCAATCACGCGATTCGGATCGCGGGAACTCGCAAGGAGCGAGGGCCACATCCGGAACAGCTCGAAGGCGATCTGTTTCCGCTCGGCCTCCGGAATCGCCGCAACCCCCTGCGGGCTCGACACCCATCCGGTCCGGCCGTCGGAATAAGTGCTGACTTTGCCCATGGGAAGAACATTATCTTCGCGGAAGTGACCGCTTGCGATCCAGGCTTCGGTCTGTGCCGCCTTGAGCCCGCCGGCAGAGGGGTCCAGGTTCAGTTCCGCTTTCTGGGTTATGTCTTCGATGCCATCGAGCTTCGCTTCGCCGCCCATGGCTTGTGCCATTTTCGCGAGCAGTGCCGCGCCCTTCGGCTGGGGCGGCCCCGCGGTCGCGCGCGGCCGTGCCGCGCTTGCGGCCGGCGCGGGAATCGCAATGTCGAGAGTGCTGACCGGGAGCCCCAGTGCGGTGAGCGGCGTGCCAAAGTCTTTCGGATTGCCCACGGCGACGATGACAAACTTCGCCGGGTCTATATACTGCTTCGCCACGCGCAGAATATCGGCGCGCGTCACCGCCTGGACAGCCTTCTGGTATTGAAAAATGAAATCGTCCGGGTAACCGTAATAACGGTACGTCAGGAGCCGGTTGAGGGTCTTCGACGGAGTATCGAAATTAAAAACGAAGCCATTGACCACGGTCTCCCTGGCGGACTTCAGTTCCTCCGGGGTCACCTCCTGCGTGCGGATGCGCTCCACTTCCGCATTGATGGCCTTGAGCGTGGCGACGGTGCTGGCGGATTTGGTGCTGCTTGAAATTTCGAACACGCCGTCGTGATCGTAGTCGGCGCCCCAGTCGGCTGAAACCTCATAAGCGTAGCCGAGTTGAGTTCGAACCTTCTGGAACAGGCGGCTCTGGAACCCTCCGCCCAGGATGTCGGCCATCACTTCGAGCGCCGGATAGTCCTTGCTGTTGAGTTCTCCGCCGAGATGTCCGACCACCAGACTGGTCTGTGTGACATCGGTTTTCACGGCGACGTGAATGCCGGGTTGGGAGTTCGCTTCGACCTTCGGAAACGGAGGAACTGCCGGCTCTTGCGCGTTCCACGATCCGAAGAGCTTTTCGAGCTTCGCTTTCATCTCCGGCGCCGAAAAATCGCCCTGTACCGCAAGGATGATGTTCTTCGGAAAGTAGTAGCGCTTGTAAAATGCGGTCACGTCGTCACGCTTGATGTTGTCGAGCGTGGCATATTCGATCTGCCAGCCATACGGTGTTTTGGGGCCGTAGACGAGTGCCGCGAACTCGCGCTGCGAAATCCCGTGCGCGTCGTCGTTGCGGCGGGAGATGCCGCTGCGCAGCTGAGTCTTGAGGAGATCGAGCTTATCCTCGCGGAATACAGGGTCCGTCAATACGTCGTGGAAGGTTCCGAGAACCTCGTCCGCCCGCTCTTTAAGCGTTGAGAACGATACCGATCCATAGCTTTCGCCGATCTGGCTCTCCACGGACGCGGCAATGTTTTCCAGTTCTTCGTCGATCTGGTCTCCGGTCTTCCCGGCGGTCCCTCCCGCGCGGATCAGCGCGCCGGTAATCGTGGCCAGACCCACTTTGTCCGCGGGATCGAAAAGATTCCCCGTGCGGACGAGCGCGAGACCGCGCACCAGCGGGAGTTCGTGGTTTTCAAGCAGGTAGATCTTCATCCCGTTCGACAGCGTGGCTTCTTCGATTTTCGGAAGCTGGATCTGCTTGAGAGGGGCATATTTCAGATCCTTCCACGACGCCGGGACAGAGGCGCGCCCGGGCGCGGGCTGTTGCGCCGCGGCAAGCAGAGGGAAGAGTAAAAGGAGTGCGCAACGCATTATCTGGATCCTTTTTCCGGCTGGAATGTCACCGCTACCGTCCGGTTATCCGTCGTGAAGTATTGGCGCGCAACGCGCTGCACGTCATCCGCCGTGACTTTGTCGATGTCATCCAGGGAAGTGAACAGTTTTTTCCAGTCGCCATAGTTCGCGTAGTAGCTCGCCAGCAGTTGCGCCAGGCCTGCATTATCGTCCAGTTGGCGGATCAGGCCCGCTCTTGTCCGGGTTTTGACCCGGGCCAGCGCCCCCTCATCCACTTTCTCTTTTTTGAGATTCGCGACGATCGAATCCAGTTCCGTCTCATTCTCGAGCGCGGTGTGGTTGAGGCCCGGGATCAGATAGAAAAAGAAAAGCGCCGGATACTTGCCGCCGGGAAAATCGGACTCCGCGCCCGCCTGCAGTGCCAGCCTCTTGTCCCTGACCATGTCCCTGTACATGATGCTGGTGCGTCCGCCGGAAAGCAGATCGGAGATGACGTCGAATACCGGATCGTCCTTGTCGTACTGATCCGGTCTGTGATACGCGATAAACTCCATGGGCTGTGCGGGCGAGGCTACTTCAGCATGTTTCGGCCCTTCCTGCGCGGGCTCCACCGTGATGGCGGGGTCTGGCAAAGGCCGCTTCGGAAGGCGCGCAAAGTACTCTTCCGCCAGACTGCGGATGTGCGCCGGATTCACATCCCCCACAATCGCCATCGTAATGTTCGCGGGCACGTAATATTGGCCGAAAAACTTCTCGGCGTCTTTCACCCGCAGATTTTCGATGTCGCTGGCCCATCCGCCGGGCATCACCCGGTAAGGGTGAGCCTCGATTGCGGTCGCCAGCATCTGTTCCATCAGCTTGCCCTGCGGATCGGATTCCACTCGCATGCGGCGTTCTTCGCGGACCACGTCCCGCTCCTTATAGAACTCGCGGTAGACAGGATGCAGGAAGCGCGCCGACTCCAGATAGAACCAGAGTTCGACGCGATTGGCCGGGAAATTGTAGAAATAGTCGGTGGAATCCTCACCCGTGCTGGCGTTCATGCCGACACCCCCGTTTTCCTCGATGATGCGCGGGTAGAGATTGGGAACCACGTAGGAATCGGCCTTCTCGATGGCGGCCTGTACTTCTGTCTGGAGTGCCTTGACCCTGGCGGGATCGGCCTTCCGGAGTTTGTTTCGCTCGGCGTCGAGTTCGTCGTAGACGCGCTCAATATCCGCGAGTGCTTTCTTTTCCGCCGGCCAGTCTTTGGAGCCGATGTCTTCCGTGCCTTTGAAAGCCATGTGTTCGAACATGTGGGCCAGGCCGGTCTTGCCTTTCGGGTCGTCCACCGATCCGGCATTCACATAAGTATGGAAAGAAACAACCGGCGCTTCGTGGCGTTCAAGCACGATGAAGTGCATCCCGTTCGGAAGCGTAAATTCGGTGACGCGCTTCGCGAATTCCTGCAAATTCTGGGCGGGAAGCAAAGCGGCAAGCGCGAGGGGGAGGAGGAGGAACTTGGCGAGTTTCACGTGAGTTTACTTTTTCATTCTAGCTGGACATCGGACCGGCGAATGTGCTCAGGTAGTGCCTGAAAGGTGGTTTGGTCGAAAATCCGACGGATGGCAATTTCGTTCGCGCCTGCCGTACCGTTGAAGTATGCCATCTGACCCTCAATCGCTTCAGGCATTGGCGAACACCATCGAGCAAATCGAACTGCTGATCTCCACGACGGAGCCGATGCCGTATTACAACTTTGCCGGGTACAACAAGTCGCTGCGGGTGACGCCTGCGATGGAAGCCGGGATCACTGACCACGTGTGGGACGTGGCGGAATTGCTCGCGTGAGTATGCAATAGTATTGGCTGATGGCCATTTTTGTTGTAATGGGCTTGGGCGATGTGAGCGCCCTGAACGCCAATATTGAAAGGGAATTTCCAGCGGAGCACTACACCATTGACACGGATAAATGGCTGATATCGGCAGCAGGCCAGACGGCGAAAGAGGTAGGGTTTAAGATCGGCATGAACCCGGACCAAAAGGTAAACGGCCTCATCGTGACCTTCAACGGGTACCATGGATGGGCGCCGAAGGACATTTGGGAGTGGATACAAGGCAAAGACCAGTGGCTAATCCACCGAACAAGCCCAGATCGTCGAGCCTCCCCCCGGATGATCCGGTTTCGCCAGGTTTCGTTTCATCGCAGGACTTCAGCTATCTGGAGATCGTCATGGAATTGCAAAAATCCATGGCAAAGATGGACGCGAATCTGAACCACCTCGCAGAAACGTCAAAGCATTACGATTCCAAATTGGACGCACTCAGCGAGAAACTTCACAACAAAATAGAGGATGTTGGCAAGGAAATCCATGCGGTTGCTCAGGATGTCCATGCCGCCAAAGCCGTAGCAAAATCAATGGGGGCGCTCATCGCGTTCATGGGGGCGCTCATCACTATCGCCATCGCCATTGTCGGATATATCGCGATCCCGGTGCTTTTTAAATTACTTGACGTGGGCGCGGAAATACTCAAGAAAACCCACTAACTAAGGGAGGTCAACGCACCTTTCAGGCACTACCTGGGCTCAAGCGAACTCTTCCACTCCACCAGGTCTGGCGTCAGCGGCGCTTCCACCGTAACCCGCTCGCCGGTTGCGGGACTGCGGAACCCCAGCCGGTGCGCGTGCAGGAAATAGCGGTTCCATGGGGACTCCTTCGCACCGTACAACCGGTCCCCGGCTACCGGATGTCTGAGCGATGCCATATGCGCGCGGATCTGGTGCGTGCGTCCCGTGCCGATCCGAATCTCGAGGAACGTGAATCCGCGGTAGCGTTCCACCGCTTTCCAGTCCGTCAACGCGCTGCGCCCCGTCGTCAGGCGGGCGGTCATGCGCGCGCGGTTCCGCGGATCGCGCGCAATGGGTTTCAGAATGCGTCCGCCACCCGGCAGATCGCCTTCCACCAGCGCCAGATAAATCTTGTCGACCTCGCGCGAGGAAAATTGCAAGGCCAGATCCTGATGCGCGGCGTCCGTCTTCGCCACCAGCAGCACTCCGGTGGTGAACCGGTCCAGCCGGTGCACGATGCCCGGCCGCACCTCGCCCCCAATGCTGGAAAGGGTCTGAAACCGATGCAGCAGCGCATTGACTACCGTTCCCGCGTGAACGCCCGCACCCGCGTGCACCACCATGCCCGCCGGCTTGTCGATCGCCACCACGCTCTCGTCTTCGTAGAGCACCGAAAGCGGAATATCCTCCGCTTCCGCCTTCAGGGCAGGGAGGTGTGCCGGCTGAACATCGATCTCTTCGGAACCGCGAATCGTCGAAGACGGCTTGCCGGGCACTCCATTCAATTGAACGCGGCCTGCCCGGATCCAGCTCTGCAACCGTGAACGGCTGTATTCCGGCAGCCGCTCATGCAACAGAGCGTCGAGGCGCTTGCCGCGATCGGGTTCGCCAGCCTGCAAAAGCATCTGTTCGAGATGATAGACGGTCGGCTGTCGGGTCGTGACGGTTACAGTGGTGGAGTGGCCGCGCGCGCAGCCGAAGGGTGGGCTGCCGCATCTCATGCAGTATCGCGTTTATATCCATGTTGGAAGAAATCACAGTCTCGGGCGCGCGCCAGCACAACCTCAAAAACATCAGCGTTAAAATTCCCCGGAATACACTGACGGTCATCACGGGATTGAGCGGTTCCGGCAAATCGTCTCTGGCATTCGACACGATTTACGCGGAGGGCCAGCGCCGCTATGTGGAGACGTTATCCACCTTTGCGCGCCAGTTCCTCGACCAGATGGAGCGCCCCGACGTGGATTCGATCGATGGCCTGAGCCCGTCGATCTCCATCGACCAGAAAACCACCGGCCGCAGCCCCAGAAGTACGGTCGGCACGATTACCGAAATATACGACTACCTGCGGCTCCTTTATTCCTCCATCGGATTACCGCATTGTCCGGTTTGCGGCAGTGAAATTTCCATACAAACGACCGAACAAATCCTGAAACACGTTCTCTCCCTGCGCCCGGAGGATCGCATCCTCGTCATGGCGCCGATCGTTCGCGGACGCAAGGGAGAATTCAAAAAGGAACTGGAGAAACTGGCGCGCCAGGGCTTCGTCAAAGCCCGCATCGACGGCGTCATCCGCTCGCTCGAAGACGATATTCCGCTCGACAAGCGCCGCAACCATACGATTGAAGCGATTGTGGATCGTTTGCTGGTCAAACCCGGAATCGACAAGCGACTGGAAGCGTCGATTGAAACATCCACGCGCCTTGCCAACGGCCTGGTCCTGATCTCGGTCGTCGACGGCGAAGAGCGTCTGTATTCGCAGAAACTGGCCTGCGTTGAGTGCGGCTCAAGCGTGCCGGAACTGGAGCCGCGGTCATTCTCATTCAACAGCCCTTACGGCGCCTGCGAAGAATGCTCCGGCATCGGCAGCGTCTGGGCCTTCGATCCCGACAAAGTCATCGCGGACCCGGCGAAGCCTCTGCTCGAAGGGGGTCTTGGCCCGGGCGCGGGGTCGAGCAGGGTCACGGCGAAGGTGCAGGAGGTCGCGAAATCTCTGCGCGCCCGGCTCAAAACCCCCTGGGAAAAGTTGCCCGCCGCCAGCCGGGAAACCCTGCTCGCCGCCGTCACCGCCGTGCTGGGCGAGATTTACCGGCACGCGCCGCATGACTATCAGGACTGGCTCAACGACTACATGTCGCCTGTCCCCTGTCCCTCATGCGGCGGGAAACGGCTGCGCCCGTCGAGCCTTGCGGTGCGCGTCAAAAACATCTCGATCGCCGAGTTCACGGCCATGCCGATCTCGCGCGCCTTGATCGCGGCGCGTTCCTGGCAATTGACGGATCGCGAGAATCGGATCGCCGGACGGGTGATCGATGAAATCCGCCGCCGTCTGGAGTTTCTGGAGTCCGTCGGGCTGCACTATCTGAGTCTCGAACGCGCCGCGTCCACATTGTCCGGGGGCGAAGCGCAACGCATTCGCCTGGCCACGCAGATCGGCTCGAAGTTGCGCGGCGTGCTCTATGTGCTCGATGAACCTTCAATCGGCCTGCATCCGCGCGATAACGGCCGTTTGCTCGACACCCTGACCGCTCTGCGCGACATGGGCAACACCGTGCTGGTTGTGGAGCATGACGCGGAGACGATTGAGCGCGCCGATTACGTGATCGATCTTGGCCCCGGCGCCGGCCGCCTCGGTGGCGAACTCGTGGCAGCGGGCACGCCCGCCGATATACGCGCCAACGAGCGCTCGCTGACCGGCCGCTATCTTGCCGGCACGCTCTCGATCCCCGTGCCACCCGTGCGAAGGATGGGCAACGGCGAATCGATTCACATCCGCGGCGCCCGCGAGCACAATTTGAAAGGGATCGACGTCGAGTTCCCTCTCGGGCGGCTGATCGTGGTGACGGGTGTCTCCGGCAGCGGTAAATCGACTCTGGTCAACGATATTTTGTACCGCGCCCTGGCGCATGAAATCTACGGCTCGCACGAAGCGCCCGGCTTGCACGGGGAAATATCCGGGATTGTGAACGCGGAATCAGGAGTCGACAATGTGGATAAGGTCATTCGCATCGATCAGTCGGCCATCGGGCGCACGCCGCGCTCGAACCCCGCGACATACACCGGTCTTTTTGCGCCCATCCGCGATTTCTATGCCCTGCTGCCGGAATCGCGCGAGCGCGGCTACAAGCCAGGCCGCTTCAGCTTCAACGTGAAGGGCGGCCGCTGCGAAGCCTGCCAGGGCGACGGTTTGAAGCGGATCGAGATGAATTTCCTGCCGGACGTTTACGTCACCTGCGACGTCTGCCGCGGCAAGCGCTACAACCACGAAACGCTGCAGGTGAAATACAAGGGCTATTCCATCGCCGATCTTCTTGCGCTCACCATTGAGGAGGCGCTGCCGGTGCTCGAGACCAACCCGCAGATTCGTCCGAAGCTGCGGACGCTGCTCGATGTCGGGCTCGGCTACGTGCATCTCGGTCAGTCGTCCACTACGCTTTCGGGCGGCGAAGCGCAGCGCATTAAACTCGCGAAGGAACTCAGCAAGCGGCAAACGGGGCGCACGTTCTATGTGCTGGACGAGCCCACCACCGGGCTGCACTTCGAAGATGTCCGCAAGCTGCTCGAAGTGCTGCAGCGGCTGGTCGATCTTGGAAACACCGTGCTTGTGATCGAGCATAATCTCGACGTGATCAAGTGCGCCGACTGGGTTATCGACCTGGGCCCCGACGGCGGTGAAGACGGCGGATGTCTGGTGGCCGCGGGCACTCCCGAGCAGGTGATGCGGTCGCGCGGGAGCTTCACGGGCGACGCGTTGCGCAAGGTGCTGCAGCCGGTATAATCAGGCCTGCGCCCGCCTGAAACGATGGTCAATATAATTGACCAGTCAATAATAGTGGGTGATATAATCCGGGCATGGAACAGCTCAACGCATCGAAGTTCAAGGAGCAATGCCTTTCCCTGCTCGATCGCCTCGGTCCCGGCGGCATCGTCATAACGAAGCATGGCAAACCGGTGGCCCGGTTGATTCCGATCGAGTCCGGTTGCGCTGACCTGATCGGCAGCATGAAAGGCAAGTTGAATGTAACGGGCGACATCTTCTCCACCGGAATCGAATGGGATGCTCAATCTTGATACCCACATTCTGCTGTTCGCGCTGGCCGGCTCGTTGAGGCCCGCCGAACGCAGATTACTGGAAGGAAATTCATGGGGTGTATCGGCGATCGTTCTCTGGGAGATGGCAAAGCTCGCCCAATTGGGCCGTATCACGCTCGACCTGGACTCCGCCGATTTCACACGGATCTTTGCGCGAGTGCATGTTTGGCCTCTCGACCTGGCGGTTTGCAGACAATCCACTGAACTGGACTTCGAAAGCGACCCGGCGGACGAGTTGATCGCAGCAACCAGCATCGTCCACCGCGTGCCGCTGCTCACCCGCGACCGGAAGATCAGGCGATCGAAAGTTGTTCCAGTTGCGCGCGTCTGACGTTATATTTTTGTATAATCAGGAGCGTGCATACAACCAATCTACGGAAGGTCGGAGGGTCCATCATGCTGGCTGTTCCTCCAGCCATCCTGGATTTGCTTCATCTTCATGCCGGGACTACGGTGGGCCTCGCTGTCGAAGGAGATCGTCTGGTCGTTCGTCCACAAACGAAAGCCCGCTATACTCTCGATGAACTTCTGGCGCAGTGCGATCCCGCCGCTTCCGTCACCGTTGAAGACCGTGAATGGCTGGATGCTGAACGCGTCGGGAGAGAGTTGTGAAGCGTGGGGAAATCTGGCTCGTCTCAATGGACACGTCCAGCGGTCATGAACAGCAGGGAACGCATCCGGTGCTGATCGTTTCACCCGACCGTTTCAACCTAACCACTCGAGTCCCTGTCGTCGTGCCCATCGCCTCCAGCGGGAGTTTTGCCCGTAGCGCCGGTTTCGCTGTTTCACTGATGGATGCGGGTACGCGGACAAGCGGGGTTATGCGATGCGATCAACCCCGCGCCGTCGATCTCCTCGCGCGCAGCGCGCGCCTGCTGGAAAATGTTCCCGCGCGCATCATGGATGAGGTGCTCGCCAGACTGGCCCCGATTTTTTGTGAATAAAGACTACGGTTGTGAATAACTACTACGGCGTTGCCCCGATCGACCTGTCGCGGCTGAAAACCATCTCCCTCGCCGAACGTGGCGGCAAGGTCAGGCAGACGGACTTCGCGCGTGTCTATCGGCCCGGTGCCGGCATCGATGGTTTACTCGCAAGCATGCCGCATATCCTGGCCGGGGATACTTTCCGGGCCGTGGCCGAAGCCATCGCCGCTGCTCGCGAGAAAAAGAAACCCGTGATCTGGGGCATGGGCGGCCATGTCATCAAATGCGGTCTTGCGCCTGTTCTGATCGATCTGATGCATCGCGGTTTCGCCACATGCTTTGCCATGAACGGTTCCGCGTCCATCCACGATTTCGAGATCGCGCTGGTGGGGCAAACCAGCGAGGACGTGGAAGCAGTGCTTCCCGACGGGCGTTTCGGTTCCGCCGAAGAGACCGGCCGTGAATGGAATCGGGCGCTCGAACCCGGTTCCGGTATGGGAGAAGCGCTGGGCCGCGCGCTCGACCGCCTCGCGCCCGAAGAGCACGCCTCCGCCAGCCTGCTGGTACAGGCGTGGCGCGCCCGCGTGCCGGTCACGGTGCACGTCGCCATCGGCACCGATACGCCCCATACGCATCCCATGGCGAACGCAGGCACGCTGGGCAGTGCCACTCACAACGATTTCCGCCTGTTCTGCAGTCTGGTTTCGGCTCTCAACGACGGCGGCGTCTACATCAATGCGGGGTCGGCCGTCGTCATGCCGGAAGTCTTCCTCAAGGCTGTTGCGTGCGTGCGCAACGTTGGGGAGCAGTTGCGCAACTTCACCACCGTCAATCTCGATTTCCTCCAGCACTATCGTCCCCGCGTCAACGTGGTCGAGCGGCCTCATGCGCAATCGGGCGGACACGGATACGCGTTGACCGGGCATCATGAAATCATGATTCCACTTCTGGCCGCGGCTCTCATCGAGAAAGCGTCTTGAGCTCGCAGGCTTCCGGGCCACCCCTGTATCTCGCCGGACCCGAACGCCCCTTCTGGGGCTTCGCCGAGCTGCTGCTCATCGTGGCGCTGTTTATCCCCGCGGTGGCTCTGGGCGGTTTCGCCGTGCGCGCCGCGGCTTCGTTTTTGCATCGTGACGGCAGTCCGGGGCTCGCGCTCCTTACCGCCGAGTTTATCGGCTACGCGATCGTTTTTTTCGCTCTCTGGCTGCTTTTTGCGCGGTATGGCAAGCCGCTGCTGGTCTCGCTCGGATGGGTCCGGCAGCCGTTCCGCACCCTTCACCTCGTCGTCCTCGGGGTCGTGCTGGCGGTTGCGATGTTGCTCCTCGAAAACGTCATGGGCTTCCCCAACGTTGAAACGCCTTTCGATAAATTGCTCAGTGACACCCCGAGCCGTATCGGGATCGCCCTCTTCGGCGTCACGCTGGGACCCATGATCGAGGAACTCCTGTTCCGCGGCTTCCTGCAGCCTGTCATGGTGGATGCCATCGGCGTGCTCCCGGGGATACTCACGACCTCCGTCATCTTCGGCGCTCTGCACCTGACGCAGAATGCTTTCATCTGGCAGAGCGGCGTCATCATCACGCTGGTGGGCTTCGTGCTTGGCGTGGTCCGCCACGTTTCAGGCTCCACGCGCGCTTCCACCATCACGCATATTTCGTATAATTCGCTGCCGTTCCTGACGCTGCTTCTGGCGGGAATGCAGTCATCTCACAAACCATGATTCAAACCACATGATTCAAACCATCCGATGGACCCCTGACGGCGTCGTCATGATCGATCAGACCCGTCTCCCGGCCGAAGAGAACTACGTTACCTGCCGGACTTACAAAGAGGTTGCCGATGCCATCCGCACCATGATTATCCGGGGCGCGCCGGCCATCGGCGTTGCGGCGGCGATGGGTGTCGCGTTAGGTGTCTCCCACGCCGGCCCCGCCGGTCTCGACGCGCAATTCGAACGGATCTGCGCCGAGCTGGCTTCCACCCGGCCCACCGCGGTCAACCTGTTCTGGGGCATCGACCGGATGAAGCGGCTTTACGCCGCAATCCGTCACTTGCCTCTGGAGGAGATTAGCGGCCGTCTGATCGCTGAAGCGAAGCTGGTATGCGAGGAGGATATCGAAATCAACCGGGCCATCGGAAGGCATGGAGCGCCGCTCGTTCCCGACGGCCGTACGGTGCTCACTCACTGCAATGCGGGCGCGCTCGCCACCGCGGGCTACGGCACGGCGCTCGGCGTGGTGCGCGCGGCGGTCGAAGCCGGTAAAAACATCGATGTCTACGCCGATGAGACTCGTCCGTTTCTTCAGGGCGCCCGGCTCACTGTCTGGGAACTGAAGCACGACGGCATTCGCGCCACGCTGATTACGGACAACATGGCGGGGCACTTCCTGCACGGCGGCCACATCGGCTGCGTGATCGTCGGGGCGGACCGCATCGCGGCCAACGGTGACGTTGCCAACAAAATCGGTACCTATGGAGTCGCCGTGCTCGCCAAAGAGAACAACGTTCCGTTTTATGTCGCGGCGCCCGTCTCGACGCTCGATCTCACGCTGCCGGATGGCACGCACATTCCCATCGAAGAGCGCGGCGCGGCGGAAGTCACGCATCTGCGCGGCGTTCCCATTGCGCCCGAAGGGACCGACGTGCGCAACCCGGCGTTCGATGTCACGCCCAACCGTTACGTCACCGCCATCGTTACTGAACACGGGGTCGCGCGCGCGCCGTACAATGAATCGTTGCGTGAACTGGCGGCCCGAAAATAGTATGAAACTTCCAGCCCTTCTGCTGATCGCCGTCCTGAGCCTCTTCGCGGCCGGCGACTATTCCAATCGCCGTGCTCCCGGGTTTTCGTTGATGGATTCGCACTACCGGCAGCACGATCCGCAGGACTATCGCGGCAAGGTTGTGCTGATCGATTTCATGCTCACCACCTGCCCGGTGTGCAACAAACTCGCGGACACCCTGGTCCAGGTGCAGTCGAAGTATGGGGACAAGGCCGTAGTGCTGTCGATTGTCGCGCTGCCCGATAACTTTCAAACGGTCGCTGCATTTGTCGCCGAACATAAGATCCCCTGGCCCGTGCTGTTCGATTCAGGCCAGGTCATGATGTCTTACATGCGGCTCACGCCTGGGAATATGAACATGCATTTCCCGCATTTATTCATCGTCGATGGCAACGGAACCATCCGCGACGACTTCGATGGCACCGACGATAGCTCGCTGACGGCCGCGCATCTTTCCGCCGAAATCGACAATCTGCTTTAATGCGCGCGGCGCAGCCAGGCCTTCGCGGAATCGGCCATGGTCACCACCGCGCCGCCCAGCATGATCGCGTCTTTGACCACCAGCCTCCCCACTCCGGACAGATACGGAAAGCCGTGAACGGTATCGCCTAAAGCCGGCACCCATGCTTCAGGCGTGGTTACAAGAAAAGATAAGGTAGTGCAAGCCATCAGAATGAGCAGGAAACTACCGGCGGCGGCGAATTGCGGCAGGAATGGATCGAGGCCGATCAGGATGCCGATCGACACAATCACGATCCCAAGACCCATGGCGAAGGGATAAGTGCCATTCGTCTCGTGCCATTGTCTGTGAGCGGGATTCAGTTCACCTTCCTTGTTCATAAATGGTTTGTACTCCGGCGCCGGGTGGTGGTAGAAAAAGCTCATCAGAGGGCTATTCGCAACCAGCGGTACAATGCCGTCCGCCTCATACTTTGCAAACTTCAAACCACCGATCCATACCAGCACCAGAACCAGTCCGATACGCAGCAGGCCCATCCCGATTCGGTCTGCCCTGGCCGCCAGCATATAGATGCGTCTGACGATTCCCGTGTTGGGGATTACTTTTTGGTTTTCCGATATCCCGATCATGATTTCCTCTTTCCCGTGATCTCCCGTCCGGGCGTCACAACCCAATCATGCCGTGGATTGCGATACGATAAGTTACCGAAAGTATTAGAAATCAATCCCGGAGTATCGTTACGGATCGGCTCTCCCCTTTTTTTGCCAACTTCGCCCTTTCGGCCCGCGTTTTCTATTCCGGCCGGCTCTGCGGCATTTCCGCCGATCATGAAGACGACGTCGGGCATCTGCATGTATTGCGGCGCGGCACCCTGATCGTGACCGAACCGGAAGGCGGGGCAACGGTTATCGACCAGCCCAGCGTTCTGTTTTATCCCCGGCGTTGCCGCCATCGCCTGCAGGCGGATGAAGGAAACGGCGCCGAAATCGTGTGCGCCTCCATCGCGTTCGGCGCCGGGATGCTGAATCCATTGGTGAGGGCGCTTCCCGAAGTGTTGATCGTGCCCCTGAACTCGGCCATGGAACTGGCCCCGGCGGTCGAATTGCTTTTCGCGGAAGCGTTTGCGGAGCACCCGGGCCGTCAGACTGCCGTGGACCGCCTGGCAGAGTACCTTCTGGTGCTCCTGCTGCGCGCTGCAATGAAAGCACGGCTGGTCGAAGGCGGGGTATTAATGGGTCTCGCCGACCCGCGCCTGGCTCATGCCATTAACGCAATCCACGCGCGGCCCGAACACTCCTGGACGCTCGGAGAACTTGCCCATGCGGCGGGCATGTCCCGTGCCCGCTTTGCCGTCCATTTTCGTGAGATTGTGGGCCTTACGCCCTTCGATTATCTTGCTGACTGGCGCGTCGGCATGGCACAGGCTCTTCTGAAGCGAGGGAACTCTCTCGCAATCGTCGCGCCCTCTGTCGGTTATTCGAGTCCGGCCGCCCTGACCCGTGCCTTCCGGCAGCGCGTTGGAGCATCTCCGAAGGAGTGGTTGTCGGAAAAGCCCTAAGCGCTGACCGTCTGCCCGGCCAGTTGCCGCAGCACGAAAGGTAAAATCCCGCCATTGCGGAAATACTCCGCTTCCTGCGGCGTGTCCACCCTCGGCACCGCCTCGAAATCGATCGCCGTTCCATCCGCTGAAACCGCCTTCACCGCGACACGAGCCCCTGTCTCCACCGCTTGCCGCACGCCCGTAATGTGGAACAGTTCCCTGCCCGTCAACTTCAGAGATGCGGCGGTCTGTCCCGGCGCAAATTGTAGCGGCAGCACGCCCATCCCGACCAGGTTCGTCCGGTGAATCCGCTCGAAGCTTTCCGCGATCACCACTTTCACGCCCAGCAGTTGCACGCCTTTCGCCGCCCAATCCCGTGACGATCCCGACCCGTACTCCTTGCCCGCCAGGATCATCAGCGGAGTCCCCTCCTGCTCATAGCGCACGGAGGCATCGTAAATGAACATCTGCTCGCCCTCCGGCAGATGGACGGTCCATGGTCCTTCCGTGCCCGGCGCCAGCTGATTGCGGAGCCGCACGTTCGCCAGCGTGCCGCGCACCATCACTTCATGGTTGCCGCGCCGCGATCCGTAAGAGTTGAAATCCTTCGCGGCCACCCCCTGCGCCAGCAGATATTCCCCGGCCGGGCTGTTCACGGCAATCGATCCGGCAGGCGAGATGTGATCGGTTGTGATCGAATCGCCCAGCAGCGCCAGCACGCGCAGGCCCGTGAGGTCGGCAATCGGCGCATTCGGATCGGTCATGTTGTCGAAATAGGGCGGCTTCTTGATGTAGGTCGAAGCGTCGTCCCATGCGTAGATGGCGCCGGTCGGCACCGGCAGGTGCTGCCAGCTGCTGTCGCCCTCGAAAGCCTTCTCATACTCGGTCCTGAACATCTCCGCATTGAGCGTGGAAGCGATCGTCGCGGCGATTTCCTGCGGCGTGGGCCAGATATCTTTCAGATAGACCGGAGCGCCATCGCTCCCCGTGCCCAGCGAGTCGCTCGCCATATCGAAATCCACGGTGCCGGCCAGTGCATAAGCCACCACCAGCGGCGGGGATGCGAGATAGTTCGCCTTCACCTGCGGATTGATGCGTCCTTCAAAGTTGCGATTTCCGCTGAGCACCGCCGCCACTACCAGATCTTCGTTCTTCACCGCCGCCGAAACCGCGTCCGGCAGAGGACCGCTGTTACCGATACAAGTGGTACAGCCATACCCGACCAGGTTGAAATTCAGCGCTTCGAGATACGGCGTCAACCCCGCTTTATTCAGATACTCGGTCACCACTTTCGAACCCGGCGCCAGACTGGTTTTCACCCACGGCTTGCTCTTGAGTCCCTTCTCGACGGCCTTCTTCGCGAGCAGCCCCGCGCCAACCATTACCGATGGATTCGAGGTGTTCGTGCAACTCGTAATCGCCGCGATCACGACCGCGCCGCTCTCCATCTCACCGGTCTCGCCGTGCATTTCGATCGTCGCCTTCTTCGTCGAGGCATCCTTGAAGGCATCGCGGAAATTCTTCCGGACTTCGGGCAGCGTCAACCGGTCCTGCGGGCGCTTCGGACCGGCCATGGATGGCACCACGCTCGCCAGATCGAGTTCGAGTGTATCGGAGAAGACAGGGTCTGGCGTAGCGTCCGTGCGGAACAGCATTTGTTCCCTGGAATACGCCTCCACCAGTTCGATGGTGTGCCGGTCGCGGTTCGAAGTGCGGAGATAGAGCAGCGTGCCGTCGTCCACCGGGAAGAAGCCCATGGTCGCGCCGTATTCGGGAGCCATGTTGGCGATGGTGGCGCGGTCGGCCACGCTCAGCGCGCTCAGACCCGCGCCATGGAATTCCACGAACTTGCCGACAACGCCCTTCTTGCGCAGCATCTGCGTCACGGTCAGGACGAGATCGGTCGCGGTGCAGCCTTCGGGCAGTTTGCCGAAGAGTTTGAACCCCACCACCGCCGGTAGAAGCATTGAAACCGGCTGCCCGAGCATGCAGGCCTCGGCTTCAATCCCGCCGACTCCCCAGCCCAGAACCCCCAGGCCGTTAATCATTGTAGTGTGTGAATCGGTGCCGACCAGCGAGTCCGGATAGGCCGTCCATGAGCCATCGGCGCCCTGTGCGCGAAACACCACGGGAGCGAGAAATTCCAGATTCACCTGATGCACGATGCCTGTATCCGGCGGCACCACGCGGAAATTGCGGAACGCCGTCTGGCCCCATCGCAGCAGCATGTAGCGCTCGCGATTGCGCTGGAATTCCATCAGCGCATTGATGCTGAACGAATCCTTCGTGCCGTAATCGTCCACCTGCACCGAGTGATCGATTACCAGATCGGCGGGCATGAGCGGATTGGCTTTCGAAGGGTCGGCGCCCATGGCTGCCAGCGCATCGCGCATCGCCGCGATGTCCACCACCGCGGGTACGCCCGTGAAATCCTGCAGCAGGACGCGCGCGGGCATGAAGGATATCTCCTTCGCATCCTCGCAGGCGGCGCCGCCCCGGGCGAGAGCCTCGATATCGGACGCCTGCACCTTGCGTCCGTCTTCATGGCGCAGCAGATTTTCGAGCAGAATGCGGTGCGAGAAGGGAAGCCGCGAGATGCCGGCAACGCCGTTTTCCTCCAGAGTGGCAAGACGGAAAATGCGGTAGTCGGTGCCCGCCACGCTCAACGTGGACGCGGCGCCAAAGCTGTTCTGGTTCATGGGTTAGTTCCACTATATCGGACAGGTGAGTCCGGCTTTCGGGGCCGGGTTTGAGAGATGCGCACCGGCAGCCCGCATCCGCCGCCCGCTCGGCCTTGTGCCGCGATGGCGGCCCCGATGGCTCCTGATGCAGCATCGATTGGCTCATGACGTTTGGAACGATAAGAGTGAGGCGGCTGTATTCGCACGCCGCGCCGTCAAGACGATGTCAAAAAAGGCGCAAACACCCGCGCCGATATTGCGCGGCGAAATCCCGAACCGCATACTGAAACCGGGGGGATTATGCTGCATACGGAAAGTAAAACAGATTATTCACCTGGCTATGCGATAGCCTTCAGGAACGGTGAGCGCCGGATGACCGGTCACGGCGCTCCGTCCTTCACAATCTCGGTTGCCGACAAGGCTTATCTCGAACGTATCTTAAACGCCGACGCCTATACGGGGGCGATGGCCTTCGTCCGCGGAGAGGTTAGCATTTCGGGCGATATAGTCGCCGCGGTACGTACGATGACCGGCCGGAAGGATCGCGGCTTACTTCAACGGCTCTGGACGGTGGCTGCCGGATTTGCATGGGCCACCCTGCAGCCGTACTTCCAGAGCAGGAAGCGCGCCGCCGCTAATATCCGGTTTCATTACGACCGGTCCCATGACTTCTACAGGAAGTTTCTCGATTCACGTCTTATCTATTCATCCGCCATCTTCAGAGATCCCGGCTGGTCCCTGGAGGAAGCACAATCCGCCAAGCTGGATCTTATCTGCCGGAAGCTCGATCTCCGGCCCGGGGAACGGTTTTTCGATATTGGTTGCGGCTGGGGCGCGCTGATGATGCATGCGGCTGAGCATTATGGGGTATTTGCGTCCGGCTGCACGCTTAGCCGCGATCAATATGAATATACAGGTTCCACAATAGCTGCCCGCGGCCTGGCCCGCCGCGCCCAGGTTGTGCAGATGGATTATCGAAGCCTTTCAGGCCGGTTCGGAAAGATCGCCTCGATCGGAATGTTCGAACATGTCGGCCGTCGCCGGCTCGAAAACTATTTCAGAACCGTGGGCCGCCTGCTTCAGGACGACGGGCTGTTTTTGAACTCGGGAATCACCCGCCCCCAGGGGATTCAGGATGACCCCGAAACATACTTTCTGCGGAAGGAGGTTTTCCCCGGCGGTGAACTGGCGCATCTTTGTGACATCGTTCGCTACGCCGAGAACGCCGGATTTGAAGTGCTCGACGTGGAAAGTATACGTGAACATTACGGACGGACTTGCCGCGAGTGGGTCAATCGTCTTCAGCGGAATGCCAAATCGTGCGAGGAGTCTGTTGGCGAGAGAACGTATAGAATCTGGCTTCTGTATCTGGCGGCCTCCGCAATGAATTTTGAAGACGGGCAGACGGACGCGTATCAGATACTGTTGGCCAAACGCGGCGCCCGGTAAAAAGCCGATGGCCGAAGAGTCAGTGCTTCGGCCATCGCCCCCGGACCGGCCGGGCTGATCACGCGGCGTGGGGCTGCTGCCGGCGTGCGGTCTCCTGTTTTGATTTCAGGGCCGTTAACTGCAACACTCCGTTGTCCGGATTGGCGGTTACTTTGTCGACATTGATCGGCTCCGGCAAATCGAGCCGTCGAAACAGCGTCTTCTGGTCGAATTCGCAGAACCGGACGCCTTCTTCACTTTGATCGTGCTTGTGACTGGACGAGGCTTTGACTATCGGAGCGTCCGGCGTAGCGATCACCTTGACATCTCCGGGATCGAATCCGGGCGCACTTATGCGGGCCTCAAATTTTCCGTCCCGTTCCAGCAGTTCAGATTCGGGAATCCGGAATAGTTGGCGTTCGGCATCGAGCCAGTCCTGGATTGCGGATCCGTGGCCGCCGCCGCGGCGTTCGAACGTTTCAAAAGCACGTTCGCGAATCCGTTCCGACAGAGCCTTCACTTCATCGGTAAGGGAAGACGTCGATCTTTTCTCATCTATTTTTTCGATTGTTACCTGGGACACAATTTTGCTCCTTCCGAAAAACAGTAGTCCAGCGGTTTGAATGATTCGCTTTCGGTCTCCATTCCGATTATCGAAAGCATCGCGTCAAAACGGCAGCAGGAAACGAACGGCCAGCGTCAATACATCGTCAAGTATTCGCAACCATCGGCGGAGCGCGCAAAAGTGCCATGTCGGTTTGACTCGGGGCTTGACTGGCAGGTTGAATGGATACCGCTGACACGCCACGGCGGCCGGCAGGAAGAAGTCGAACCGTCACCCGGTTCCGGCGTCAAGCACGGGCACGGATGTCACGCTGACCATACTCCGCGGTGAAAGCCGGCAGCAGATTCGCGTGAAACCCGGCGAGTTCAGTCTGAAAGGAGGCGCCGCCGGAACCGGCCACCCTGGAACCGCTGGCTCCCGGCGTGGCAGCGCAACTGGCATTGTCTCGAAACACGCGCGGTCTGCTGGTCCGGAACATCGATCCCTCCTGGGCCGCCCCGCGCTGATGCTGATCAACCGAAACGGCCAGACGCATACTGTCGTTCCTCACCGGGGACAACGTGAAGCTCTATTTACCGCCGCGGGAGCCGGCAAACAACCGGGCGGAACGGGACCTGCGCCCTGCCGTTATCGCCCGCAAAATTTCGCATGGTTCGCGAACCGAACGCGGCGCAAGGGCATTCGGGGCTTTCACCGGCGTGCTTCAGACGATCCGCAAGACGAACCCCAAAGGCTTGGTGGCGGCGTTCATAAAACCGATAAGCCCTCCCGCTCCCGCCTGAAATCCCGCTAATCGATTACGGTGTGCCTGGGCGGATGCGCTTCTTCACATTCGGAAACAAAGAAAGGAACCGGGAAGAACAGGGCCGCATGAGCGGCAACGCTTTCGGCGCGGACTAATTCAAGGCGGGCTCAGGCAGCGTACCGGACCACTTCCAGCTCCGACGAGCGGTCCACTGTTGCGAGGAGGCGGTCCAGCCGGGCCATCTCCACATCGCCCAACTCAGTTTCACCGCACTGACGGCATTGAAGGACAGGCAGTGACCGCACGATCACAATCGACGCGTCACCGACTTTGAAAGGCAAGTCCGTAACCCGTTCTTCCATAGTGCCGGTGCATACTCGACATTTCATTTCGAAACCCTCCTGAAACGCCCATCCTGAGCCCATTGTTCAGAATCCGGGAGATACATAGTCACCACACGAATATTATCGCCTTCAATATCCGTGGCGACGAGAGCGTGAAACGTCTCGCCGAGACGGTCACTCATGACGGTTTTCCCAACTCCGGCTCTGCGAGCTTTCGCCGGATTAGGAACGTTAAACGCGCTTGGCTTATCCGAGGCGCTAGCGCCATTAACCCGGACGGCGGCGAACATGAGCAATCGCGATGATCTCCACGCCGGCGACCGCCTTCCGAAAGACGATTACGAAAGGAAACCGGCGCAGGACGATACGGTGCGTGCCAAAGTCATGCAGGGGATAGTGCTCCGGATTCTGGCCGATCTGATCCATTGCACGATCAAGCTCATCAGGAAACATCCCGGCAGCCCGCCTGCTTCGTCTCGCATACCAATCCACTGCCGCTTCAGCCTCTTCGAGCGCGGCAGGGTGGATTCGCGGAGACTCGCCGCTCACGGCTCCAGTTGGTCGCGAAGGTGCCTTCGTGCGGCGCCCCAGGAGATGGGTTCCACGGTTCCATCGTCAATCTGCTTCAGCCGAAGCTCGATCTCCCTCTTCCACTCTTCTGTCGCACCTGCGTCGACGGTCGCGTCCAGGCTCTCAATCAGGGAATCGATCGGCGCGGAACGCGACTCCAGGGGCAACGCGAGGGCGTCGCGAAGCAGTTCCGCGGGATGGCTCTCCATGAATCGATTCTATCGCGCGCGGCGCTTAACGCTTCCATCCATCGATCCACATGGCAGCATCGTTCCACGCCGGGTCTGTCGCCACCGCAAACTGCCCCGGAACTTCCGAAATTAAGAAAACCCTGACGAAAACCAGAATTGAGCGATTCTGAGTGCTCTGCGGCGGCTGCAAGCGAGTCAATTTCTATTCGCGGCTGGCTGCGGCTTCGTTCCGTCCAGCCGGAAGAACATCGATACCCCGTGGCGTAACAAGTGCGGCCTGTCCAACCAGTGAATCTCCTCTGGTCATAACCATGCCGAGAAGCTTTTCGATGTTACCCGCCGTTGCCGGATGCACGCGGATCGGGACGACACCGCCCTTCCTCATCCGTTCCCGTCTCTGGCTACTCGGAAAATCATTACCCGCCCACACGACATCGTGGTTGGCAAGACGCAGGTATATCGACCACCCTGCGAGAATCGGCAACTATGCCGACAGGGGCCAGGCCCGGAATTCATGCGCAAGATAACTGGCATACGCAAGGCAGGCAAGCAAGTCTTCCCGTGTCAAACGAGGGTAGTCCGAAAGCAGGTCCGTTTCGGTCTCTCCCGCGGCGAGAAGTTCCAGGATAAGCTCAACGGCGAGGCGAGTCCCGCGCACGACCGGCTTTCCGGTCAGCACATCGGGGTTCACTTCAATGCGATCCCGCCAGTTCATACCCATCCCTGCCGGTTCATGACTATCGAGGATAGCGCGAATCGCCTCGCCAGAGTCCCGGCCGTTAACCCACCAGCCACGCCGCTAATATCGAAGAATCCATACTTGAGATGCCTGACGGGAAGATTGTCGGGCTCACTGTCGTAGGCGCGGATGATGAAGCCACGGCAACCGGGATTACGCGCGGCTGGTACGCGACACAAGTACTCGATGCAGAGAGCGTGTACGCCGCGCCGGGGGCTTTGTCATTGGCCCGGCGTCGTCACGGCGGGGCCGGTCGCCGGTCTGTCGGGTTGGCCGCGTAACAGTGTCAACAGCCTGTCGGTGAGCGTCGGCGCGGGACGGACTACGCGCAACCCCGGGTTTGCCGGTGCGTACATCTCCGGGTAAAGCTGGCGAATTTGGCGGGCCCGTGGCTCGGCGTTCGCTTCGCGCCGCGCCTTGCAATCCTCGGACAGCAATTCAAAGACGGTGTTGAGTTGGCGAACCTCGAAGCCGCGCATCTGCCATTCCTGCACAATCCGCGTGAATTCGCGGCGGTCTTGCGCTTCGCGGCGAAGGCCGAATCGTTTCGATGCAATCGGACAACTTACCCGGGCGCCAGGCGGCCCTCCGCTTTTGCGTAACGTACAATAAGTGACCTGCCCCGATTCGATTCCCGCCGTGAACCTAACGATGCAGTACGAATCCGGACGGCAAAGCTGCCTCAAGATTGATTTGTTCTCCGGTGATGGGGTGGCGGAATTTCAGATATTGGGCATGCAGGAAATATCCTCCATCGCCGGGCAGGCCGGGGAGATTTTCCAGAGGCTGGCCGGTTAAGCCGTATAGAGGATCGCCGACCAGGGGATGGCCGATGGATGCAAGATGGATTCTGATTTGATGAGGGCGGCCCGAATTCAGACTTACCTCAAACGTTGTGGTGCTGATGGTGCGTGAGATCACCTTTGCCAATGACTTTGACGGTTTACCGCTCGGGTTGGCGGCCCACACGGAACCGATGAGCGGGTGCGGCACGAGGCCGATGGGCGTGAGGATTTCGTAGGCGTCGTGCCGTGCAGGGTTTTGAGCCAGCGCCCGGTATATTTTTTGAATTTCAGGTGTGTTCCAGTTTGCGAATAGATTAGAGGCCGCCTGCGGCGTTTTGGCGAAGAGGACGATGCCGGTAGTGGCTCGGCCGAGCCGGTGGACAGGGTTTGCGCTGGGGGTTTGCTTTTGCACCAGGCGCAGGAGGGTGTTTTCCATGAAGCCGCCGCCGGGGAGGGTGGGCAGCCCGCCGGGTTTGTTGACGGCCAGCAGATGGGGGTCTTCAAACAGGACTTCGAAGTGCTGAGGGGCGTCTGGTTCGATCCAGGGCGGACGGTTCCAGACAAGGGTTTGGCCCAAAGTGACCGATTCGCCTCCGGTGACGGTGACGCCGTTGAGGGTGACTTCGCCGCTGTTCAGTTTTTGTTGCCAGGCTTGTGGGGTCGAGTGGGGGTAAAGGTTTGCCAGGTGGGAGAGCAGGGTTTGTCCATGGTACTTGCTGCTGATGATCGTGGTGTAGGCATAGCCCCGATTGAGCATGCAGTTTGAGTGTAAGCTATGGCATTTGCGCGCGGCGGCCAGCCATCGATCACAGCCTCCGGACCGAATCGTTTTGATGCAACCAAACAAGTTACCTCGGGACCAGGCAGCCCTCCGCTTCTACATAACGCACAATAGGGGCGTTACGCAATACGCGAAGCCGGTCTTCCTCGGCATAAAGGCGTTCGAAGCCTCCGGTTTCACCGTTCTTTGACAATCGAATATCAATCCTGACCCGAAACGCCGGGACCCCGTAAAACAAAACGAACCCAATTTTTCTCCCGCTAACCGGCTGAAAACACAAGCATTTCAGCCAATTCAATTTGGGTTCGTTTGGGTTCGTTTTTTGGGCTTTGGCCGCGCTATTCCTCTTTGGTAAAGCTGAACTTGATCGTTCTCGGCGCGCCACCGCCGCCGCCAGCCCGGCCTCCGGCTGGAGGAGCACCCGCGCCCCTGCCGCGCCCGCCAGCGCCACCGCTGATTACCATTTCATTGGTATAGTTCTTTCCGTCAGGTGAAAGGGTCCAGACGTCATGATATTTCTGGCCGTTCTTCATGACCGTATCCACGGTCAAAACATTGCCTTCCATCTTGCCCGTAGCCGTAGCCCCTGCGAAGAAGCCGGAATCCATCGTGACCTTGCTGCCATCGGTCGGATACTTGCGAAGCACCGTTGTATCCGGGCCTCCGTTGCGCCCCGGCTGGATCTCCGTCATGACGATCAAGCCCCCTTCGAGCGCCAGTTTTCGAGTCATGTTCGGGCCGCCCGGATCGCTCTTCCAGGTGCCCACAAAGTCCTTCGGACCCTCTCCGAATGCCGGGAGCGCCATCAGCAGGGAAACTGCAATAAACAACCCTTTTCTCACGATAATTCTCCTGTCTAAGAATCGCCAGCCTGAACAGTCATATCACAACCCCGGAAGCGGTTCCACGGAACCTGGCCGGCCATCCGGGAGGTGAGACGATGAATCGACGATGCCCGGTCTTTTCCAGACCCTTCGCGCGCTTTTCTCCAGCCGGATAAGCATGCTGGAAGAGCTCGGCGCGGCGACCCCTCGCATTGGCCGGGCAACTTTCGGCCGCGTTGGCGTCGTCCTGGTCAACACGCCTGAACTGGTTCCCGAAGTTCTCATCGAACGCGCCTGCGATTTCCGGAAGAGCCCGCTGCTCCGCGTGGTGGCGCGGCCGGTGTTGGGCGAAGGGCTCCTCACCAGCGAAGGGGAACAGCATCGCGCGCGCCGCAAACTGGTGGCTCCCGCGTTTGCCCACCAGCGCGTCTCGCAGTACGCAGGCGTTATGACCGAACATGCTCGCGCCGCCCAGGCGGCCTGGCGGGATGGCGAGCGCATGGATATCGGGCGGGCCATGATGCGTCTCACGCTGGGCATCGTGGGCAGAACGCTCTTCGATGTGGATCTGCTCGACCGCGCCGATACCCTCGGCCGCGACATCGCCACCATGCAGACCCATGTCATCCGGCAGTTGCGCGTCCCGTTCCGCTTGCCGACGATGCCCGCTCCGCGCGCGGCCCTCGCCCGCCTGAACGAAACCGTCTACGGTCTGATCCGCGGCCGCAGGGCGAGCGGCATCGATAAAGGCGACCTGCTCTCCATGCTGCTGCTTTCAACGGACGAAGAAACAGGGCAGCATCTCGATGACGAACAGGTGCGCGACGAAGCCATGACCTTGTTTCTCGCCGGCCATGAGACCACGGCCCAGGCCATGGCATGGAGCTGGTATCTGCTCGCCCGGAATCCGGAGCATTTCGAACGCCTGCGCCATGAAGGCATGCCATTCGCCCTGCGCGTCATGAAGGAATCGATGCGCCTGTATCCGCCTGCGTTCGTGCTGGGGCGTGCAGCGATACGCGAGACCTCGATCGGCGGCTTCGCCATCCGAAAAGACGAGATCGTCCTGATCGCGCCCTGGCTGCTGCACCGCGATCCGCGCCTTTTCAACGATCCGCTCCGCTTCGATCCGGATCGTTTCCTGCCCGGGCGCGAAGCCCTGCTGCCTCGCTTCGCTTATTTGCCCTTCGGTGGGGGAAAGCGCATTTGTATCGGGAATCAGTTTGCGCTGATGGAAGGTCAGATCATTCTGTCTACCATCGCGTCTCACTTGAATATGGAGCTGGCGTCGCGCCGGACGCCCGGGATGCAGCCGGCCCTGACGCTCCGCGCGAAGGGTGTGGCCGTCAAAATCCGCCGGCTGCGTTGACCGCGCGCCGAATGGCCTCAACGACGATGTCGGGAGTGTCCAGTTGCATCCAGTGGCTCGCGCCCGGCACCACGAGATGTTCTCCGCGCGTCGAGAGCCGTGCATCGCGCGCGTGTTCCTCCATTACTTGTGGCGTAGCGGTCGCCGCCGAGAGGACGATCGTCGGCAGGTCGCCCAGAGGCCGGTTTTCATCGAGCTGGTCCACGCTGACCGGAAGGCTCTCCAGCGCATTGGCCAGCGCCCGAAAGCACCGGGCTTCACCCCAGTGCTCCGCCACGGCGGGCCAGAGTTCCCGCGGCATTTTGCGCACTTCGCCGGCCATCCGGTCGGTCATGCGCGCGCTCCTCCCGGCCGATGCTTTCGCGAGAAACTTCGGGATCGTGCGCGACCCGCTCAGTGCCAGTTTCAGCGCCAGCCTGACAATGCCCAGCCGCGCCAGCACTGCGCCGCGTCTGGCTAAAGTCACCCCCCGCGCCAGCATTCGCGCGCGCTCCTCGCCGCCGTCGCGCCACTCAGCCCTGGAGACAGGGTCCACCAGCACGAGGCCGGAAACTCGTCCGGGATACGTTTCTTCGAAAACACGCGCCACCAGACCGCCGAAGGAATGACCCACAAGTACGATCGGCCCGGGAATTTCGGCGCGTTCCAGCAGCAGCGCCAGATCCCGCGCGGCATCGGCGGCGGTTGCGCGATGAGGCGCCGCTTCGCTCCATCCGAGTCCGGCCCGGTCGTAGCCGATCGCGGTCGCGAATTCGGCCACGCGGTTATGAATCAGACACCAGCTCATCGAACTGGCCGCAATTCCTGCTTCCATCACCACTGTGGGCGCGCGTTGTCCCCGTAAATCCAGATGGAGGCGGCGTCCGCCGATATCCACCAATCGCCCCGGCGGCGGAATCGGTATCACGCCGAAGTTTATCAACCCTGTTACCATGGCGTGTTTGAACGACTATATTCTTGCGCTCATCCTCGGCGTTATCGAGGGCCTCACCGAATTCCTGCCTGTCAGTTCCACCGCGCACCTCCGCATTGCGGAATATCTGCTCGGTGTCGACCTCGGCGACAGCTACTGGAAAATGTTCTCGATCGTGATCCAGCTGGGCGCGATCCTCTGTCTGCCGATCTATTTCCGGGCCCGCATCATGCGCTTTGTGGCGACTTTCCCCGGAGGGGAGCGCGGCGATAAGACGATGCTCACGCATCCGATCGGGCTGACCATGGTGGCGTTTGTCTGCACGGCCGTGCCGGCGTTTCTGCTGACGAAGGTGATCGGCAAGCATCTGGAAAGCCTCGTGATCATGGGGAGCGCCCTGATTATCGGCGGCATTGTGATGTGGATTGTGGATGCATTCTTCGGTGAAAAACAGGGTGGCGCGACCGAAGGCGAGGCAGCCGCGGAAGTGGAGCGCATGGGCCTGCCTCAGGCCATATGGATCGGTTTGTGCCAGACGCTGTCCGCCGTCTTCCCCGGTACCTCGCGCTCCATGGTAACCATCGCCGCCGGTCAGGTGACGGGATTATCGCGTACGGCGGCGCTCGAGTTTTCGTTTCTGCTCTCGATCCCGACGATGCTTGCCGCGACGGGCTACGACCTGCTGAAAGCCCTGAAGGGTTCCGACCGCGTGCACATTGACGGGCACGGCTGGGAGTTGCTCGCGATCGGCTTCGTCGTGTCTTTCTTCGTGGCCTGGGCGGTGGTCGCATGGTTCATGCACTGGGTGCGGAGCCGCGGCTTTGTGCCGTTCGCGGTCTACCGGATACTACTCGGATCGGCCGTATTGATCCGGGTGATGATGGGCTAAGCGGGCTTCGATCCGAATCGTGGACCCGAAATATCTGCGATACTGAATATGCTCCGGTTTCTTCCGCCCGCCAGTCGGATGAGGCTATTTACTCCTGGTCCATCGAAACGCCTCAACGAGGTGACGGGATTCTTGTTCCTTGCGGCAGGTATCTTACTCCTGTTGAGCATGGCATCGTTCCATCCGCGCGACCCGTCCTGGGACTCAGTCGCGGGCGATGTTCCCACCAGCAATTTGATCGGTCCTGCCGGCGCGCACATGGCCGACATTTTCCTGCAGGCCTTCGGCCTTGCCGCGTTCCTTCTGCCCGTGCTGATTTTCGCGCTCGGCTGGAAATGGATTCGCTCCGAAGCTCTGGAAGCCCCTCTGATCAAGCTGTTCGGAAGCGCGATGCTTGTGGCTTCCGCATGCGGCGCGGCCGCGCTTTTGCCGGACTGGCGGCTGTTCGGTCGCACCATCATGCCTGGCGGCGCGGCCGGATTTTTGATTGCCGATTCCTTGCGGCGCCCGCTCCATCTTGCGGGCTCGGCCGTCGTGCTCGCCACCGCTCTGGTGGCTTCCACCTACCTCGTCTCCACCTTCACGCTGGCCAGGCTGGGTGCCTGGTTCTCTCCGCTCTTCGGGCTGGTCATGAGCCTGCGGAACCGCTGGCGCAGGTCGCTCGAACGCCGCCGCGAAGACGCCCTGCGGAAACGCGAGCAGAACCGGCAGGCCTCCGAGGCCCGTGCGCTGGCGCAGCAGCGCGTGGATAACAAAGCCAGCGCCGGAAGCCTTCCGCTGCCGGATCCTGCCATTACGCGGCGAACCGTGACGCCACCCGCGGGCGCCATGCCGTGGGACGAACCTGCGGAAGATGCCTTCACCCCGACGAATGAAATCCCCATCTGTCAGCTGGCCGACACGCTTCCGCCCGCGGCGAACCTCGTCGAGTTTCCGTTCAGCCAGCCAGTCCGGAAAGAAGTAACTCCGAGGGGCCAGACCATCTACCGGCTTCCCGGTACCGATCTGCTGAATGAAATCCCCGTGCGCTCCGCCTTCGACGAGCAGGAACTCAAGAACACGGCTGCCGCCATCAAATCGAAGTTCGAGGAGTTTAACGTTCTGGGGTCGGTGGTTCAAATCAATCCCGGCCCGGTGGTCACCACTTTCGAGTTCAAACCCGAAGCCGGCATCAAGTACAGCCGCATCACGACGCTCGTCGAAGACCTCTGCCTCGGGCTGCAGGCCGAATCGATCCTGATCGAGCGCATTCCCGGCAAGCCCACCGTCGGCATCGAGGTCCCGAACATCAAGCGCGAAGTCATCAGCCTGCGCGCGGTGATCGAATCGGAAGAGTTCCAGGAATCCAGTTCGTTTCTGACGATCTCGATGGGCAAGGATATCAACGGCCGCATCAAAGTCGCGGCGCTCGATTCGATGCCGCACGCGCTGATTGCAGGGTCCACCGGGTCCGGCAAATCGGTCATGATCAATTCGCTCATCATGTCGATTCTTTATAAGTCGACGCCGGATGAAGTCAAGATGATCATGGTCGATCCCAAGCGCGTGGAACTCGGGATGTACGAAGGCATCCCGCATCTGCTCACGCCCGTCATCACCGACCCGAAGAAGGCGACCAACGCGTTGAAGAACGCGGTGCTCGAAATGGAACGCCGTCTGCGGCTGCTGGCCGAGCAGGGGGCGCGCAACATCGATCAGTACAACAAGAAAATCCGTAAACTTCAGGCCGAGCCGCGCAGCCTTTTCGAAGAAGACGGGCCGGCGCCGGAAGAGATCAAGCCGCTGCCTTACATTTTGATTCTCATCGACGAACTGGCGGATCTGATGATCCTCGAAGGGCGCAATGTCGAGGAATCGGTCACGCGCCTGGCGCAGATGGCCCGCGCCGTGGGCATGCACCTGGTGCTGGCGACGCAGCGCCCCAGCGTGGACGTTATCACCGGCATTATCAAAGCCAATTTCCCGGCACGCATCAGCTTCCGCGTGGCCACGCGCGTCGACAGCCGCACCATTCTCGACGGCATGGGCGCGGAACATCTGCTGGGTAAGGGCGACATGCTGTTTCTGCCGCCGGGATCGTCCCGCTTCACGCGTGTCCACGGCGCATTCGTCACCGAGAGCGAAATTAATGGCGTCGTCGATTTCTGGAAGGCGCAGGCGAAGCCGGAGTACGACCAGTCCTACCTGCTGGCGCCTCCGGAGGATGGAGGAGAGGCCGGCTCGGAAGATGCCATGCCGGGCGATCAGGATCCTATGTATGAGGAGGCGATGCGCGTGGTGCTTGAGATGGGGAAGGCATCGACATCTACTCTTCAGCGGCGCCTGCGGCTTGGATATGGCCGGGCCGCGCGTATTCTCGATATGATGCATCGCGACGGCATCATCGGTCCGCCCGATGGCAGCAAGCCGAGGGAGGTTCTCAAGCGCCCCGACTGGCTGCGCGAGGTCGACCACGTATAACCCAGTTCGTCTTTAGCGGTATTTTCATTGCGGCCGGTTTGTTGTATCGTCTGGTAGAGAGTGCGAAGACTGTGTTCCGCGCTGGTTCTGGCCGCCGCTATCGCGGGGCTGAGCCAGGCAGCATCGGTTGCCAGGCCGAATGCCATTACCGCCAGAGTACCCGATGCCCAGATCGAGCGAGTCATCCGGGCGAAATTTACAAAGTCGAAAATCAACGCCGAGCATTTCACGGTTTCCGTGCAGAATGGCGTGGCGACGATCGATGGCAAAACAAACGTAATCCAGCACAAGGGCGTGGCTACGCGTCTTGCGAAAACGGGCGGCGCCCTGGCGGTTCGGAATCGCATTCAGATTTCGGACGAAGCCAAAGCGAAAGCCGGCGCGAGGCTGGCGAGGTATCGTAACGGGGCAACGCCACTGACGCGCGCCAGCGTGCTGCCGCTTTCCAAACCGAAGTAAACCGGTTTTTTAATGCCGGAAGTGCCGGACGCCGGTGAAAACCATGGCCAGGTTGAGCCGGTCCGCCGCGGCGATTACCTCGTCATCTCTGACCGATCCGCCGGGTTGAATGAACGCGGTCGCGCCATGTTTGGCGGCTTGTTCCAGACCGTCGGCAAACGGGAAATAAGCATCCGACGCGACGACCGTTCCATTGAGCGGGAGGTGCGCTTTGATCGCCCCGATGTTGACCGAATCCACGCGGCTCATCTGTCCCGCGCCCACGGCTGCCGTTTGCCCCGGGCGTGCGTAAACGATGGCGTTCGATTTGACGTGTTTCACTACTTTCCACGCAAATTCGAGAGCGATCCATTCGTCCTCCGTCGGCGCCCGGCGAGTCTTGATTTCGCATTGTCCGCGATCGAAGCCGGCGCTGTCGAGCGTCTGCGCGACATAGCCGCCGGAAATGCTTTTCACTGCCAGAGACTCGCCGCCGGGTATTACGCGGACGAGACGAATATTCTTTTTCGCTTGTAGAATGTCCAGTGCAGCCGGGGAATAAGCGGGCGCCGCAATCGCCTCCACAAAAAGCTTCGCGAGTTCGAGCGCGGTCTCCCGGTCCACCTCCCGGTTCAAGCCAATCACGCCGCCGAAGGCCGAAACCGGGTCGCATTCGAGCGCCTTCCGGTAAGCTTCCGCGAGCGATGCCTGCTCGGCGCAGCCCGCGGGATTGGTGTGCTTGACGATCGCCGCCGCGGGGTTGGAAAATTCGCAGACCAGTTGCCAGCACGCATCGAGATCGACGAGGTTGTTGTAGGACAGTTCCTTTCCGTGGAGTTGCTCCGCGCCGGCGATGCCCTGCGTGCCGGAGGCATAAAGCGCGGCCTGCTGGTGCGGGTTCTCCCCATAGCGCAATGACATGCGCCGGGGGACGCGGATGTCGAGCACCGGAGGCAATATTTCGGCCGTTCCACCCACTTGGGAAAGACGCGCAAGACGCGCAACGATAGCCCTGTCGTAATCGGCGGTGACCTGAAACGCCTGTTTGGCCAGCTTCCACTTTGTCGCGCGGGACAACTCGCCCGCGGCGCGCAGTTCGTCCAGTATCGGCTGGTAATCGGCCGGCGACGTGACGACAGCGACATCCTGCCAGTTTTTCGCTGCCGAACGGATCATGGTGGGTCCGCCGATATCGATGTTTTCGATTAACTCTTCGAGGGACGCATCGGCGCGCGCGGCAATCTTTTCGAACTGGTAAAGATTGACCACCACCATATCGATCGGGTGGATGTCATGTTCTTCGAGAGACGCCGTATGTTGCGCGTTATCGCGGACGGCCAGAATTGCCCCGGCGATCTTCGGGTGCATCGTTTTCACGCGCCCGTCGAGCATTTCGGGAAAGCCCGTGACCGCGCTGACATCCCGCACGGGAATGCCGGATTCGCGCAAAAGGCGGGCCGTGCCGCCGGTGGAAATCAGGTCCGCGCCAAGAGCCGCAAGACCGCGGGCGAACTCAGACACGCCAGCCTTATCGGTAACGCTGATCAGGATTCGCATCCGGGCCGGACTGCTAGACCGCCCCGCACTCGCCGCGGCCGAGTTTCAGCGAGAAGTCGTCGGTATCGCCCCAGTCCTTATAAGTATCGGGTTCGAACTCCGAAGGCTTCGCCAGGTCTCCCAGATAAGAGCGGAAGAACTCGATCTTGAAGCGCAGCACGTAGTCCCGGAACGTCTCGCCCTCGCGCTGATTTTCTTTGTAGTGCGCGAGCACCCGCTCCACCGCAACGGTCGCCAGTTTGGCCGGAATGCTCTGGACCTGAAGGCCGAAGCGCATCACTCCCTGCTGGTCGTAACCGCCGCCGAGCAGCATCTGATAATACGGCACTTCCTTCTTGACGCCACCCATATCGACCTTGCGGGCGTTGCCGTAGAAACCGATTTCAGCCGTCCAGTGCTGGCCACAGGCATTCGGGCAACCGCTGATGTTGATCTGCAACTTGCGCAAAGACGGGTCGTCATAGCCTAGTGCCAGATCGTGCATCGCATAGCCGAGGTTCATCGATTTCGTGAGGCCGAGGTTACACGAGTACGCGCCGGGGCACGTCACCACATCCTGAAGTTCGCGCGCGCCGGAAGTCCCGAGGCCGATCGCTTGCAAGGCCGCATGAACGCGCGGCAGGAAACCGAGTTGCACGAAGCCGAGCACCAGGTTCTGCTCCACCGTCACGCGCAGGCAGCCATCGCCCGCCTCACGCGCGATCTTCGCCAGTTCGCGCATCTGCGAACTCGTCAGGTTGCCCTGATCGATGCGCACCGTAACCATGGCATAGCCGGTCTGCTTCTGCTCTTCGACGTTCGATTCGAGCCAGCGGTCCAGATCCGAATCGCCCGACGAACTCTTGTTCACAACCGGCAGCAGCGCGCCCGCGCCCAGCGGCAAAGGCGTGCCGGTATAGCCGCCGAAGCCTTCCGGAACGTTCTCCGGCATGGCGATGCCGCCGTTTTCGAGAATATCCGCGTATTCTTTATCGATCTGTTCTTTCAGCCATTCGAAGCCTCGCTCGCGCATCACGAACTTCAGACGCGCCATGTTGCGGTTCTTGCGATTGCCGTACTGATTGAAGACGCGCAGCACCGATTCGATACGATTGACGATCCGCTCCACCGGAAGGAACTCGTCGAGCAGGCGGGCTTCCACGGGCAAAGGTCCGAGACCGCCTCCCACCACGACTCTGAAGCCGCGCCGGCCATCGCGCATCAGCGCTTTCAGGCCCACGTCATGAATAGCGGCAAGGGTGCAATCGCCATCCGTGCAGCCATCGAGCGCAATCTTGAACTTGCGCGGCATCGCGTCCGTCAGGCTCTTGCGCAGGAACGCGAAAGCGATCCGGCGGGCGTAGGGACGCACGTCGAAAACCTCATGCCGGGTCAGACCGGCATAAGGGCAGGCGGTAACGTTGCGGACGGTGTTGTAGCAGGCTTCGCGGCTGGTCATGCCTACGTCGTGCAGCATGTGCATGGCGTCGGCAAAATCGGGGAGCGGCACGAAGTGGAACTGCATGTTCTGACGCGTCGTGAGATGGCCTTTGCCTCCGCCAACGAAGTCGGCAACGTCGGCGAGGCGCTCCAGTTGCGTTGCGGTCAACATGCCGCCAGGCACTTTGGTGCGCATCATTTGTACGCCGGCCTGACGCTGCCCATAGCAGCCAAAGCGCAGGCGATAAGACCGAAAGGCGTCTTCCGTAATGTCGCCCGCGAGGAACTCGGCGGCTTTGAGGCGAAACTCTTCGATTTCAGCGCGGACTGTTCGATCGTGTTGCTGTTGAGACGCGCTGACAGCAGAGTCGTCAAGCAGGGATGAATCGGTGTGTGTCAAGAGGAAACTCCGTATTCTCTATCGAGAATAGCATACAACTAGATCCGGGCGGCCCTTTGCAGCTCGGCGGCGTGCCGCAGCGCCTCCGGCGTGAGCGTCTGGCCGCTGAGCATGCGGCCGATTTCTTCGATGCCGGCGGCGGCATCCAACTCCTCGATTTCCGCAACGGTGCGCCCGTCCCGCTCAAACTTTCCCACCCGGTAATGGTGGTCGGCAAAACAAGCGATCTGTGCCAGATGGGTCACGCACAGCACCTGGTTCTCCGCCGCCAGGGTTCGCAGCCGCCGTGCCACGCCTTCCGCCGCCCGTCCGCCGATCCCTGTATCGATCTCATCGAACACCAGAGTGCGCGGGGGGAGCGATGCATCGCCGACCAGACATGTTTTCAGCGCCAGCGCGATCCGCGAAAGTTCGCCGCCCGAGGCCACGCGATCGAGCGGCTTCGGTTCCTCGCCCGCGTTCGGCGACACCAGAAACTGCACGCGGTCGGCGCCCGTTTCGGACCAGTTCGCGGCGTCGAGCGGAATACGGAAAACGGTTCGCTCCATCGCGAGCGGCTTCAACTCGCGCTCCACGCGCCGGGCGAGTTCGAGCGCACCCGCTTTCCGGCGGGCCGAAAGTTCCGCGGCCGCGTGCTCGTACCGTGCCGACAGTTTCTTCAGTTCGCACTTCAGTTCTTCGAGATATTCACCGGCGTTTTCCACTTCGCCGATCCGGCGCGCGACATCCTCTTGAAACGCGAGAATTTCTTCAACCGACTTCCCGTATTTCCGCTTGAGCTTGTCGATCGCCTCCAGACGGGTCTCGATCTCTTCGAGCCGCGCGGGATTGGCCTCCACACGGCCCAGGTAATCGCGCAGAGAATCCGAAACGTCCTGAATCGCGATCAGCGCGGGTTCGAGCGCCTGCCGCATGCCGGCCATCTGCTCGTCGATCTTCGCCATTTCGTCCAGCCGCTTTGCGGCCGCGCGCACCATCGACAAGGCGGATTCGGGCGATTCGTAAAGTGCTTCGAAGGACGTGCCCGCCGCATCCAGCAGCCGGCCCGCGTTCTGCTGGACGCGGCGCTCTGCTTCCATTTCCACGTCCTCGCCCGCGCGCAACTCCGCAGCCTCGATTTCGTTCCGTTGAAACTGCCAGAGATCGAGCATCCGGAGCTTTTCCCGATCCGCGTTTTCGAGTGCGTGGATCCTGTCGGCGATGTTTTTCCACAAGCCGTGGATCTCGCGCACCTGGCCGCGGAGGACGCCCGCATCCGCGAACGCATCGAGCATCGCCATCTGCGCCGTGGCATCGAAGAGGCGCTGCTGATCGTGCTGACCATGGATGTCGCCCAGATGCGCCGCGAGATCCTTCAGCAGCGCGACCGAAGCGGGCCGGTGGTTGACGTACACGCGGCTCTTGCCGTTCGACTGAATCTCGCGGTCGAGAAGCAGTTCGGTGTCTTCGCTGTCGAACCCGGCCTGTTCCAGCACGTTCCTGCCGGCGGCGCCGATTTCGAAGACGCCCGAAACGCGCGCACGCTCTTTACCCGAGCGAATCATATCCGCCGAAGCGCGACCGCCCAGCAGGAGGCCGAGCGCATCCACGACAATCGATTTGCCGCTGCCCGTCTCGCCGGTCAGCAGATTCAGACCGGGATGAAAACGGACCCGCAGACGGTCGACGACAGCGTAATCCTCAACCACCAGTTCGTGCAGCACTGTATTCGATTTTAGCCGTATTCGAGCGTCGTCCGGTGGACGTTCAGGTGATGAAAAACCGCTTGGGTTCCGGAATTGGCTCGCCTGTTTCCCGCATCGCTTCAAAGTGGGCAGACAGCGCGTCCTGAAAGTTACGCCGCGTCTCCTCTTTGGTGTCACCCGCGGCAGCACATCCGGAGACGTCCGGCGAATACGCTGAATAGCCAGTGCCTGTTTGCTCGATGATGACGGGATATCGTCTCTGGCTCATTTCAGTCCGGCCTTTTTGAGGCGTTGATATTTCACAAAGGCAGATTGTGAGGCTGGAGAGCAACTCGCCAGGAATAACCTGCCGGAGACTCATCCGGACGATGAGTCGAATGATCCGCTAGCGCGGATTTCCGGCGCTTTTCGCTTCCCGTGTTGCCTCACTCCCGGTTTTCCCATACTGTGGGACTATGGAAGTACATTTCGCCCCCGACCTGCAAGCCAAGATTGACCAGCTCGTCATCGAAACCGGGCGTACGCCCGATAAGCTGGTTGAGGACGCCATGGCCGGATACGTTGCCGAGCTTGCGGAAACGCGCCAAATGCTCGACAGCCGCTACGACGACCTGAAAAGCGGCAGAGTACAGCCCATCGATGGCGAGGAATTTTTTGAAAGCCTTCGCCGCCGTGAGGACGAATTGCTAAAGAAGCATTCGCCTCAATGACCGGAGAGCAGGGTTTTCGCCTTCATCCGCTTGCGGCGCGGGACATCACCGAGATTTGGGAATACATCGCGGAAGATAGCCCGCTTGCGGCCCGCCGTGTGCGCGAGGAAATCCATAGCAGAATTCGCGCCGTGGTTCCGTTGCCCAATCAGGGCCACAAACGCCCGGACCTCACTTCACGGCCTCTCCGGTTCCTTCTGGTGCGCGAATACCCGATTGCCTACACGCCGGAAGAAAAGCCCCTCTGGGTTGTCGCCGTCATCCACGGAGGGCGCAGCCCCCGCGTGATGGCCGCAATCCTCAGAGGCAGGGAGTAATCGGAGCTGGAATGTGAGACAAGCATGGAATCGGCGCAAGCGCCGATTCGCGCGCGTGGCCTTGTGCGCCATTGATGGCGCGGGCCATGCTGGCCGAGCCGAGCGGGGAGCGCTTGCCGAGACCGCATAACCAAATCCTCACCCCGCCAAGCTGGTACAGCGCCGCCGTGTTTCGCAAGGTTCCTTTGTGCAAGATCCGAAAGCGGCACCGCAGCAGCCTCTAAGGCTGAGGTTTGTGACTATAGGGTTTAAGTTCGACGACGTAATAGTTATTCGCGTCTCGGGATACACGGGATACATAGGATGAGGGAGCGAGCATGATTGTTTGCTGCCGGATTTTGCCGCCGGGTATGCCCACAAACCGTTCGACGATTGTCATGGTGTGTGAATTGTGTCTGACGTACAGTGCGGCGTGAAATTGATGGGAGTGGGCTGCCGCATGAGTGCTGACGTAATCATGGTTCTTATTGAACGTTGCGATCACCGTTCCGAGCATAAGTTCCCCCGGCTTACAGTCGGCAACTCGTTTCCCTCTGCGCCAGTGGCAGGTGGCTGGAACGCCAATCCCCTTGCTTTGGGCAAGAGCAGCGCACTGCCCTTTGTTCAATTCCCGGGGCCCAACACCGACGAGTGGCTGGTGGGCGTACTGTTGAGGGTTATGAACAACGTAAGCCATGAAGAATCCTCGCACGCGTAGTTTACGCTAAAACTGAGCTTTGTAGTTTAAAGCCGGGCGGCGAGCCATTCGGAGCAAAGTTCCCCGGAAACTACTGCGAGGGTGCATTGCTGCATGGAACGGAAGTTAACGCCGACACTATTCCCCTCCGGGATGACCCACGCCGTGTCAAAACCCGGTAGGTTCCGCAACAAGCCCCGTAGCCAATAAAACCGGCCCTTCGGACGTTGCAACTCTCAGGCGCAAATCCATTCCCTGCCCGGGCGTTTTCGTTTACCGCCGCCTGCATGTGGCAACTTAAAATGACAGACAAGCGCGGGCCGCGGGTAACGGTCGGCAGCTTCGATCAGGTGTTTTTTTTAAAGTGCTGATCGAGACGAAGGCCAAGGAACGAGGAAGAGGCCTTCGGCAATCTTGCGCACACCGGCAAACGCACAAACCGCTCTTACGTCGTTAAATGGATACAGCACTGACCGTCTTGCCCGCTTCACTCTCGACAATAAGGAACCATTTCGTCGATACAGTTGAAAGCCGCCCCGTTTGGCGCGGGTTTCGGGCGCGTCGGACAGGGGAAATTCTCGACAAAATGATGAACGGGCGGAAAAAGGGGAATACCGGCGCGGCGACCGACCACGGCAGCGACCGGAAGCACCCCGCCGGGCGCGAGGTTGAAAAGCTGATCGAGGCCACGAAGGGCAACCGGAACGAGGCCCGCGACCGTTGCAACGTCAACACCCTTTTCGGTAAAAGTGCGTCGGATGCTGTTGCAGTTGGCACACTTTAGCGTCTTACTACCAGGCGGGAGATTAAATCCGTCCACGCGAGGTCCCCTGGAGTGGAGAGGATAGTCATGAAGCTGTCAAGTGCTCGCGCTATGTTCTGAAGTGGTCACAGAGGGATGCCCGCAGAAAATAGTTAAAAATAATAATGAGCGATGAGGCGTACTTGCTGGCATCTTAACCAACCGTGAAGTCAATACCGGTTGAGTTCCGCCACGAGCGCCGCGAGGCCCTTTTTCAAATACAGATCCCCGAGGCGCTGCTCTTCGGGCGATGGCGCGGTAACTCGCAGCAGGGGCGAAGAATCCAGATCCCGCCGCGACGGCACCCAGACGTGGCCATCGGCAAACTCCACCTGGCTCACATAGCCCGTCATGCCCGCGATTCCTATGGGCCGCCCCGTGCGTGAAAACTTCAGCGCCGTGTCCTGCAATAGCCGCGCCCGCTGACCGGCAGGCAACAGCATGGTGGATTCTGACGCGGGCACGGACCCCGCCAGGTAATCCCGCCCCTGTTTGTCCTTCACCAGCCAGCCGATTTCGACGTACCGCACGGCCTTGCCCGAATTGTTCACCACTTCGATCTGGGGCGACCGGGCCTCGTTGCCCGAAATAGCGGCCCAGCCTTCGAGCGGCTGCACCGGTGAATCGGGCAGATTCAGGAATGCGAACTGCTCCACGTGGTCTGTTGCCGCCGCGGCGGAGCCGGTCGAGCGTCCGTTACGCGTGAGCGAAACATCCAGTTGCGGCCGGTCGGCCTGCCGCGCGAGGCTCTTCCGCATTTCTTCGCCCAACCCGCTCGCGCCGCGCGCCTGCAACGCCTGTTTGAACCAGGCCCGATCCCGCTCCGCTTCCACTTCCCAGAACGTCAGCGCGCGCCGCGAGTTGAGTTTGTTGGGACCGAAGAAGCTCAGATCGTCGAACAGGACGCCGTCGAGTTGCACTCGCACCAGAGGGCCCGCGGTTTGTTGCACGGGGCGCACCAGACGGATATCGATCGGCAAGGTGAAGGTCTGGCCGGGAGCCACGTCGATCGAAGGCCGCGCGACCGAGCCCTTGCCGCCCGGCGCGAACTCCTGCGCGGTCACGAGCAGCGTCACCCCGCGCACATGCTTGAAGCCGGAATTGCGCAACGTCAGGCCCATGTGGAGATCGAGCACGATGGCGCCGCCGCGCGAAGTGGCGCGCGAATCTCCCATGGTGGTCGAAATCAGGCTCAACGGGGAGTCCGCCGGCAGATCGATTTTGACCGAACTGGTGGGATCGAGCGCCGTTTCCTGCGCGCCCAGCGGAGCGGCGCAAGCCGTTGCTGCAATCAAGGCGGCAATAAGCGCGGCAAGCAGCGCGATTCTATTGCTCCAGGTAAACATTGTCGATCGTCACCGCTCCCGTTTCGCCGTCAATATAACGCGCGCGAATCTCGCCCTGGGCGCTCACCGTCTGGTCGGCGGTAACGCCCGGACGGTTGAGGAAAATCATGCTGTTGCCGCCCTTGCGAAGCTCAATTCCAGACCCGGTCGATCGCACCATCGGCGTGGCAGCCTCGACCGCCGGCAGTGGATGCGGACGGGGTTTGTTCAAAAAGAAACCCGAAACCACCAGTACCACCAGACACGCGAGTGCCACGGCCAGCCGCGGATTCCAGCGCCACGGAAGACTCCTGCCGCCAACGCAAGCCCCTGCTTCGAGGCCCAGCCGGATATTCGCCCGCATCTCCGCCGCGAGAGCGTTCCAGTCCGGCTCCGGGGGCTCGAATTCCGCGACCTGTTCGCGCAAATCCTGAAACTCCGCCATCGTCCGGCGGCATTCCGGGCAGGCACGTACGTGCCGGTTCAGAAAGAAGCCCCGCAGGCGCCCGATATCTCCACCGGCCGGCGCACTGGACGATCCGCCGGATGACGCACCGGACAATAACGCCAGATCGTTTTCAGCCGGATGATTCATCGAGCCCTCTTTTCGGCGAACTTCTTCAACTTCGTGCGAGCGTTGGCAATGTGCGAACGCACCGTGGCTTTGGAACAATCGAGCCGTCTGGCAACCTCTTCGGCCGGCAACCCCTCCATATCCCGAAGCACCAGCGCGGCGCGTTCCCTGGGAGTGAGACGTTCGAGGCCGGTCGCCAGCCAGTTGCGCCGTTCGGTACGGAGCACCGCGGCTTCCGGCGTCTCGGAATGGCTTCCGGGCGCCTCCCCGATTTCGCAAAAAGATACGCGGCCGTGCCTGCGCAGAAAATCGAGCGCCGTATTGGTGGCAATCCGCGACAGCCAGTGGGCCGCTTTCAGTTCGTCTTTGAGCTGTTCCTGGCGTTGCAGCGCTTTGATAAAGGCTTCCTGAGTGAGATCCTGCGCATCGTGAACATTCCCGACAATACGGTAAATCTGCCGGAACACACGCCGCAGATTTTCATCGACGAAGCGGGCCTGCAGTTCCCGGTCGTTGCGGTCCGGCGAAGAGACTTCCCTCTCAGGCGGCGCGGGGCATGAGTCGTGCTCTCTCATTCGAACCTGTAGCGCAAGACTCGGCATTCCTGGTAAACATGACGTCCCGATGCTCCAGACGTGGAAGAGAACTTTGCGCGCTATCCTCAGTATAGGTGAGCTCTGAGGGAGTATAGGTGAGCTCTGAGGGAGTATAGGTGAGCTCTGAGGGAGTATAGGTGAGCTCTGAGGGAGTATAGGTGAGGTTTGAGAGATCAGTTGCTGTAATCGGGGCCGGCAAAACTCCGTTCGGAGCCTTTCCGCATCTGGATTTGCGAACTCTGGCCGTCGCCGCGGGGGAGAAGGCGCTGGCCAATGCCAATATCGGGCCGGGCGCGGTGGAATCCTTTTATCTGGGCAACTTCGCGGGCCCGCAGTTTACTTCGCAAAATCATCTCGCCCCGTATATTTCGACAGCCCTCGGCATGCGCGGCATTCCCTCCACGCGGTTCGAAGCCGCCTGCGCTTCTAGCGGGGCCGCTTTTTTCCAGGCTTTCATGGGTGTGGCCAGCGGCATCTACGACGTTGTCATGGTCCTGGGGGTGGAAAAAATGACTTCCCAGCCCACCGCGCGCGTCACCGAAATCCTGGCGGGGGCGGGGGATTGCGCCACCGAAGTCGCCGCCGGTTCCACTTTCCCATCCTTATTTGCGATGATCGCCCGCCGCCACATGCACGATTTCGGCACCACGCGAGCCCATCTTTCCGCGGTAGCCGTGAAAAACCACGAAAACGGAGCGCTGAATCCGGACGCGCAGATGCGCAAAGCGATTACGCTGGAACAGGCCATGAATTCCCGGCCGATCGCGGAGCCTCTGAATCTCTACGATTGCTCGCTCATCAGCGATGGGGCGGCTGCGGTGGTGCTGTGCGCGGCCGATCGCGCGCGCGAATTCAGCGGCTCTTCGACCAATGCGCGGCCCGTGAAGATTCTGGGCGTGGCGCAGGCTTCGGACTGGGTGGCGCTCGACCGCAAGCCGGATATCACCACCTTCGCGGCAGTGCGCGGCGCGGCGAAACAAGCGTATGAAATGGCCGGTCTGGGTCCGAAAGACATTCAGTTCGCCGAACTGCACGACTGCTTCACGATTGCCGAGATCGTCGCCATGGAAGACCTCGGGTTTGTGCCGCGCGGCCGCGGCGGTTTTTTCACGGCGGATGGAGAGACCCGCCGGAACGGAGCCATGCCCATCAATGCCAGCGGCGGCTTGAAATCGAAAGGCCATCCGGTGGGCGCGACGGGGGTGGGGCAAATCTGCGATCTCGTCCAGCAGATCCGGTGCGAGGCGGGCGAAAGGCAGCTCAAGCGGCATTCGATCGGGCTCGCGCAGAATCTGGGCGGCAGCGGCGCCACCTGTGTCGTGACGATACTCGGAGATTCGGATTGAAAACCGGGATCGTCTACACCGAGACGGTAGTCCACCTTGCGCCGGAGCGTTTCGCGGGCGACGTACCTTATCAAATCGCGATTATCAAGTTCGACGATGGCGGCAGTATCACTGCCCGGATTGACGGAGACCGTGTTTCGATCGGCGACCGGGTGGCCGAAGCTTTCGTGCGGGACGGAATTTCCTTTTTTCGAAAATCAGACACATAACGACAATAATGACGATCAAACTGGCTGAAAGAATGTCGCGGATCGGTACCGAATCCGCTTTCGACGTATTGGTCCGTGCCCGCGCCCTCGAAGCGCAGGGTCACGACATTATCCATCTGGAAATCGGCGAGCCCGATTTTCCCACCCCGCAACACATCGTGGATGCCGCGAAGAAAGCGCTCGACGAGGGATGGACGCATTACGGCCCCTCGCAGGGCCTGCCCGAGTTGCGTGAGGCGATCGCGGAATATATTTCGCGAACCAGGGGAATCGCGGCCAGTCCCGCGAATGTTTGCGTTGTGCCGGGCGGAAAACCGATGATCTTTTTCCCCATGATGGCGCTTCTGCAGGAGGGCGACGAGGCCATTTACCCCAATCCGGGATTCCCGATTTACGAATCGATGATCCGCGTCTGCGGCGCGAAGGCCGTGCCTGTTCCGCTGGTTGAAGAACGGGGATTTTCCTTCGATCTCGACGTCTTTCGCAAAAGCCTGACGGACCGCACGAAAATGGTGATTCTCAACTCACCGCAAAATCCGACTGGGGGCATGATTCCGGCGGAAGACATCGCGGCGATTGCCGATGCCGTCCGGGATCGCAATCTCGTGGTGCTTTCGGACGAAATCTACGACCGCATTGTCTACGACGGCCAAAAGCCGGTTTCCATCTCCAAAATGCCGGGCATGCTCGAAAAAACCATCGTCCTCGACGGTTTTTCGAAGACGTACGCAATGACTGGCTGGCGCATGGGTTATGGCGTCATGCCGCCAATCCTCGTGGATGCGGTCAACAAACTGATGGTGAATTCCAATTCCTGTACCGCGAGTTTTACGCAACGGGCGGGGATCGCCGCTTTGCGGGGGCCGCAGGAACCGGTGACCGCGATGGTGGAAGAATTCCGGCGCCGCCGCGACGCATTTTGCGCCGGATTGAACAATATTCCGGGCTGGCGCTGTGCCATTCCGGGCGGGGCCTTCTACGCTTTCGCGAACGTGAAGGGCGCCGGCTCCAGTTCGAAGGAAATAGCCGATTCCCTGCTGAACGACGCAGGCGTTTCCTGCCTGAATGGAGCTGGTTTCGGTGAATTCGGTGAAGGATACGTCCGGTTCAGCTATGCCAATTCCTATGAAAACCTGATGCGCGCCGTGGAGCGAATTGAGAAGTGGGCTCACAGCCGGGCATAGCACCCACACCCTGATGTATTACCATCGGAAACTACTATAGCTTCTCCAGCCTCCCGATTGGCGCTGCGAGAGGCGTTTCCGGAGGCGAAATGACCATCAGAAATACACGCCGCAAGCGGTTGTTGTGCGGACTGGCACTGCTGCCGGCAGCCGCTTTTGCGCAGAGCGTTCCTTTGATTCAGGATTCTTATGTTGTCGGGGGAAGCGTCATTAATTATGGATCGGCGACGGTTCTCAACGTCGGAGGCCCCGGAGGCGACCGGGCGCTGGTGCAGTTCGATCTGTCGGCGCTCCCGTCCGGGACGACAGCGAGCGGCATTGCCAAAGCCACTCTGATTCTTTTTGTCAACAAAGCAGGCCCCGCGGGCACGATCGATATCTCGGTTGCCAATGGAAACTGGACGGAATCGGCCGTGAACGGTGCGGGCGGCGCTCCGATTCCCGCAGCCGCGGTGGCAAGCGGTGTCGCCATCGATGCCGGAGGGACTTACATAGCCGTCGATGCGACCGCGGCCGTGCAAAGCTGGCTCACCGGCACGAATAATAACGGCTTCATTATTTCGCCGGGCGGCGGCGCCGTTCTGGTGGCTTTCGACAGCAAGGAAAGTACCACAACCAGTCATCCGGCGATCCTGAGTATTGTGCTTGCGGGCCCGGCAGGGCCAGCCGGCGCGGCGGGGTCCGCGGGTCCGGCGGGGCCAGCCGGACCGGCTGGCCCGACCAACATCACGGCCCTGAGCGGCGATGTATCGGCCGCGGGCTCCGGTTCCGTAAACGCCGGCGTGAACTCCGTCGGTGGATCTTCCGCGGCGAGTATCCACGCGGCGGAACAGCTTGCCAATAAAGCTCTGACGGGAGTGGCCGCGGGTCTGCTTTCGGTCGGCGCGGGATCGAGCAATCTCTGGCCCGGAGAGAGTGGAACGGTCGTCCATGACGTAGCCATCGGACCGGGCGCTTACAATCTTTACACCGGAGTCGGCCTGGGAGGCGGCACGAATGACGTGGAAGACAGCGTGGCGATCGGATACAACGCAGGCAACTCTCCCACGTTCGGTGCTACCGGAGCGGCTACGCAGGCCGTTGCCATCGGAAGCGGAGCGACCGATTCGTGGATCTGCGGCACGTATGCGAACAATGGCCCGATCGCGATCGGGTATCAAGCCGGCGCCGGTTGCTGGAACACGATCGCGATCGGGGCAAGCGCCTCCCACTCCGGCGCGGACAGCATTGCGATAGGCGCAAACATCACCGGAACCGGTGTCGACTCGATTTTGATGGGGAGGGCCGCGCAGGACCGGGGCTTTGCCGGAGTGGCAATCGGTAACCATGCCGTGCTCTACGCAAATGGCCAGATTGTGCTTGGCGGAGATCAGGACGTTCGGTACGGGGCACTCCACGATCTGTATATCGGCCCGCCCGTGACTAATTACAGTCAGGACATCGGCGGCAGCACGGCGATGAGCATTAACCCGTGCGGCGGCGGGCTCGGTTATTTCGATACGGGCTCCGGCGCCGACGTCGGCGGATGCAGTCTATCGGTCAACGGCGGAGTAAGCACGGGAAATGCCGCGGGTGGAACACTCTATTTCAAGACCGCGCCCCCGGGCCCGTCCGGTTCGAACCAGAATGCGCTCGTGAACCGCATGAGCATCGATTCCAGCGGGAACATCGTGCTGCCAGGGCTGGCCACATCGGCGGCGAACCCCTATATTTATCCGGATAGCGCAGGCCTTCTGCACGTGGGGAGCGGAGCGGCCGGTCCCGCCGGTCCATCGGGACCCGCGGGCGCTACCGGTCCGGCAGGCGCCACGGGGCCGGCGGGAGCCGAGGGACCGGCCGGCTCGTCCTACAATCCCGTGGACTTCAGTTCCATTGCGGAGAATATAGACCTGTCGAGGTTCAATCCCCCTGCTTATACCGCGAATGTCGGGGGATGGAGTTATCAGCCGGCGTGCACGGGGTCTGGCGCATTTGCCAGTACCGTGGCCGGGGAGGGCGACCTTCCCGAGTTTTCCAACAGTTCGTGCTACGTCTACCGGGCAAGCACCCAATTAAAGGATTTCATTTCGGGAAGCCCTCTGCCCTGGACGTTTTCCTCCCGCTTTGCCCGTGTTGCCGGAACGGGCGATCTATACATCGGCTGGTGCGGATCGCAATCGGACTGCACTGCCTGGTTCGTCGGTCTGAGGTATAACTCCGGCACATCGCAATGGGAAGCCTCGGTCATCGCCAATTCCACTGTTGTCGCGGCTTCCCGGGTGCCCGTTGCGCCGGACTTCGCGAGTCATACTTTTTCCTGCACGAACACCTTCGGCGGTTCCCCCGTCTCCGGCGAATTGATTTGCACCGCGGCTGGCGTGCCGGTCACGATAACGGGAATAACCTTTCCTTCCCGCGGATGGTTTCTGGCAGAGGGGACCAGCGCGGCGAGCACGACATTCGCCGTGGGCAGGATCGGGTTTTCCATCACGGGGTTAAGTCAATAAAAAAGACGCGGGGCTGGGCCCGGGCGTGATTTTGGGGAACGTTACGAATTAACATCGGGAGTTCGTCAAAAAAAGTGGAACGTATCCTGTTTATGTATTAGGATCAGAAATTGGTGGCCGTGTGCCCCGTTGCGTCTCGGGAGCGCGTGCCATTCCGGGCACCTGGGGGATTCCATCCGTCGGACGGTAGCGTTTGCAGGGCCTGAAGAACAAGAGTTTCGGAGGACTGGAAGATGAGAAACAGACTCGGTTATCGGCTGTTATGTGGCTTGGCGTTGTTGCCGGCTGCGGTTTTTGCGCAAGCCGTTCCGCTGACACAGGACTCTTATGTGGTTCCTGGAAGTGTTATTAACTTCGGATCGGCGACGACTCTTAACGTCGGGGGGGCCGCCGGAGACCAGGCGCTGTTGCAGTTCGATCTGACCGCGTTGCCATCCGGAACCATCGCGAGCGGGATAGCCAAGGCCACTCTTGTTCTCTTTGTCAATAAGGTTACAGCCGGGGGCACCGTTAATTTTTCGGTTGCGAACGGGAGCTGGACGGAGTCGGGCGTAAACGGAACCAATAGTCCGTCGGCTGCCGCGGCGGTGGCGAGCGGCGTTTCGATTACCGCGGCGGGCACCTACATTTCCGTCGATGCGACCGCAGCCGTGCAAAGCTGGCTCAACGGGACGACCAATAACGGTTTCGTGATCGCCCCGAACGATGGCAGGGTTCTGGTTGCATTCGACAGCAAGGAAAGCACGACCACCAGTCATCCGGGAGTCCTGACCATTACGCTCGTCGGCGCCGGGGGACCCGCGGGGGCCACTGGAGCAACGGGTACGGCCGGAAGTATCGGCGCGACTGGAGCTACGGGTGCGACTGGAGTTACGGGTAGCACGGGAGCACCCGGAGTCACTGGAGCGACCGGAGTAACGGGCGGCACGGGAGCTACTGGAGCGAGCGGAGTCACGGGCAGCACGGGCGCAACTGGAGCAACTGGAGCGAACGGAGTTACGGGCGGCACTGGAGCAACCGGAGCGACCGGAGTTACGGGTAGCACGGGAGCAACTGGAGTTACCGGGCCGGCCGGAGTTACGGGCGGCACGGGGGCGACAGGCGCTACGGGCGCGACAGGAGCAGGCACAACAGGTGCCACTGGCGCAACGGGTTCAACAGGTTCTCCGGGGGCGACAGGTGCTACGGGCGCGACAGGAGCAGGCACGGCAGGTGCCACTGGCGCAACGGGTTCAACAGGCTCTACGGGCGCGACTGGAGCGGGGACGGCGGGTGCGACAGGCCCGACGGGTCCGACCGGAACTGGTGTGGCCGGCTCGCCGGGATCCGCCGGTCCGGCGGGGCCGACCGGGTCGGCGGGGCCTGCCGGAGCGACAGGTACCCTGTCAACGACATTCTTCGAATTCAATACCCTTTTCACCGATGGGGGAATAAATGGCGCCGACCTCTACTTCTCGCCGAACCCTTATCTGCAAGGTACCAACAACGGCAGTACCAGCCCGAGTTTCCCCACCAATACCGTGGGGGTCGTACCGCTCGCCTGCACCCTCAGTCAACTGAGTGTCGCCGGCATCGAAACATTTGTGGGCAGCACTGCGGAGACCGCCACGTTTACGGTATATGTGGGTACGTCAGGTGTTGCGCCCACTACTGCTTCAAGCATTACGTGCACTACAGGATCGATCGCCGCCGGCTCAGGTAATACCGGGAGCTGCGCCGATAACGCGCACACGCTCAGCCTTTCGCCCGGAAACACACTATCCATTAGAGAGCACTTGTCAAACGAGAGTTTCTCTACCGAATCCTCGTTCTATTGGGCGGTCCACCTGAGGTGCCAATAGGCATTTTTCGGGCATGAAATAAAAAATCAAGGCAACACTATGAAAGGACGGAAAGATGTCGCAACCATTTCTCGGTGAAATCAGAATGTTCGGAGGCAATTTCGCCCCGCGCGGCTGGCAGCTTTGTAACGGCCAGCTTCTCGCCATCTCACAATACAGCGCCTTGTTCTCAATCCTGGGCACCACCTACGGGGGCAACGGCACGACCACGTTCGGTCTCCCGAATTTTCAGGGCACCGTGCCCATAAGTCAGGGCAGGGCACCCAGCGGAACCACATACGTCCTGGGCGAGACGAGCGGAACGGAAAATGTGACCCTGCTGAGCAACCAGATGCCGATGCATAACCATCTGGTATCCGTGAGCGCTCAAGCCGCCACGCAGGTCGACCCCACGAATGCGCTGATTGCCGAGATCAACACCGGAGTGGGCCACACCCCAGTTACCAATACGGTCGCCTTCGGCACCGTGGCGAACGCAACCATGGCGCCGACCGCGGTCTCCATCGCCGGCGGCAGCGTGCCGCATAACAACATGCAACCCTACCTGGCGGTATCGTTCATCATCGCCATGGTTGGGATCTTCCCCAGCAGAAACTAGCCTTCCCGTAGTTCGAGCCGGGACGTCCGCTCTCGCGAGGGACGTCCCGGTCTCCATTTTCCACGGTATGTTTCAATTGCATCGTATCTTCTGCGCCACTCCATGGGAACTGGAGGAGGAGCGCAGCCGTTTCCACGAACTGATCGGCGCGTTCAACGAAAGTTCGGCGATGCCGCGAGGCGTGCTCTACGTTCCGGTAACGCTCGCGAACATCAGGGAGAAGAGAGCCATCCAATACGCGGTCGACCAGAATATCCGCGACTCCCGCCACTACATTCTCGTCCTCACGGAAGACTGGGGGCCGAAGGAACGCAACTTCAGCAACGATTACCAGCTCGCGCTGAAGTCCGTAGCCGACGCCGCCCTGCCAATGGAAAGCGTCACGGTTCTGGCGAAGGAACAAGCGGTCCCGAATCTGTCCGCGAGCGATCTGCCGGAACCGCGGGCAACGTTCTCCACGCTCGCGGAATTCGACGAATGCGTCAACAATTTGCTGTCGGCCTGGCTGTTTATTCGAACGGATTGCGGATCGTGAGGTTTCCGATCGCCTGCCCGTCGTGCATATCTTCCGAATAGAAGACCGTGCAGGAGGCTTCGAGCGCGGCCGCAAGCATGAGCGAATCGTAGATGTGATAGCCGGAGGCCTGGGCGATCTGGAGACCGCGATTGTGTATCGCGACAGTCAGCGGAATGGGAGGCGGGCAGAGTTGCTCAATAACTATCAGGCGGTCGAGCGTGACGGACCACGATACTTTGAGTTTGTTGCGCTCGACGTTGACGAACTCGTTGAGCGTTTGCACCCCGACCGATCCTCCGGCAAGCAAAAGGTCGAGGGCAGCGTTCCGGCGAGGGTCTCCGTCGGAAAACGCATAGACCAGGACGTTGGTGTCGAAGAATGCCCTATCGGGCATTTGCTTCTTCCCGGTCAAACTTAAAACCAGGAGGCAGCGGGGTTCCCATCGTTCGGATTTTGGCAATCAGTTCTTCACGGGTTGGTTGCCGCTCGACCACGAAGTCGCTCAAGCCTGTTACCCGGACATTAATTTCATCGCCCGCCTTCAGATTCAACGCCTCAACGACTGCGGCGGGGAGGCGGATCGCCAGACTATTCCCCCACTTTGAAACCTGCATGATTCAAAATCTCCTCTGGATATACATTAGCAGTTTTGTGTATCTTTGCGAATCCACCTGGCCGCGGCCTCCCGCACCGAATCCGAAACCTCCAGGCGCTTGTTCTCCCCATCCGCCTCGAATCTCTGGCCCGGCCGTTTCGCGTGATACAAAGCCACGTTCCGCATTTGTTCGATTTCACCGGCGCCGAACTCAATCCCGAAATGCCGCGCGGCCGCGCCCCATGCCGCCCCCGGCAACTCGTCATAGTTCACGGCCAACCCGCATTCGTCCATTGCCAGCCGGGCGCATTCGCAGATCCGCCCGATGGTGCGCGCCGCACACTCCTCGGGGCTCATCGACTGAATTTCGTCCATCGGCGCATCGATCGCCCGAACATCCGTAATCATGCCCGGGGACATGGCGGCCGCCGGTTCCCGCAGATGCGAAATCAGCACTTCTTCGGGATTCCGGTAGAGGAATATCCATGGCACGGCCGGAAATACACGCCGGATAAACGGTAGAGCAAGCGCTGTCAGGCTGTCGAATTTGATGAAATAGCGGGTTTCCAGGCCCGACCGCTGTTGGCCCAGGGCGCTCACCATCCAGCGCAGCCATTCCGCTCTCACCGGTTCCGGGATACTCTCCGCGCGCGCCACGCGATCCAGCGGCCCGGCTTCAGAAATCACCACGTTCTCCGGCAGCGCCGCCAGCATCCGCGAAACCAGCGTCGAGCCGCAGCGGGACATGTGGAAGATAAAGCCCGACGGAGCCATCCCGGGGCTTGCGGCATACCAGCGGCCCAACTCGGCTATCGGAGTGCGGTGAGCGAACAGACGGTTGAACGGCTTGCGCAGTGCGAGTTCAATCGTGCTGTCGAAGAACGGCTCCGTGAACCGGTCCCGCCCGAGCCGGCACCAATCGACGAACGCCTCACCGACGATCCACTTCAACCGGATTGGAATCCATCCGCTTCGCATCAAAACAGCCACCGCTCGAACCAGGCCCGCCCGTTGGCGCGCACGATTTCCTCCAGTTCCGCGGCCGTGAGTTCGATATCCCTCTCCCGCCCCAGCGCGATTACTGCGGCGAAAAGCTCCGCGTCGGTTTCGGCGGCTGCCAAAGAGGTTGTCAGATTGGAATCTTCCATGACAATCCGCCGGATTCGATCGAAATTATCCAATTTCCCATGCTAACCGAAATGTTTCATAATAAACGGAATGATTGTGTCGCGACGCCCTGGAACGCCGGAAGACGAGCCGTTTCTTCGAAAACTTGTGATCGATACCGTGTCGCGGGAACTTGGCGCGGACGCCTGGCCGCAACCGATGCGCGACCATCTGCTCGACATGCAGTACCGGCAGCGGCGCGACGCGAATCGCGGCGGTTTTCCCGATGTTTCGAGCGAGATTGTTCTGGTGGATGGAGCGGAGGCCGGATGGATCGTTATCGCCGATCTCCCGGATCAGATCCATATCGTGGACATCATGGTGCGGGAAGACGAGCGCGGCCGCGGCGTGGGCTCAACGGTCATTGTGGAGATTCAGGCCGCCGCGAAGGAAGCTGGAAAGCCGGTGCGGCTGGGCGTAAATACGATGAACGGCGGAGCTATCCGGCTGTATCTGCGGCTGGGATTCCGGCAGACCGGCGGCGATGAAGCCCAGCAGGAGATGGAATGGGCGTCGTCCTAAGCGCCCTGCAACTCCCATTCCGGTTCGACCCGGACCTTCTTAAAGCGGATCTGGCCCTGATCCGGCCGGACGAATGGACTCCGCACTACAACGAACGCGATTACGGCGGCGACTGGCGCGGCGTGGCCCTGCGGTCGCTCTCGGGACGCGCGGACCATCTGGCCAGCCGGCATCAAGGGCAGCACGACGCTTTTCTCGATACCGAACTGCTCGCGCGATGCGTTTATTTCCGGCAGGTTCTGACGCATTTCGAGTGCCCGCTGAAATCGGTGCGGCTGTTGAATCTGGCGGCGGGTTCGTTTGTGCGCGAGCACTCCGACCCCGCGCTCGGCTATGAAGATGGCGAGGTGCGCATCCATGTCCCGATTCAGACCGGCGCCGCCGTCGAGTTCTATTCCGATGGCGAGCGTCTGGCGCTCGAAGAGGGTGATTGCTATTACGTCAACGTGAGCCTTCCGCACCGGGTCAACAACCGGAGCGCGCGGGACCGGATTCATCTGGTGATCGACGCCGATGTAAACGAATGGGTTCATGAGCTGTTCCGCCGTGCGGGGCCGGCCCCGCGGATTGCCCCATCCCCGGCGGGTTTTGCCGAGTTCGCCTCGCGGGTCTTCGCCGATCCCGAACTACAGAACCGTTTGCACGCGATTCCCGAAAGAGAGGATTTTGCCGCCGAAACCGTCCGGCTGGGCCGCGAATCAGGCTTTGATTTTCATGGAGAAGATGTAGAAGCCGGGGGCCGTGAGCCGACGATTCGGGCCGCGCGGCCCCAGGCCGGCTGGACTCCCATCGCATTCCGTGCACGGGATTCGCGGCCGTTCGCCGAATGGGCTTACTTCGGAGCCCGCCGCTTTACGGAACCCTTCTTCGAGGACACCCTTCGCGCGGCCCTGCAACTCCCTTTCACGCAGACGTTTCGTCAGGAAACATGCCTCGAACCCGGTGACGATCCCGCACCCGCCGGCTTCATCTTTCACATGTCGCGCTGCGGCTCTACCCTCGCAGCGCAGATGCTGGCGGCGCTGCCGCGGAACACGGTCCTCTCCGAAGCCCAGCCGATCGACGAGGCGATTCGGACCAGCCGGGCGGATTGGCTTCGTTTTGTCGTTTCGGCACTGGCCGGGAGGGCTTCCGGGCCGGTTTTCATCAAGCTGGACGCCTGGCACATCCACAGTCTCCCGCTCATCCGGGAGGCGTTTCCGGAAACGCCATGGATCTTTCTGCATCGCGACATATGCGAAGTAGCGGCCTCGCATTGGCGGAGCCCTGGCAGGCAGGCGTTGCCCGGCGCCATGGATCCCGCTATTCTCGGGTTGCGTCAGGAAGACATCACGGGTCTGAGCCGGGAGGAATGGTGTGCGCGGGTTCTTGCCGGATTCCGCGAATCCGCAGAGCGCTTCCGCGACGACCCGCAGGGGCTGTTCATTGACTATCGCGAACTGCCTGACGCCATGTGGACGCGCATCGCTCCGCACTTTGGCCTTTCGCTCACTGACGAAGAAGCGGCCCGGATGCGCACTGCCGCTTCGTTTGACGCGAAGAACCCAGCTATGCTTTTCCAACCAGCCGAAGCGCAGCCGAAGTAACGTTTTCCGGGGTGAAGCCGAAGTGCTTCATCACTTCGGCACCCGGCGCCGACGCGCCGAAGCGGTCGATCCCGATGACAATGCCGTCAGCCGCCCACTTGTGCCAACCCAGAGTGCAACCGGCCTCCACCGTAACCCGCTTCTTCAGTGCCGCGGGCAAGACGCTTTCGCGATAAGCATCGTCCTGTGCTTCAAAGAGGTCCCAGCTCGGCATGCTCACTACGCGCGCCTGAACGCCGAGATCCTGTAAACGGGTCTGCGCGGCCATGCAAAGGGAGACCTCGGAACCGGTCCCGATCAGGATCACGTCAGGCTTACCGGACTGCGCTTCGGACAGCACATAAGCGCCCCGTGCCGCTCCCGGATCTTTGGCCCGGCTCCGATCCAGATGCGGCAGACTCTGCCGCGAAAGCGCGAACAGCGTCGGCCCCTCGTGTTCCACCGCAAACGCCCAGGCTTCCGCCGTTTCCGTCGCATCCGCGGGACGGAGCACCGTCAGCCCGGGAATCGCGCGCAGCCCGGCCAGTTGCTCCACCGGCTCATGCGTCGGCCCATCCTCGCCCACACCGATACTGTCGTGCGTAAAGACGTAAAAGACCCGCAGCCTGCTGAGCGCCCCCAGCCGGATCGCCGGCTTCATGTAGTCGGAAAATATGAGAAAAGTGGCGCTGAAAGGCAACACTCCGCCATGCGCTGCCATGCCGTTAACCGCCGCGCCCATGGCATGTTCGCGCACTCCGAACGCCATATTACGCCCGGCATAACTCCACTCGCCACCCACCGCGCCCTGCGTCCCAGGCCCCGCAAATTCGGCGGGCTGAAAATCGCCCATCCCCTTCAGCGCCGTTTCGGTCGAGGGGTTCAAATCGGCCGATCCGCCGATAATGTTCGGGATACGTTTGGCGAGCGCGTTCAAAACCGCGCCTCCGGCGGCGCGCGTGGCAATGGCTTTGTCTGTCGTCTTCCATTTTGGAAGGTCCGCCGCCCAGTTTTCGGGAAGCTTCCCGCTGACGAGCTGTTCGAACTCCGCGGCCTCATGCGGGAATGCTTTGCGGTATGCTTCGAACTTTTCGCTCCACGCCTGCTGCGCGCTCGCGCCTTTCGGCAGAGCTTCGCGGAAGTGGTCCACGGCGGCCGGCGGCAGGTAGAACTTATCCATCGTGGGCCAGCCAAGGGCCTTCTTCGTGGCCGCCAGCTCTTCTTCTCCCAGAGGACTTCCATGCGCCCCGAAAGTGTCCTGCTTGTGCGGGCTGCCGTAGCCGATATGGGTGTGCACCAGAAGCAGCGAAGGCCGCCGTTCTTCACCGCGGGCTTCTTCGATCGCGGTTGCCACGCTGGCGGTATCGTTGCCATCGTCGATGGTGCGGGTGTGCCAGCCGTAAGCAGCGAATCGCGCCGCCACGTTTTCGGTGAAACACATGTTCGTCGCGCCCGCGAGCGAAATATGGTTCTGATCGTACAAGTAAATCAGCTTGCCCAGCTGCAGGTGACCGGCGAGCGACGCCGCTTCATGGGTGATGCCCTCCATCAGGTCGCCATCGCTGCAGATCGCGTAGGTGTAATGATCCACAATGTTGTGCCCGGGCCGGTTGTAGCGTGCCGCGAGCCACGCTTCCGCCATCGCCATCCCCACGCCGTTGCCGAAGCCCTGCCCAAGCGGGCCAGTGGTCGTTTCGACCCCGACCGTATGGCCCCTCTCCGGATGTCCCGGCGTCTTGCTGCCCCACTGCCGGAAGCGCTTGATCTCGTCGAGGGGCAGATCGTAACCGGTGAGATGCAACAGGCTGTACAGCAGCATTGACCCATGGCCGGCCGAGAGCACAAAGCGGTCCCGGTCGAACCATTGCGGATCCGCCGGATTGTATTTCAGGAAGCGGGTCCAAAGCGTGTAAGCCATGGCTGCCGCGCCCATGGGCAGACCCGGATGCCCGGAATTCGCGGCCTGTACGGCATCGGCCGACAGAATACGGATGGTGTTGATGCAGAGGTTATCCAGGATCTCGTTGTTTTGTGTGTCCATGTCGTGTTTCCAGCCTAAAACGGCTGTGCAAATCCTTCCTCGCTGAGAACTCTTCTGTCGTCGCGGGTGACGGCGAAGTACCCGTCTTCCGACTTGCCTGTAAACCGGTCAGGGGTTTGCAGAGTCACCTCGACGTTCGTCCATTTCTTTTGCAGGATCTCGCGGTAAGCGCGGAAATACCGCGCGGCGGCATCCGCATCGCTCCATTCCGAAACGTAGACAAGGGTCATGCGATGTTCCGGTTTCGTTTCATCCACACGGTAGCCGGAGCCCTTAAGCTTCGGCCCCAGTGTCTTAGCAATATCCGGGCCGATGTACTGTTCCAGCAATATCCTGGTTTCGAGCTCCCCCAGTGCGCCGGTTACAAAAGGCTTGGAATGTCTGGCGGGCTTCGGCAGTTCAGGATCGTCAAACGCGACCCTGTTGAAATAGAGCGCCGGGTGTAAAATTTGCGCGGTGGAAGTGGGCGGATCCCGAAAGACGCGCGCGAATGCCGCCTGGCCATCGTGCAGGAAGACCGCCTGCTGAAATCTGCCGCCGTCCGAATAGGGGAAAGTGAGCGTCCTCCTCAGGTAGAGCGGCGCTTTGTTGAAAACGGGATAATCGTCTTCGGTCGAATCGACGTCCGTGTCGAGATATTGCCGCGCCGTCTGCTCGTCGGCGAGGGTCTTGCCAGCCCGGCGCGCCTCCACTTCCAGCATCAGCCATGACGCCTGCCCTTCCACCACTGCCTGGCGCGCCAGGGACACCTCGCTGTCATCCGCGCCTTTGGCGAGGAATCGCTGGATCGGGAAGTTCTGGTCTGCAAGCGCGTGAGCCAGTTCGTGAATCAGAGCCACATCGCGCATGTTCACGGCGGCCCAATCTGAAATAAACAGCTTTTTCTTTTTAAAATCGTAAAAAGCCGCGGCCTGCTCGGTCAAAAGATCGATGGTGGTCTGTTTCAGATCGAAACTGGCAGGCGCAAAGCCGAATTTTTTCAGCGTGGTCTCTTCCGCGCGAATATCGTCCGGCTTGACCGATTCCCTGATTTGCTCCCTGATATATCGATTTACCCCATCCCGCGTAATCGACGCGAACGGCAACTGTTTGCGGATATGGAAACCTGTGATGCGGGAAAGTTCCTGAAAAATGGAGGCGATCTCTTCCGCTGTCGGAAGTTTTGGCGATGGCGCGGCCGCCCGGCCCGGGAACCCTCCGGCCAGCAAAACGACGACCGCCAAACCCGCGTACCGGCAGGCCCGCCATGGATTCATGCCCCGAAGCATCTAATGAAATAGTCCCATGGCTGCGATTGTCCTGCTCCGGCAGAGGTATGCAGGGTACAATAAAGCTTCAATTCCATCCCATCGGAGCGGCAAAAAATTGGCAGAAGACAAGCTTTACAAGGCAGAATACGTTGGCAGCGGCACTTTCCTCATCAGCAAGCCCAAGCGCAAGAAGACCAAACAGCGCCAGTCGAACCTGAAGAATGTTACGCGCGGATCGCGTAAGTAGTTCGCCGATCAGCGCTTCCTGGACGCCATTGCCTTAAGGCAGACTGTCAGAATCGCTCTTTGAATCATCCACGCCGCGCCCAGGCTTCCGGCGAAGGTTGCGCTGAGAATCGTCGCGTTCAGAATTGCCGCTTCCATTTTTTACTTTTACCCCCGCTCCGGCTTGAAGCACGGCTGATGCCATTTCGAATTACGGCATCTGACTTGCATCGGGCGGCGGCGAGGTAACAAAATTGAGAGAGCGATTTCGGGTCTGCGCGAATGCGATTGCGGATAACGTCGGGTCATCGGGGGCTTTTGCCGGGGGCATGCTCCTGGTGTTTGTATGGCTCGCGACGGGACCGGTTTTTCATTACTCCGACACCTGGCAGCTGGTGATCAACACAGGCACCAGCGTCGTCACGTTTCTGATGGTTTTCCTGATTCAGAACACGCAGAATCGTGACGCAAAAGCAATGCAGCTGAAGCTCAATGAATTGATCCGCGCGGTTTCCACGGCCAGGAATACGATGCTCGATCTGGAGAATTGCCCGGAAGAAGAAATTGCAGCGATACAGGCGGAATTTGCGGCTATAAGGGAGAAAATAGCCCTGAGGAAGACGAATCGGACTTGAGCGGAGTCCGGGCAGGGCTCCCGGACTCCGCTGTCAGTTGAGTTACCGCCGGATTCGATGTCTAATGCGACCCGCTGGTGCGCACTTTGGGAGTCTCGACGCCGGTGGAGCTTTCCCCGGTCGAGGCGATATCCTCGGCGCCGGTGCCTTTCAACAGTTCCTTCGCGCTCTTGATTTCCTGCGATGTGTCGCAATGAACCGAGAGAAGGATGCCGCCTGACTTGATGCGGCCTTCGTAGCGCTTCGCCTCATATTCCGGAATTCCCATTCCGACGAGTGCCCCGATCAACCCTCCAACCGCGCCACCGACTCCCAGTCCGGCCAGCCCGGCCATGATGGGGCCCGCGGCGATAAACGGTCCAATGCCCGGTATGGCGAGGGCGCCGACTCCCGCCAATACACCGAGCCCCGCGCCGATCACGCCACCCGCCGTTACGCCGGCCGCGGTGCCTTCGGGCGCTTTCGTGTCCTTTTCATGCGCGAAATCCTTCGTGCCTCGGCTGTCGGGCATCAGCACGGAGATGTCCGAGCCTGGAAACCCCGCCTGCACCAGCGTGTCAACTGCTCTTTCCGCCTGCATCGTGGACGCATAAATACCGAATACTGCCGTCTTTTTGTTTTCCATGGTGACTCCTTTTGTCTTGTCTGTTATTGCGCCGGCTTCACTGAAAGTTGATCCGTCACATTGCCCGCGCCGGCGATTGCCTCCGCTTTGGCAACGATTGCGTGCTTTTCATCGTCCGAACGCACCGGTCCCTTGAGGGTGACCGCTCCATGCCGGCTGATGATCTTGACGTTGTGGGCATAAACGGAAAGCGATTTGTCAGCGATCACCGCTTTGCGGATCTGCTGGGTCAAATAGCGATCCGTGCGATCGTTCTTCTGCTGGTCCGCGGTAACGGCAGTTTTCGATCCGTCGCCCTGGTTGGCGCGGGTGTTGTCCGGCGCCTGAACAGGCGCCCCCTGCAGCGCCAGGCCTCCGATCAGAAATGCCGCTGCCGCCGCCAATCGATGTAGTGGATGGTTTCGGGTCATGCGGAACGCTGTTGCATTTCCGCCGCCAATCCCGCCGCGGGAAGCAGTAAAATGAGGTGCGGCGGTAGAATTTCGTACATACGAACCCATATGGATGAACTTCCGCCCGCGGCGCATTCTAATATCTGAGTACCGCACCGGGCGCTATCGAATAACCTGGGCAGTATCTTTACAAGAGGAGAAACACAAATGAAGATTTCCCGTATTCTGACTGGCTTGCTTCCCGCCGTGGCCATGCTGCTGACGCTGTCTCAGCCGGTGGTCCGTGCCGCTGAGGACATGCCTGCTGTCGGCACCGTTGCCCCTGATTTCACGCTCAGCTCGCAGGAGGGTAAGAAAGTCAGCCTGCACGATTATCGCGGCCAGTGGGTCGTCCTTTACTTTTATCCGAAGGACATGACGCCCGGCTGCACGATCGAAGCGCATAACTTCCAGCGCGATCAGAAAGAGTACGACGCGAAGAAGGCCGCCATTCTGGGCGTCAGCGTGGATAGCGTGGATTCCCACGTCCAGTTCTGCACCAAAGAAAATCTGACGTTCAAGCTGCTGTCCGATCCCGACAAGAAAGTTGTCAACGAGTACGATTCCACTCAGAAGTTCGGAAACAACGTCGTGGCCGCCCGGAATACATTCCTGATCGATCCAAAGGGTGTGATTCGCAAGGTTTACACCAAAGTCAACCCGATGCCGCACAGCGCGGAAGTGCTGGCCGCGCTCGATGAACTGAAGAAGGCAAGCTAACATCGTTTGCCGACGCGCGCGGCCCGAAAGTCCGATTCCGGGCCGCGACTGAGGAAGTGTGTCCGCGCGACAGGATGAATTCGAACGCGTCGCCATGTGCCACTCGCGGAGCCTGCTCCGTGTGGCGCGCCGCCTGACATCCGGCTCATCCTCGGCGGAAGATCTGGTTCAGGAGTGTTTGTTACTGGCGTGGCGAAGCTTCCATCAACTGCGCGCCGGCACCAATGCCCGTGCGTGGCTGTTCCGTATCCTGTTCAACGTATTTTATGCGCAGGGACGGAAACTGCGGCGGGTTCCGGACATGGTGCCATTGACGGCCGACGTGCTGACCGCCGCGCCCGCTCCGGATGAAGCGATGGAAGTTTCCCGTGCGCTGGACGGTCTGCAAGTCGACCATCGAACGGTGCTGCTGCTCGGCGTGGTGGAGGGCTTCACCTGCGGTGAAATGGCCGGGATTCTGTCGGTGCCGGTTGGCACGGTGATGTCCCGCCTGAGCCGCGCCCGCCAGGCAATGCGTACCCGGCTTGCCGCTGGAGCGGTGAGCGCCGCATGCGCCGGAAAGGAAAGTTCGTGAACTGTAACGACGTACTGAACTTCGCTCCGCTTTATCTCACGGGCGAACTCGACCCGGCTCGTCTGGAGCTGTTCTCCATGCACCTGGAGGGTTGCCCGTCATGCGCGCGGGAGTTGAGGCGCCAGGCCGAGTGCGATCGATTGCTGCGCGCGGGGGTATTGGCCGGACGGATTGATAGTGCAGCGGTCGATCGCGGCGTGCGGCGGGAAATTGCGCGCGAATCGCGCCGCTGGTTGTTCACGGCCGCTGGAATCGCTGCTGTAATACTGGCCGCGGTGTTGGGCGTGCGGGCTTTCTCTCCGCACAACATGCCGGTCTATACCGCCGCGGCGCTCGATCACCGTTTGGAAATTGTCGACGGGCAGCCGCGGAAATGGTTTACCGATCGGGCCGCGATCGATGCACTGGCCGGGCAGGAAGGAGTTTCGGACTCCATGATCTCCGCCATAGCCCCCGCCGGATATCGTCTGGCGAAAGGGAAACTGTGCCGCCTGGACGGACGCGTCTTTCTGCACCTTGTTTATGCGAGTGCGGTTGATGCGAACGCTTCGGCCAGCTTCTCCGTTTTTCTGCGCCGGCCGGAGAGCGGGTCAGGAGTTAACGGCAAGAGGATTTATACCGAGGCCCGGGGCGCGGAACATGTCGCGGGATTCGAGGGCCGCCAGTTGAGCGCGTTGATCGTGACCGAACAATCGGGCGACACCGCTCTCCGCCTGGCCCGGTCCACCGCCGCAATTATTTAAATCACCCGTTACGAGGTGGCGACGATTTGCGCGCTCACGCCCTGCTCGTTCAGCGCGCGCGGGCGCACACGAATCAGCCGGTTCGCCGTGTAGGGCAGATCGAGCGTCGCCTTGATGTAGTTATCGGTCAGCGCGAGGCCCGGCGGATCGAGCGTCACGGCGGTGAACTCCCTGCCCAGCAGACTCCGGCGGAACTCCGCGTTCTTCTCGCCGGCCAGGTCGCGCAGGATGCGATTGCGATCCTTGCGCAAGCGTATCGGAACCACGCCTGGCATGTTTGCGGCGGGCGTTCCCGGCCTCTCCGAATATGTGAACACGTGCAGGTAAGTAAACGGCATTGCGGCGATAAACTGCCGCGATTCTTCGAACAACTCTTCGGTCTCGCCCGGAAACCCCACCATCACATCCGCGCCGATGGCGGCGTCAGGCATCCACTGGCGCGCCTTCATCGCCCGATCCGCATAGTGCCGCGGCCGGTATTTCCGGTGCATCCGGCGCAAAATCGTGTCCGATCCCGATTGCAGCGGCGCATGCACATGCTTCGCAATGCGCGGTGTTTCCGCCATCAGGCCCAGCAGATCGTCCGAAAAATCCATCGGCTCAACCGAACTCAGGCGCAGACGCTCGATAGCGGTCTCGGCCAGCAGACGGCGCAGGAGATCGGGAAGCCGCAGTGTCTTGCTCAACGTGGGATTGCCCGATTCCCGGCCCCAGCGTCCCAGATTGATGCCGGAGAGCACCACTTCCCGGTACTTTTCGCTCAACGCGCGCACTTGTTCCACGATCCGGTCGGCGCCCACGTAACGGCTCTTTCCGCGCACGAACGGAATAATGCAAAACGAGCAGCGGTTGTGGCAACCGTCCTGAATCTTGAGGTTCGGGCGCGTCCGATCGCCGCTCGCATCCAGAATCGGCGCGGTCAGGATGTCGCGCGTTTCGAAGATATCACCAGTCAGGATCTGGCCGTGATAGGGCGTGTCACCCGCCACAACATCCACGATCTGAGTCTTGTGCGAATTGCCGACCACCCATTCGACGCCGGGCATCGCCGCCAGTTCCTCCGGGGCGCGCTGCGCATAACACCCGGTTACCAGGATCCGTGCTCCCGGGTTTTCGCGATGCACCCGCCGGATGGTGGACCGCGCGTCGCTATCGGCTTCGGCGGTGACGGTACAGGTGTTCAGCACTACCAGATCGGCATCTTCGCGCGTGCCAGATGCGGTAAGTCCGCGGCCCGCCAGTTGCGCTTCGAGCGCCGCGCCATCGGCCTGCGTGGCACGGCAACCGAAATTCTGGACGAAGAAACGCTTCATGGCTACGTCTATTCTGACAGAGCTTCGTTTGGCCCTCTATAATAGAGCAGAAACCCACACATGGGCGAATCCAGCGTTCTCTGGCTCCGTGTCGCCGCCGGACTCTATTCTTTCGGCCTCCTCGATGCCATCGTTACCATTCTGCGCCGGCGCGAAACTCTCTTCCGTGCCGCACTTGCCGCGTTCGGTCTGGGCGCTCTGTTTCAGCTGGTCTCGATTGTCGAGCAGGGTCTGGTGCAACACCACTTCCCCGCGAACGACTTTTTCGAAACCATGTCGCTCTGCTCCTGGCTGGTCACCATTGCCTTCCTCGGGATCTACTGGCGCTACAAGGCAGAGAGTCTCAGTGTCTTCGTGTTCCCTCTGGTCTTCGTCATGACGCTGGTCTCGGCGCTCCGGAACCCCGTCACGCACTGGTCGAGCGAGGGGGTCCGCAGCACCTGGCTGATCGTCCACATCGTGCTTGCGCTGCTCGGCTACGCGGCGCTGATTTTCACCGCTGTCGCCGCTGTCGCTTACCTGATGCAGGAGCGGCAACTCAAACAGAAACAACCGCGTTCGTTTTACCGGCTGTTCCCGCCTCTTGGCACGCTGGACGAATTGATCTCGCGCACGCTCGGCGCCGGATTCGTCTTCATCACTTTGAGCATCGTCGTCGGCATTGTCTGGGCCTACATCGAGGGCGGCGCCGGCTGGATCGGCAACGGGCTCATCAGCTCCGCCAGCATCACCTGGGGGATCTATCTCGCGCTCATCTTTTTCCGCGTGAGCGCCGGGTGGCGCGGACGGAAAGCGGCCATCCTCGCCATCGTGGCGCTGTGCTGTTCCGCCGTTGCATGGATGGCCCATGCGCAACTGGAGCGGCGTCTCATCCAATGAAGCTCCTGCTGACCGGGCTGAGCCACAAGACCGCGCCCGTCCATCTGCGGGAGAAAATGGCTCTCTCCGAAGCCGCGCTCCCGGACGCGCTGCACGAACTGCAGAACCTGGGCGCGTCGGAGGCGATGATTCTCTCCACGTGCAATCGCGTCGAGATCGCTCTGACGTCGCCGGATCACGCGGAGCCCGCGCTGATCGCGGAGCGCTTTCTGAAAACCTGGCAGGGTTCGGCCACGGCCTTCGAAGGGCATCTCTACCGCCTCGAACAGCGCGCCGCGATCCAGCATCTTTTTCGCGTCGCCGCGAGTCTCGATTCGATGGTGGTGGGCGAGCCGCAGGTGCTGGGTCAGCTGAAGAGCGCGTATTCGGTCGCGAAGTCGGAAGGCGCGGTCGGCGGTCTGCTGGAACAGGTTCTTACGCGCGCGTTCAGCGTGGCCAAGCGCGTCCGCACCGAGACGGGCGTAGGACAGATGGCCGTCTCCGTCAGCTATGCGGCGGTCGAACTGGCACGCAAGATTTTCGGGTCGCTGAAGGGCCACTCGGTGCTGATCATCGGCTCGGGCAAGATGGGGGAACTGGCGGCGAAGCACCTGCACCGCTCCGGCGCGAAACGGATCTTCGTAACCAACCGGACCTGGGAACGCGCGGTGGAGATGGCCGCGATATTCGGGGGCCAGGCGGTTGAATACACGCAGTTTGCCGGAATGCTGCATGAGGTGGATATTGTTATTGCCTCGAGCGGCGCGCCGCATTACATCCTGAGCCGCGAGGATATGCAGCGCACCATCGCGGCGCGGAAGAACAAGCCGATGTTCCTGATCGATATCGCGGTGCCGCGCAACATCGATCCCGCGGTCAACGACGTGGAGGGCGTATTCCTCTACGACGTGGACGATCTGGAAGGCGTGGTCAACGCCAATATCAAGGAGCGTTCGAAGCAGGCCGAACAGGCCGAGGCCATCGTGACGGACGAGGTGGACCGCATGATGTCGCGCCTCAAGCTCGAAGAGGTGACGCCGACCATCGTCAGTCTGCAGGAGCAGTTCGAAAATATACGGGCGGTGGAAGTTGCGCGCGCTCTGCGGAGAATGCCCGAGTTGACGGCCGATCAGCAGCGGCAGATCGCCATGCAGATGGAAGCGATGTCAAAGTCGATTGTGAATAAGATCGCCCATCTGCCGATATCCGCGCTGCGGCATAATGCGGGGCAGCCGGACGGGGATCAGTTCCTCGATGCGGTGCGCAAGGTTTTTCATTTGCAGGATTGAGGTTTTTGAAACGCGGCTCTCCACGAATGGAGTGACGCCATCGCGGTCGGTCCATGTGTAATGGTGCCTAATAATAGAGGTATCCGTCAGCCACCTCGTCATACGATAGCCAAAGCGTAACCAACAACTTACCCGAAACGCCCAACGAGCGACCGAATCCACCCTCGCCCCCAGAGTTCTGAGGCTAAAGCGGAAGCCATGCGATTCGATCAAACCATTCATCCGCTTCCGAAGCAATCCAGACGAGCAGGACGCTTCCAATGACCTGGCCGACCGGCGCTCCCTGCGGCACCATCAGCACGCCGGGGCTGCTATTCCCGCTTGCCAAAAAGTCGCGGAAATGGCTGGGCATTGAATTTTCATCATGCGTGATGAGAATACGGTCTTGCAACATCGCCAGTTGAAGCACCTCCGGGTCGGAAACGCCGTCGAGGCTCGCCGAATAAGCGCTCTGGAAATCGATGGAAGGCTCGCGTCGCAACACGCCAGTGCGGATGGAACTTCGGAGGTCGTTGTCGGCCTGGAACCGGGGCCTCACCTACTGCGGGTGCCCGGAATGGAGGTGTTTGCGCGCAATGGCAATCCGTCCCAACAGTTCTGACGGTAGAGGCGCGGAGGCGCGCCGCACGGCCTCGAAGCGTTGCCTTTGACGCGCGCGGTAAACATCGATGGCGGGCTGGTTTTCCAGATAGAACGCGATCGCGCCAAAAACCTGGGCCAGAGCGAGTGTTTCGAACTCTCTCAGAATCGTTTCCGGCGAAAGTCCTTCATTGAAGCACTGGACGATGGAATCAAGAGACACGCGGGTTCCCGCCACGTAGTAGCCCCCATCCCGCTCTTCGATATATTCTTTCGTCATCGGCGCGCTCCTATGTCAAATTATAGCGGCCTTTCCGGGTATCCTGAGAGTTCCCATGCAACTGCCGCCTTTTCTCCTCGACCAATGGATAGCGCGGAAAAATACGGCGAATCCTCCGATCGATTTCGATCTGGCTTCGAGCACGGGCCCTGTCTGGACGCTGCGCGAATTGCTGGCGCTGGCGGGTGACGGAGCGTTCGAATCGTTGCTCGATACGCGCTTGTCTTATACCGGCACCGCGGGCACACGGGAACCGCGCATAGCCATCGCGGTCGTTGAGAATGCAGATCCGGATCACGACAAGTCGTAACCGGAGCCGCCGAAGCGCTCCTCATCCTGCGTAATCTTCCCACGTTCGTCTCGGATTCGCCGCAAGCGGGGAGCGTTTTCCGCAGGCCGTCGAGCGCTTCTCCCGCTTCCTCATTCACTGAAATCATCCGCTGACCCTGTCGGCACGATTTGGCGAGGAAATTGCTCCAAAAGAATACGGGAGAGAACGAGAATGACACTGAGTACTCTGTTTGAGAAGCAGGTTTTCATTCGGCTCACCGAGGACCGGACCGCGCTCATCTGCACCGCGAGATGGCCGCTGTTCACCAGCATCAGCCGAGTCAGCGTTGACGAGGCCGGGAGCAATCATGCTCCGGCGGCCGTGGAATCCAGCTCGGTTGCCCGAAGCGACGGAGAGAGGCTGTAATGCCGAAAACTGCTGTTGGATTATTCAAAGACGCAGCGCTTGTAGACGATATCGTGAGCGACATTGAGGCCGCTGGTTTTCCCCGGCAGGAAGTTCACACTCTTGAGGAGCCTGCAGTCTTCGATGTCACGGGTGTCATGAGCTTTCCGCGGCTCGATTTCGAGGTCGCCCTGATGAGGGAACTGACCAGGATCGGGGCAACCAAAGCAGAGGCGGCGGCTTACCTCGACGGACTGCGGCGGGGTGGGGCGCTCGTCTTCGCGACGGGTTCGGACGACAAGGTGGATATCGCGGCGGATATTATGAACCGGCATGGGGCGGTGGAGATTGAGGAGGCCGCCGGCGCCGAACCGCGATTACCCGGCGTCGTTCGGCAGAGCATGACGCCGATACATGAAGGTCAGGTCCAGGCGGGGCAATTCCGTCAGTCCGGCAGCGGCGCCTGTTTCTTCATCTGGTGACGGCGGGGTCTTCCCCCGCGGCAATGACCGGATGGTTACACTGAGCTTATGCTGGTCATCGGGTCCAGGGGCTCGCAACTTGCTCTTTGGCAGGCGAACTACGTCAGGGAACGCCTGGAGGCGCGGGGTTGCCAATGCCGGATCGAAGTCATCAAAACCACGGGAGACAGAGTTGTCGATGTCCCGCTCAACCAGGTTGGCGGCAAGGGTCTCTTTACCAAAGAGATTGAGGAAGCTCTGCTCGACCGGCGCATCGATCTCGCCGTCCACAGCATGAAGGACTTGCCCACCGAACTTCCCAAAGGCCTTAGTATTTCCGCCATTCCGCAACGCGCCGATCCCTGCGATGCCATCATCGGGGGCAAGCTGCGCAACCTCAAACTGGGCGCCACCGTGGGCACCGGTTCGCTTCGGCGCATCGCACAGCTCAAGCTCCTGCGGCGCGATCTGAACATTGTTCCGATACGCGGCAATGTCGATACGCGGATCAACAAGGTGGAACGCGGAGAGTACGACGCAATCGTGCTGGCAGCCGCGGGGCTTCGGCGTCTGGGGTGGGGAGACATTATCAGCGAAGTGTTCCGGCCCGACATCATGTGTCCCGCGGTGGGGCAAGGCGCGCTCGCCATCGAGACGCTCGAACCGAAGGAAGGGGAAACCTGCCCCGGATACGATGCCAGCGCACCGCTCGACGACCCATGGACGCGCCTTCCGGTCACCGCCGAGCGTGCCATGCTCGCGGAACTTGGCGGCGGATGCGAGGTGCCGATCGGCGCGTTCGGGACGCTCGATAATACCGAGCTTTTCCTGACCGGAGCCGTGTTTGCGCCCGATGGTGAAACCATGATTCGGTACACCGCGACCGGAGAATGCACGCGGCCGGTGGAACTGGGCCGCAACGTCGCGCGGGTGCTGCTGAAACGAGGCGCCCGGGCTATCCTCGATCTTGACCCGGCTTATCGTGGCCCGGCGTAAGGTTTACCTGGTCGGCGCGGGACCCGGGGACCCGGAACTGATCACCGTCAAAGCCAAACGTCTGCTCGAACAGGCCGACTCCGTCCTCTACGATCACCTCGCCAGCGCGGAGCTGCTCGACCTCGCTCCCGCCTCCGCGGAACGTCTGTATGTCGGGAAGAAGAAATCGGAACATGCGCTCTCGCAGGAGGAGATCTGCGCGCTGCTGGTCGATCGCGGCCAACGCGGTCTTAACGTTGTCCGGCTGAAGGGCGGAGACCCGTTCATGTTCGGGCGTGGCGGCGAGGAGGCCGAAGCCCTGGCCGGCGCGGGCATACCGTTTGAAGTCGTGCCTGGAGTCACTTCGCCGCTGGGAATCGCGGCTTACACGGGGGTTCCGCTCACGCATCGCGATCGCACGTCGGTGGTCACTTTTATCACCGGTCACGACGTGCGGAAGATCGACTGGACGAAGGTCGGCACATCGGAGACCCTGGTTGTCTTTATGGGCCTTTCGCAATTCGATGACATTGCGCGGCTGATTGTTGCGGGAGGGCGCGCGGCGGAAACGCCCGCCATGGCCGTGCGCTGGGGCACGCGCCCCGATCAGGAGGTGGTGACCGGCACGCTCGAGACACTTCCCGCTCTGATCCATGAACGCGGGTTGAAGCCACCCGCGACCATCGTGGTCGGTGAAGTGGTTCTGCTTCGGGACAAGTTGAGCTGGTATGAAAAGCTGCCGCTGTTCGGCCGCCGGATCGTGGTAACCCGCGCACGCGAACAGGCCGGCGCGCTCACGGCCCTGCTGCATGAGCTCGGCGCGGAAGTCATCGAACTGCCCACTATTGCCATCCAAGGCGCCGAAGATTACGCGCCGCTCGACCGCGCCGTAGCGAACCTCGGGATCTACGACTGGCTGATCTTTACCAGCACCAACGGCGTGAAGTGTTTTCTTGAAAGGCTGGATGCCGGCCGGCTGGATCTGCGCGCCATACGGGGACGCATCTGCGCCATCGGACCGGCCACGCGAGACGCGCTCGAATGTCATCACCTTAAGGTTGACGTAATGGCCGGACAATATGTCTCGGAAGCGCTGCTCAGCGCTCTCGCGGCTTACGATCTCCGGGGCGCTCGTATATTGATTGCGCGCGCCGCGGTCGCGCGCGATATATTGCCCGCCGAACTGACTCGCCGCGGCGCGCAAGTGGATGTAGTCGAGGCCTACCGGACTGCCTCGCCGGCGGATCTGACGCAACGCGCCGCCGCCGTGCTCTCGCGCAAGCCGGACTGGATTACGTTTACGAGTTCCTCCACCGCGCGCAATCTCATCGAGGCCATCGGCTCCGAGGCGTTGCGTAATGTGGGTATCGCGAGTATCGGACCCGTAACCAGCGCCACGTTGCGCGAGCATGGCATCGCCGTCACGGTGGAAGCCGCGACTTTCAACGTCCCGGGTCTGGTGGAAGCGATTCTGAGTACTACGTCGATTCCGGGTACTACTTCAAGGCCTGCCGGAAAACTATAAGTCCCGATCGGTTCGATGACGGGCTACTCTGAGTCGATACCCACGCCGAGAGCGGTCTTTCGAAGAGCGGCATCCGCCGTGAGTAACACCGCGCCCGTTCGCCGTGCCAGTGCGAGGTAAAAGAGGTCGTACACCGAAGAATCGGTCCGCGATGTCAAGGCAAGTACGTCCGCAACGAGCTCTCGCAGCGGTTGCATTTCGTCGACGAGCGACAGTGCCCGCTCTATCGATTTTTCGGCTTCCATGCGCGAAAGTACACGCGCGCGAACATACTTCCGGAAAGCGCTGCAGACTTCCGCGACGATCAATTCCGGTGCGATCACAAGATCGGCTGCGTCCAGTGCGGCCCGGAACGGGGTTTCTGTATCCATCACGGTTCGTACGGCCGCGCTGGCATCCAGAACGGCGATCAACGATCTCTATCCGAGCGAATGAGGTCCTCAGGAGGCGTGATTCGGGTGAAATCGAATCGTTTGCGCTTGCGGCTTAGTTCGGCCAGAACCGCGCGGCGGCGCTCCTGCGGCGCAAGCGAGACCGCCAGTGCTTCGGTGAGCAGAACCGTGGCCTGCTGTGCGATCGTTCGACGCTCTTTCCGCGCGCGTTCCACAAGCAGACGGTGGATGGACGCCGGGAGGTCACGGATTTGCAATGCGGGCATACATTCATTGTATGCAAATTGCATGCACTACGCATGCGGCCAGAGCTGCCCCTCAGGCGCGGGCCGCGCGGATTGCGTCTTTTTCCGCCTGCCATGGGTTATCGGCCACCCGGCACTCGTCGTTCAGGATCATCGTCGGCCGCTCGGTGTTGTTGAAGGCTGGCCAGACCGGCAGTCCCCTGTGGTTCGGGTTGCCGGTGCGCGCGAAAGCGACCCACGCGGTGCTCATGCGGTCGGCCAGCGCATAGCGGTCCTTGCCGTCTCCCACTTCCGTTCTCGCAATGTCGACATTCTCGAACACGAACGGGATGTCCATCGTGTGCATGGAGCGCAGCATGCCTCCGCGCACGGGCGAATACCACTGGAAGTAATACTTGTAAATCGGCGCCTTCCCGAGAGCCGCTTTGCGCTCGGCTTCGGTGTCGGTCGCGGTGCGGAAGTTCGAGCCGTCGGTGCCGGCGAGAAGGAAAATATCCAGATTGCCCGCCCGCGGCCGGTCCTTCTTATAGAGCGCGACGATTTTATCGGTGGCGGCATCGCTTACGCGCAGCGAGCGCTTGAGGTTTTCGTGCAGTTCGGCGTCGCCAAGCGGATCGTATTGCTGGCTCGACGTCCAGGTAATTTCGGTTTCCGTGGAGCCGATCATCAGCGGGACCCCGGCCGAAATCCGCGACGCGACCGGATCGAAAGGCCCGGCGGGCAGCGTGTGCCCGTCCACCACGGCCCCGAGGCGCAGAGGCTCGCCCGCCCCGGCCCGGGTGAGTGCCAGCAGGCGGCGAAATGGCATGTTCTGAAGATCCGCAACCTGTTTCACGTTCAGGCTCTTCATCACCTGTTCCGAGGTCCTGGTGGCCTGGGCGGTGGATTGCCCGTTCAGCGCGGAGCCGCTCATGGCGATGGCCCGGTGAAACAAACCTTTTGCGGCCGGCATTCCCATCAGCAGGCTGACTTTCGTGCCGCCACCCGATTGCCCGAACACAGTCACGTTGCCGGGGTCGCCACCGAAACTCGTAATGTTGTCGCGCACCCATTCGAGCGCCGCGACAATGTCGAGCATACCGGCGTTGCTCCCGCCGATTTCGGGAACATAGAGGAAGCCGAAGATGTTCAGCCGGTGATTCACGCCCACCACCACGACATCGTGTTTCGCCGCGAGATTCGTTCCGTCGTACATCGTAAAGCCGGCCGACCCGCTGGAGAGCCCGCCTCCGTGCAACCAGACCATCACGGGGCGTTTGTGTCCGTCTTTCAAACCCTGCGACCAGACGTTCAGGCAGAGGCAATCCTCTCCCATGGGCTCGGTGCGGTCCATGACACCAGCTTCGGGAACGAGATTGCCGGGATTCTGCGGGGCGCGAAGGCCGATCTCGAGGGTCTCCTTGACGCCGGTCCACGGCTGAGGTTTTTTGGGCGGTAGAAAGCGGTTCGGGCCAGCGGTCGAAGCGCCGTAGGGAACGCCGCGAAAGCCATTGACCTTCCCGGAAACATAGCCCTGAATCCTGCCCGACGCGGTCTCGGCCACGGGTTTTGCCTCACCGGCAAATATCCGATTCAATCCACCGGTCAACAGCGTACCGGCCACGAGCGTTCCGCCGCTGAGGAAACGACGGCGGTCCATATTAACCTCTTCCCCGACCGGTGGCGGACGGCAGTGCCGCAACCGCGAGACGTGCTTCCTTATAAGGATCGTTCACCAGCTTCGTTTCATCGTTGAAGACCATGGTGGCGCGTTGCCCCGCGGTGAACGCCGGCCAGTGCGGGAGCCCCGCGGCGTTGGGGTTTCCATTGCGGGCGAAGGCAGCCCAGGCGGCGCTCATCTTGTCGGACAACGCGTAGCGGTCCTGGCCGGAGCCGGTCATCGTTTTCGCCTCGTCCACATTCTCAAATACGAATGGGATTTCCAGCGTGTGGTACGACCGCAGTTTGCCCTGGCGCACGGGCGACTGCCAGGTGAAGTAATACTTGTAGACCGGAGCCCTGCCTTGCGCCGCTTTGCGATCCGCTTCGGTATGGACGCCACTGCTGAAAGTCGCGTCGGAAGCGACGATCTGGTAGATCTCGATATTGCTCTTGTTCGGACGGCCCTTTTTGTAGATGGCGATCAGACGGCCGACCGTTGCATCGTCGGCGTGCGTGGTCTGTTTCAGCAGTTTGTGCAGGCCTGCATCGTCAACCGGATCGAGCGGCGTGCCCTTGAAGAAATTGATTTCCTCCTCAACCGTACCGATCAGCAGAGGCACAGTGGCCGACTCTTCGGGCGCGACCGGGTCGAAAGGATCGTGGGTCAGCGTTTTGCCATCCACCACCGGACGCAGCAACCCGGCGATACCGGGCGTCTGTATGGCCTCGGTCAGTTTGTCGAAGGGCAGATTCTGGAGTTCGCCAATCTGATCGGGCTTCAGGTTGAGTTTGGCCAGAAGGGCTTGAGCGGCTCTGGTGGCGTCGGCCCGGCTGACACCTTTAATGGCAGACCCGCTCTGGCATACCGCGCGATGAAACAAGCCTTTCGCGGAAGGCATGGCCAGGAGCGTGGCGACTTTTGCGCCGCCGCCGGATTGACCGAAGATGGTCACATTGCCGGCATCTCCCCCGAAGTTCGAAATATTGTCCCGCACCCATTCGAGGGCCTGCACGATATCGCGGTGTCCGGCGTTGCTCGCGTCAGCATACTTCGGCCCGCCGATACCGGCGAGATAGAGATAGCCGAACACGTTGAGCCGATGGTTGACGGTGACGACCGTCACGTCGCGTTTGCGCGCCAGATTCGCGCCGTCATACATCGCATAGTCGCCGGAGCCGGAGGCAAAACCGCCACCGTGCAGCCAGACCATGACAGGGCGCTTCTTACCGTCTTTAAGACCGTTGCTCCAGACATTCACGACGAGGCAATCTTCGCCCATTGGATTCTGCCGGTCGGTTGCGCCCACTTCGGGCAAAGGTTCGAGGATGCCGTGCTGCTGGGGCGAACGGTGGCCAAGGTGGGTGGCATCGCGAACGCCCGTCCATGGCCGGGGTTTCGACGGTGGCATGAACCGGCCCGCGCCGGCGGTCGATGCGCCGTAAGGCACGCCTTTGAACGCGTTGACGTTATCGATAAGGGCGCCCCGGATTTTGCCCGGCGTTGTCTCCGCAACGGGACCCTCGCCCGCGCCGGATGTAGCAGCGGTTAAAGCCTGGGCCATCAGCATGCCCGCCGCCGTTCCGCGGCCGATAAACGCCCGCCGGTCGATCGTGCCGCCGGTACTATTCTGTCTGGAACTCATGCCGCCTCCTGCATTTTCACGCAATATCGAGTTAAATCCGAACGCAAGTATATCGTAAAGGCGCACGGGCACGGGTGGTTCGTGCCAGGCTTCGTGCCAGGCTTCGTGCAAGGATGGAAAGTCGAGGGACATGGCGAGATGACAAAAGAGGACGCACGGGCGCGGATCGAGCAGATCGGTATCATTCCGGCGGTTCGCGCTTCCTCGGCCGCGGAGGCTTTGTTTGCCGCGAAAGCCGTGCTTCGGGCCGGAATCGGTCTGGTGGAATTGACCATGACTACGCCGGGGGCGCTCGAAGCGATCGCAGAACTGACGCGGACGACTCCGGAGTTAATGGTTGGCGCGGGCACCGTTCTGGACGTCGGAACGGCTCGTATGTGTCTCGATGCCGGGGCCGCATTTATCACGAGCCCGGGGCTCGATTCTGACATCGTGGAATTCGGTGCGGAAACGGGCATTCTCACGATTCCCGGCGCCCTGACTCCCACGGAAGTGGTGGCCGCACTCAAAGCCGGCGCGCACTTCATCAAAATATTCCCCTGCTCCATGGTGGGCGGGGCCAATTATATTCGGGCGCTGAAAGGTCCGCTGCCTCATGCGGCGTTGATTGCATCCGGCGGCGTGAATCAAAAAAACGCGGTCGATTTCATTCGCGCGGGAGCGATCGCTCTGGGCATCGGGGAAGAGCTGGTGCCGCAGGAGGCCGTCCGCCGCCGGGACGGGGACTGGATTCGCGAACTGGCGCGCAGGTTTACGGCCATGGTTCACGAAGCCCGGAACTTAAGCGCGGCCTGACGATTCGAAGCCGGTCAGCGGTTCTGGGATTTGGAGATTACGAAACGATCGGAAAAAGCGAAGCCATCGCCCTCCCCGGCAACAGAGCCGGCGGTGAGCGATTTGGCGACAGGGGCGCGCTGAGGGGTAGTCTCCGCGTCCGCCGGCTGCTCCGTGCTCTTTGCGGCCCAGACGAAGCCCAGACTCCGCCTGACTTCGCCTGTGTCGATGGGCAGACGCAATTCGTGAAAAGCGCCGGAGTCGGCCAGGTTCGGCCAGGGGATCGACTCGGCAAAGTTTGCGCAGGCGATCGGCAGCGCGGTCGGAGCCGCCGCGAGGACACTTTCCAGTGCATCCCGCCAGCCGGCGTTATTGGCATGAAATAGAACCGCGATTACGGTCTCGGCTGCGCTTATTTCCCGCAGGGAGGCTAAATCTCCCGCATGAACCACGAGCCAGCTGAATTCCGCGGCGATCGCGTCGAAATCCTGGCGATCGATATCGAGACCTCCGAGTAATACTACAACGGCGCCGCGCATGATCGGTTAAAGGATCTGCACGTTGCGTGCCGATCGGCAGGCGTGTTTTGTGTCCCGGCAACAAATGATTAAGGCCAAATCGTTCGCGGCGCGTTTGGTATAGAATTTGAGCCTGGGTATTACCGGCATTGTGAAATCAGAGGAGAAACATATGTTGCGCGCGCATCGCGGAATGAAATCGTTATTCGTCGTGGTCGGCATCGGCCTGGGGGCTTTCTGGATTGCGAATGCGCAGCAGAACAAACCCGTCGACGATGCTGCATTAAAGGATGCGGCGACGACGGGCGACTGGGTCAGCTATAACCTGGGCTGGTCGGAACAACGCTTCAGTCCGCTCAAGCAGATCGATGCGGGCAACGTCGGCCGGCTGGGTCTGGCGTGGTCCGCCGAAATCCCGGCGGCGCAGGGCCGTGCGCAAACCCGGCAGGAGGGAACGCCGCTGGTGCACGACGGCGTGATGTACAGTATCGCGCCCTGGAGCGTGGTCTACGCGGTGGACGCGAAAACGGGCAAGGAAATCTGGCATCAGGATCCGGACGTCAATCAACAGGTCTGGCAGTCGCGCATCTGCTGCGGGGTGGTCAATCGCGGCATCGCCCTTTATGAGGGCAAGATCATCGCGCCGGTAATCGATGGCAGGCTGCGGGCACTCGACGCAGCCACGGGCAAGGTTCTCTGGGACACGCGGGTTTCGCCCGAAAACATGGCTTACACCATCACCATGGCGCCCAGGGTGATCAAAGGCGGCAAAATTATCATTGGCGTGGCTGGCGGCGAATACGCGGTCCGCGGCTTCTTCGCGGCCTACGACGCGGAGACCGGCAAGATGGCATGGCGCTTCTACACGGTGCCAGGCGATCCGTCGAAGCCGTTTGAGAATCCGGCACTGGCTGCGGCGGCGAAAACCTGGAGCGGAGAATGGTGGAAGAGCGGCGGCGGCGCGCCCGTGTGGAATGGGGTGGCCTACGATCCTGACGACGATCTCGTGTATGTCGGCACCGGGCAGCCCGGTCCGTGGACGGAGCAGGCGCGGGGCCAGGGAGACAACCTGTATTCCGATTGCATTCTCGCGGTGCGCGGGGCCACCGGCCAGCTGGTCTGGTATTACCAGGAGGTGCCCGGCGACGATTGGGACTTCGACTCCATTGCGGACCTGATGCTGGCTGATCTGAAGATCGACGGCACCACGCGCAAAGTAATCATGCAGGCGCCGAAAGACGGGTTCTTTTATGTGCTGGACCGGCGCACGGGCGAGTTGTTGTCGGCCGATCCGTGGGTTACGGTGAACTGGGCGTCGGGCGTGAATCTGAAGACAGGGCGGCCTACCGTCAATCCGGAAGCCCATTACGGGAAAGAGGGTGTCAACGTGATGCCGGGACCGGGCGGCGGCCATGTGTGGCCGCCATGGTCGTTCAACCCCGCCACGGGGCTGGTTTATATCCCGAGCACCATCGGGCAGCCCTATAATTACGCGGCGAATCCGGACTTCAAGACCTCGCCGACCGATCTGGGGCCGACGGGCCGCGGCGTGATGAATATGGGCACGGCGTTTGGCGGACGCGGGGGCCGCGGCGGTGGACGAGGAGCGGGACCTGGCGGCGCGGCGACTCCGCCTCCGCCTCCGCCGGCGGTTATTCCGACGATCGGGCCGACGGGGCGTGGAAATGTTCTCATCGCCTGGGATCCGGTGGCAAAGATGGAGCGCTGGCGCGGGCTCGCAGCCGGCTTCAACCAGGGCGGCACCCTCTCGACGGCGGGAAACCTGGTGTTCTCGAGTGTGAATACGCGGCTGTTGGCCTATCGCGCCGATACGGGCGAGCTGCTTCTCGATCTGCCGACCGGTCTCTCCCAGATGGGTCCGCCGATGACATTTATGCTGAACGGGAAACAGTATGTCAGCGTGGCGGGCGGCCCTCCGGCGCCTGCGGGCGGCGGGCGCGGTGGCCGTGGCGCGGCAGGTGGACGAGGCGGGGCGCCTCCCGGAGTTGTTGCTCCGGCAGCCCCGGGGGCTCCGGTGACGCCGGGCCCGCCGTCGCGCATGCTGACGTTCGAACTCGACGGCAAGATGCCGATTCCCGGCATCGCGAAATAGCAGCATCTACGAATGAATCCTGTCCCCGGGAATCGGCAACAGGCGCTGGTATCGCGCCTCATGAATGCCTGCGGCGGCGCTTACAGTCCTGAAACGCGCCGCAAGTATTTTATCTCCGGACCGCAGTGGGCGGCGGCGTATTCAGGGCACGCCTTGTTCCATGCCCCCACGCGCCCTGAGATTGGTTTCGGGGAAATTATCCGGAAATACGCCGAAATCGGCATCGGGTACTGGTCCACCCACGATACGGACGTGATTCCGACGGACGCGCTGGGCAGGGACGCGCAGGGGGAAATTATCAGCCGGATACGGAAGACGCTGGGCGAGAACGGCGTAGCGTGCTCAATGGTGACGGCCGAGACGTTCCATCATGCGGTGTGGGCGGCGGGGCCTGCCGCGGAATCGCCGGGCGTGCGCGAATACGCGAAATTCCGGCTCTGTAATGCCGTGGATATCGGGCATGAACTGGGGGCGCGTTTCGCGGTTTACTGGCCGGGTTCGCTGGGCTATTCGGTGCAGGGCGCGGTGGAAGAGACGGAAACGCTGCGCTGGTACGCGCAGGCCATCGATGCGGCTTGCGAACACGATATCGAAGTGGCCCGGGCGAAAGGCCACGCTGAAGCACTGCCTGGAAGCCAAACCCTTCGAGCCGCAGGCCGAGATTCTGCTGCCGACGAGCGATGCCATGCTGGCCTTCATCGCCTCCGGTCTGCTGACTCATCCGGAGATGGTGGGTCTGAATCCCGAGTACCTGCACGAACTGATGTGGGGTGCTGCGCCGCGCGCCGCGCTGGCCCGCGCGCTGCTGGCCGGCAAACTGTTTCACTTCGATATCAACGACGGTTACCGGCTGAAGCACGACGTGGATATCGGGGTGGGTCTGGTGAACCCGCTCGACTGGTTGAACGTGCTGATTCTGCTGCGCAGCCACGGGTATGACGGACCTTTCAACCTCGATTTCAAGCCGCCGCGCACCACCAGCCAGTCCGGCGTTTTCGAGGTGAGCTTTCCCACCGCGGTGGACCGTTTTATCACGCTCTGGGAAATGGCGGGCGAAGCGATCGCGGATCCGGTTATCGAGGAGGCTGCCGATGCGCTGAAAGCGGGCGGACCCGCGGTGGATGTGAGGGATGCCGATGCGCTGACTCGCGCCAATCGGGAATTACTGACGCTGCATGAGCTGATCGCGCACCGGCTGGTGCAGATTCTTCTCGGGCTCCATCGGGGACGCACGATTTCCACCAGATGAGCGCGGGCAAGCCGCGGGACGGCGGGCTAAAGAATTTCGCGGTTCCCGCCGATTCTATTACTACGGGGCGGCGAACATCGCCGGCCTCAGCACCGAAATGGTCAGCATCAAACGCTATTTAGGCTACAACGACAGCGAAAGCGCGCTCCGGCAGGCAGTTTCGTTACTCGTGGGGAAAATCGGCGAAGGCGCGGTGAAAGGCGATGCGCGCGAATTGACGGCATTCAGTCAGGAGATGAGGGGAATCCGCGAAGGGCTGACGCCGGAATTGCCGCTTCCAAACGTGCTCATTCTGGTGGGATCGGCCATTCAGGAAATGGAGACCTATAACAGGAGGATCACGAGAACCATCGGCCAGCGGAGCGACAATTTCCAGACGATATTCAGAATGCTCCGGGAGGGTCTTGTGAAGATCGCGGGGGAGAATACCGAATCCGTGCAGAGCCTTTGCCGGATTGGCGCGGAACTGGAGCGCAGCATCGGTTTCGAGGATCTGCAGGCGCTGAAACTGCATCTGGGCCAATGTTTGTCGGGCCTGCGGGAAGAGATCGAGCGCGAGAAGAGCGCGTCGAGAACGCTCATCGAGAAGTTGCAGGGAATGATCGAGAACGTGCGCGAGCCTGGCGCGAGGCTGCCTCAGCCGCGGATGGATACGGCCACTGGAACGCCCTTCCACGCGGAGTGTCTCGCGGCAATTCAGGAGGCAATCGGGAAAGGGACGCGTCATTATGCAGCCGTGATGGTGGTCAACCGCGTGCAGTCCATCAACACCCGCTTCGGGAGGGACGCCGGCGACCGGATGCAGTTGCGATTCAAAGAGCATGTTGAATCCCACCTGTTTGCGTCCGATCAGTTGTTCCGATGGACCGGATCCGCGATCGTGGCCATTCTGGAGAGACCGGAACCCGCCGATCGCGTTCGCGAGACGATCCGGCGAATAATCGATGCCCGTGTCGAAGAAACCTATCGCGTGAGCGGGAGGTCCGTACTGATTCCGATTTCGGCTGCCTGGTCGGTTATTGCGCTTACTTCCCCGGTGGACGCCACGGAGAAGCAGATCGAAGCCTTCATTGCCACCCAGGGCAACTGCGATCCGGCTTAGGAACGCCGGCCGGCGGCTAACGCGAAGACAGCCCTAACCCGGGGCGCCGTGAACTGGCTGCAACAGTCCGCTTACTATATTCAGCAGATCGCGCGGGGCAAACGGCTGCGGGAACACGGAAAAGTCCTCGATTGAATTCTGAACGCGAACCCGCTCGTCATCCATGAACCCGGATACGATCAGCACGGGCAGGCCCGGGCATCGCGTGCGCAGATAATCGGCGGCCATGTGCCCTGGCATGCTGCTGATGTAAGGGCGAATGATCAGCAGATCCGGACGCATCTCCTTCAGGCGGTCGACGGCTGAACCGACGTCGCCCGCCGCCACCACCAGGTATCCGGACCTTTCCAGGGTTTCCTGCAGTACCGTCCGCATGAGCGGATCGGACACCAGCAGCAGAATGGTTGCGTTCGCGGGGGAATGATGCTTCATAGTCTATGAGCGGGTGCGGGAATTCGCCTGGCACCAGCAATGTACCACCAAGGATATCTCTTTCCGGGCACGCTGTACGCTCTTTCCCGGCATGAATTCAGGAAAATCGCCATCTCCGACCTGTCGTACAATGAAAATATCCATGTTGCACGACTGTGGACCTACGTGCGAATGCAAGAGAGACTTGAGCGCCGCCGCCGCGGGATTGGCGCAGGCCTCAAGGTTGCTCTCGGATTCGATTTTATTCGATTCCGATGACCTCATCGATACTTATTACGCGCTGGTTCGTGCCGCAAAAGCGAGATTTCTCGGGGCGCGATCGGCCTATCGGGACCATTGCGCGAGTCACCTGCCAGGTTCGACGCCGTCATCCGCGGCGTGACGCCGGTTGCAGCCACTGCAAACTGGGCTGAAATAGAGTACATTTGTCAGGGGAATAAACTTCAGAGATGGCGAAATCCGGCAAATCTTCGGTAGGGCGTCGCGGCTTTTTGAAAAGTGCGGCGGTAGGTGGAGCACTCGCGGCCGCGCCCGCGGCCGTGCTGGCGCAGGCTCCGGCAAGGCCTCGCAACGCCACGGCGCAACCGAATGCCGCGACCCTGGCGGCCGATACGGGCGCGCGGCCCCCGCAGGCCTCGGCGCGCATAATCGAGCGGCCAGGCTCCGATTTCATGGTGGATGTGCTCAAGACGCTTGACCTTGAGTATCTTGGCTCGAATCCCGGCTCCACCTTCGACTCGCTGCACGAATCTCTCATCAACTACGGCAACAACAGTATGCCTGAGTTCCTGACCTGCTGCCACGAAGAATCGGCGGTGGCGATGGCTCACGGTTACGCCAAAATCGAAGGCAAGCCGATGATGGCGCTGATTCACGGCACAGTGGGGCTGCAACACGCGGCTATGGCGATTTACAACGCCTATGTGGATCGCGTCCCGGTTTACATGGTGGTGGGCAACCATGCGGATGGCGCGGTGCGGGGCTCGGGCGTGGAGTCTTACCACAGCGCGCAGGATATGGCCGCGATGGTGCGGGGTTTCGTGAAATGGGATGACGAGCCTTACTCGCTGGGCCATTTTGCCGAGTCGGCCGTGCGCGCTTACAAGATTGCGATGACTCCCCCCATGGGTCCCGTCCTGATTGTGGCGAACAACGAGATTCAGGCCAGGCCGCAAACCGGCCCCGCGCTGGCGATTCCGAGATTGACGATGACGACGCCCCCTCAGGGGGACGATGCTACGCTCGCGCGGGCCGCGCGCATGCTGGTGGATGCGGAGAGCCCCATTATTGTGGCGCAGCGCTGCGCCCGTACTCCCAATGGCATGAAACTGCTGGTGGAGCTTGCCGAAACGCTGCAATCTCCCGTCAACAGTTCGGAACGCATGAATTTTCCGCTGCGCCATCCGCTGGCGGGGAATGGCGGCCCCGGTTACCGGCCTGACGTCATCCTGAACCTGGAAGTGGCCGACGCCACGGGGGCGGCGCGCGCCGCTCACGCGCGTGGCGCGAAGACCATTAACATCACCGCCGGGAATCTCTTCCTGAAGAGCAACTTTCAGGACTTCGGGCACTATGCCGCCGATGTCGATATCGATATCGGGGCGGATGCGGAAGCCAGTCTTCCGGCGCTGACGGAGGCATGCAGGAAACTGCTCACGGCGGATCGCAAGAGGACGTTGCAGGCGCGCGGCGCGAAGATTGCCGAAGCGCACAGGCAGGCTCGCAATCGCGCCATCGAACAGGCAGCCATCGGCTGGGATGCGAGTCCCGTGAGCCTGGCGCGCCTGGCGGCGGAGTTGTGGCCATTGATTGAGAATGAAGACTGGTCGCTTGTCTCATGGCAGGGCTTTATCGGTGAGTGGCCCAACAAGCTCTGGAACTTCGACAAACATTATCAGTACCTGGGCTCTCACGGGGCCGGCGGCATGGGCGCGGGTTTGCCCATGGCCGTGGGCGCCTCCCTCGCGAACAAAAAGCACGGCCGGCTGTCGATTAATATCCAGACGGATGGCGACCTGAACTACGCGCCCGGCGTGCTCTGGACCGCGGCTCATCATCAGATCCCGATGTTGACCGTCATGCATAACAATCGCGCCTACCATGCCGAGGTGATGATCGTGCAGCAGCAGGCCAGCCTGCACAATCGCGGCGCGGACCGCTGCAACATCGGCACGAAGATCACCAATCCGAACATCGATTACTCGAAGATGGCCCAGGCTTACGGGATTTACGGGGAAGGGCCCATCAGCGATCCGAGGGAACTGCGCGGGGCTTTCCAGCGCGGGATCGAGCGCGTGAAGAAGGGCGAGCCGGCCCTGATCGACGTGATTACGCAGCCGCGCTGAAGGAGACCCCATGCGCCGGCTTTCTTTGGTGATTCTCGCTTTTATGCCCGTGCTTCAGGCCGCCGCGGCCGAGCCATCGGCGGTGACGGGCAAAACGCTCTATAACGAGAAGTACATGTGTTACACCTGCCACGGTTACTCGGGCGAAAATGGCCCCGGGGCGCGCCTGGTTCCGATGAAGATGACCCGGCAGGTCTTTGTCGCTTATGTCCGCAATCCGCGCCAGCCGAACCGCATGCCGTCGTTCTCGGCCAAGGTTGTTTCGGACGCGGAACTGGGCGATATCTACGCTTATATCCAGTCGCTTCCGGACTCCTCGCCCGACCCGAAGACTCTGCCGCTGTTGAACGATTTACTGAAGTAATCGCGCTTACGCGTAAATGCCGCGCAGCTTCATCGCAATCGCCACGCGGTCGAGCGCGAGCATATAAGCCGCGGTTCTGTTATCCACCGCGTGCTTCGCGGCATAAGCGATCACCGCGTCGAAGCTTCCGACCATACTGTCTTCGAGGCGCGTATTCACCAGTTCTTCGTTCCAGAAGAAACCCTGCCGGTCCTGCACCCACTCGAAGTAGGAAACCGTCACCCCGCCGGCGTTGGCCAGAATATCCGGAATCACGAACACGTTTTTCTCCGCCAGAATCTCGTCCGCGATGGCGGTGGTGGGTCCGTTCGCGCCTTCGCACAGGAGTTTGCATTGCAGGCGATGCGCATTTTCGGAGGTAATCACGTTCTCCGTCGCCGCCGGCAGCAGAACGTCGCATTCAAGGAACATGGCCTCTCGCTTATCCACGGCCTCGCCCCCCGGAAAACCGCCAATCGAGCCCGTCTTTCCGCGGTGTTCCGCCAGTGCCGCGATATCCAGGCCGTGAGCGTTGTAAACCGCTCCGTCGTACTCGATAATCCCGACGATCCGGAAGCCTCTCGCCGCCATGAGTTTCGCCGCCATGCCGCCGACGTTGCCAAACCCCTGGATAATGACGCGCGTGTTTTCCGGAGCGAGCCCGAACTTCTTCAGAGCCTCCAGCGTGACGATCATGCAGCCGCGCCCCGTGGCCTCCTTGCGTCCGCGCGAGCCGCCCAGTTCCATCGGCTTGCCCGTCACCACGGCCGTAGTCGCATGCCGCTTGTGCATCGAATACGTGTCCATGATCCAGGCCATCACGCGATCGTTGGTATTCACGTCGGGCGCGGGAACGTCGAGATCGGGCCCGATCACGTCCAGAATCTGCGCCGTATAACGCCGCGTGAGCCGCTCCAGTTCGCCATTCGACAGCATGAACGGGTCGCAGATCACGCCTCCCTTCGCGCCCCCGAACGGGATGTTGACCACCGCGCACTTCCAGGTCATCCACGAAGCGAGCGCGCGCACTTCATCGAGCGATACATTGGGCGCGAAGCGAATGCCGCCCTTGCCCGGTCCGCGCACCAGCGAATGCTGCACGCGATAGCCGGTGAAGACTTCGAGCCGCCCGTCGTCGAGCAGCACGGGGATGTTGACCGTGACTTCCCGCGTGGGGCTTTTCAGAACCTTGCGAACGCCTTCGTCGAGCCCCAGTCTGGCGGCGGCATCGTCGAAGCGGGCTTCGGCCGAGAGCCATGGGTTGGTTTCCTGATCGCGCGACAGTATGGGCATGATGATCGGTTCTCCACCAATATTATGCCGTCTGTGCCGTCTGAAGCGGGATCAGAAAACGAACTTGCCCGCTACCTGCAGAATACGCGGGTCCATGGCGCTCAGGATCTGGCCGAATTGCGCGCTGTTGACCGTAGTGGTAACCCCGCTGCCACCCGCCGTCGTGCCCGATGCGACGCCGGCGCGGAAGCTGTTGGTGAGATTGAACGCTTCAGCCCGGAATTCGATGCTCTGGTGTTCACGAATCCGGAACGCTCTGGACAAAGCCATGTCGATCTCCCAGAAACCGGGACCGGGAATGTTGGACCGGCCCAGGTCCCCAAGCGTCCCATAGGCGGGTGCCGCGAAAGCTGCCGGGTTGATCCAGCAGGAAGGACTCGGGTTGGCGCACAACGGGTTCGCCAGGATCTGGTTGGGCCGCTGACCGCCGGTGCCGCTCAACTGGTAATCCGTCGAGTAGGTCGGGGTGAGGAAGCCGCCGGAGCTGGCGCGCCAGCTCCCCGCCAGCGTCCAGCCTGTTCCGGCCGCGTGTAATAAGCGGTTGGAAAATTCGGGCGATTGCGCCACTGCCGTGAGGTTGACGATATGCCTGCGGTCGAGGCCGAAGCTTCCGCCCAGGGTGGGCGTCTGGCAATTCCCCCGATCGAAACGGCGGTCGTTCGGTTCCAGCAATCCAGCCTGTGCGCTGCCGACCGTCGATGCCTGCGTGGAGTCGCCAATGCAGTGAGACCAGGTGTAGTTCGCATCGATGCTCAGCTTCTTCGCGAGCGTGTGATGCGCCAGCAGCAGCAGGGCGTTATAGCTCGCGGTGCCGGAGGAATCGAACTGATCCACGGGACCGAGATACGTGCCATTCGCCGGGCTCAGCAAACTGATCACGCGGCGCTGCTGCGTGTTCGCGGTCGAGTCGCAACCCGTCGTCACGCCCCTGGGACAGGTCCCGAGCGCCGTACCGTCCGTGTTCGGGATCAGAACGGCCGGGTTCAACTGATAGCTGACCCATAAATGGGCTGTTTCGGTACCGGCGTATGTGGCGGAAACGAACCAGCTGCCGGTCAGCTGCCGCTGAATCGCCAGGTTCCAGCTGTAAATCGTGGTGGCCTTCATATTCGGCTGTACCGCGACATAAGTTCCCGCGGGAGTAAACGGCGCGTTCGCGCTGAATGCCACCGGGAAGAAATTGCCGCCGGGCTGGTTTGCGAACGGAGTGGCAAAAGGCTCGGGGCCGGTAACCGTTGTCTGATCTCCGAACGGGGGCGCTGTCGCTTCCGTGGAATAAATCATCACGTTGGGGAAGTCGTAAGACATTCCGAACGAGGCGCGAATCGACATCTTGCCGTTGCCTTCCGGGTCCCACGCGAGTCCAACGCGGGGAGCGAACTGATCGTACCGGTTATTGATTCCCGATTTGCCCGGGAAGCCGGGATCGCCCGCGAAAAGAAGACCCGCCGGCGCCCGCTGAAACACCGTGCTTTTGACTCCCTGCAGCAGCCGGTTCATGTCGAAGCTGTAAATCGCGCCGTTGTTGACCGCCTGCGGCAGAAACGGTTCCCAGCGCACTCCCATGGTGGCCGTGAAATGCGGAGACAGCTTCCAGGTGTCCTGGCCGTAGAGTCCCACATACCATTTCGTCACGAACAGGGTGTTGGGCACGCCCTGGGTGAAGCTGTCGAGTTGGCCCGCCACGAAATCGGCCAGTCCGGCCCCGGTTGCGGTTCCGTTAAACGCGAAGGAAGCGGCGGAGTAGACGTTAGCGTTCGAACTCGATTGATAACGGAACGCGGTCGCCCCGAAGGCAAACTGATGCGCTCCGCGGATCAGCGTCACGTCGTCGGCAACGGTCCATGTGGTGGGAATAAAAGACGCCGCGATGGCGGTAGCGGTACCGATGGTCGGTCCACCCGTTACGGACACCACCGTCTGATGCGGGATATAGCAATACATGCTCACCCCGATATCGCAGCCGGAGAAATAGTCGTCGTTCACGCGGTGCACGCCCACGCGGTTGAATGCGAGCCGGAAGGCGTTGATAACGGTCGGGCTCAGCAGATACGTGTGCCCGATGGTCGCGGATTGCGCCAGATCGTTCAGGCCGCCCTGGGTGGAAGCCAGAATATCTTTCGTAAGGCTGTAAGCCGCCGGTTGCACATAAGTGGTGGCCATATAGCGTCCGAAAAGAGACTGCTTCTGGTTGATTTGATAATCCACGCGGCCGAGCACCTGGTATTGATTGATCTGCGTTACCGCGCCGTAAATGACTTTGCCGCAGGGATCGTTCGGATTATCGGGTTGTGGCAGCAGTTTGGCGATCGCGAGCGACTGCGCGCTGATCAGCGATTGCGGGAGCACGTTGTTAACATAAGGCGCGCCCAGCGTTTTGCCTCCATTGCACGAGGTCTCCCAGGGTGCGAAATTCCCCGCCAGCATTTGCGCCGTAGGCACAAAAGTGGTTAAGTCCGTAGGGTCCTGGCGTGTCCGTGTACCCTGGTAGCCCGCAAAGAAGAAGAGCTTGTTCTTCAGGATGGGTCCGCCCACCGTGCCCCCGAACTGGTTGCGTTTCAGGGTATCGCGCGAAGTGGCGAAGAAGTTGCGCGCGTTCATGTCGCCGTTGCGTAGAAAGTCGAATGCATCTCCGTGGAACGCATTCGTTCCCGATTTCACCACTGCGTTAATGGCGGCCGCGGAATGGATCCCGTTTTGCGCCGTTAGGGTGCTCGTCTCCACCTTGAACTCTTCAAGGGCGTCCGGAAACGGGAACGGCAGATTCGTGGCATCGAATGGGTTGTTATAGAGAGTTCCATCGAGGAAATAACCGACGCCCGAGAGCAAGCCGCCCGCGATCGCAATGTTCTGGCCGCCTGGGAAACCCGCGGTGCCGTTGACGCCGGCCGGAATGGCTGCTCCCGTGAGCTGGATCAGGTCCGTTGCCTGGCGGCCGTTCAGAGGCAGGTCGAGAATACGCTGGCTCTCGATGACCGTGCCGACGCTGGTGTTTTCAGTTTCGACCTGCGCGGCGTTGGCTTCAACCTGGACGCTCTCCGAAACGGCTCCGACTTTCAACGCCACATCGATCGTGGGATTCGTTGCCACCTGCAGCACGATCCCGGTCTGCGTATAGGTGGCGAAGCCCGCTTTTCCTACATCCAGGCGATAAGGCCCGATCGCGAGATTCGACAGCACATAGCCGCCATCGGTGCCGCTCGTCGCCGTCCGTGTTGTGCCTGTATCGGTCTGCGTGGCTTTAACGTCCGCGCCCGGAACCGGCGAGCCGGAAGCATCCCTCACGACTCCCTGAATCTGCGATGTAGCCTGTGCGAATAAACCGGCGCAACTAAGCGCAAGAACGAATGCCAAGCGAAACATTTCGTCACCTCCGTGGTTCCCGCGAGTATAGCGAAGAGGGCGCGCGCGCGTCAATACGCAAGGGCGATACCGCCGGATTGCGCTCCGGGGGCGGGTGCTGTTGGTAACAAGTCAAGTTGTCCGGTTTTAATAATTAGTGATCTGTCCGGTTTGTGATACAAAGCGATGCGGCCGTCAGGCCGCCGCCTTGTGGGGTTTGGTCTTTGCTCTGGAAACCTCAGAGACCGTAGTCGGTGCGGTGGGAAAGTGGGAAGCCCGCTGGTTCTGCGGGGTTTCCGAGGGAGTGTGGGAGCTGGTTAAAACCTGGCTCGGTGGTGTCAAATATTTTGTGTAAACGGCTCTACGGGCACTACTTAACTCTGACCTCTATACTGGTTGCATCTGGGTGAAGGACAGGGCTCTGCGGGGA
>Ga0207933_1000066_pt1 | contig 101235 bp, 90 predicted proteins | sample NGESurdeep092012_4_FD_184488 | JGI IMG/M metagenome (GOLD analysis project Ga0207933, IMG submission 184488) | Arctic peat soil microbial communities from Barrow, Alaska - NGEE Surface sample F53-3 deep-092012 (SPAdes) | ecosystem: Environmental > Terrestrial > Soil > Wetlands > Peat ... | reverse complement strand
GGCAATATTCATCAATAAGAAAGAAAAGTTCTGTAATTTGGCCTGATGTAAGCATATTTTTAGTTTTTATTGTTTGCACTATAAATATACTAAATATGCTTACATATTATTGATTTACATTGTAATATAATTGTAATTATTTATTAATTTTAATAAATGAATTATATACTTCTTATATCGAACTCACGTTATTACTTATAACCTACAACCTACAACCTACAACCTACAACTTATAAGTCCCTTAATCTTCCATTTCCTTCCTTATTTCATCAGAGATTTTCACCAATACTTTATCAATCCTTTGCCCGTCCATGTCAATAATTTCAAAATCAAACCCTCGCCATTCAAATTTATCACCGGTAGCGGGAATACGTTTTAATTCATGCAAAATAAATCCGGCGAGCGTATCAAATTCGTTTTCTCCTTCGTTGATCCAAATGGTTTTATCAAACTTGGTGAGAAAATCGTAAAATTGTATTTGCCCGTCAATTAAATAAGTGCCGTCCTTTCGTTCAATAATAACATATTCATCATCTTCTTCCTCAGGCATCTCTCCCACTATGGCTTTCAGAATATCTTTAACCGTAATCATTCCGAGAAGGCTTCCATATTCATCTACAATAAAAGCGTGGGGAATTTTAGTAATTTTTATTTTTTCCAGAACCTGGTAAGCAGAATTATTTTCGGGGATAAACAGTGCTTTTCGTATAAGTTCATTCAATGGCGTGTCAGGATTCAGAAACAAATCTTTTACATTAATAATGCCTTCGATATCATCAATCGTGCCGGCACAAATAGGATAAACCGAATGTTGAAACTCTTTAATTTTTTGTTTCACCGACGATCGCTCTTCGTTTATATCGAACCAAACAATATCGGTTCGGTGCGTCATAATGGAAGTGATATTCCGGTCGCCCAAATGGAAAACCCTTTCTATAATATCTTTTTCTTCTTCTTCAATTGCGCCCAGCTCGCTTCCTTCATTGATCATCGCCTTAATTTCTTCTTCCGTTACCTGGGTGTCTGAGCTTTTCTTAATATTAAAAAGCTTAAAAAAACCTGAACTCATTGAACTTAGTAGCCAAACCAAAGGATAGGAAATGTCGCTAAGCGTTTTGATAGGCACTGCAACAAGCTTAGCAATTTTTTCAGGGTTCATCAGCGCGATTCTTTTAGGGATCAATTCGCCCAAAAGAATAGAAAGGAATGTAACCAGAATGACAATAATTACTAAAGAAATAGTAGCTGAATAAGGCTGAATAAAATTTATTTTGGCCAGGTAAGGCTGAAGGTAAATACTGAATTTTTCACCTGAATAAACACCTGTTAAAATTGAAATAAGTGTGATGTAAATCTGAGTAGTTGATAAAAAGATTTCAGGGTTTTCTTTTAATTTTAAAACGATCTGCGATTTTTTGTCCCCCTGCGCTGCTGCTGCTTCTATCCTGCTTTTTTTAGCTGAGACCAGCGCCATTTCGCACATGACAATAAACGCGTTCAACAGAATTAAAAAAAGTAAAATTATAATTTCAACCATATTTAATTTTTCATTTTTGGCAATTCCAATCCAAATTTACGATTGAAAATTGTAGCTGGTATATACCCAAGAATCAAGCCTACTATCATGCCGCAAAATATATCGAATGGAAAATGAACTCCGACATAAACCTGCGCATACGAAATAGCCGCCGCCCATACAAAAATTAAAGCCCATGCCGGGTTAACCGTTTTTCTGAAAGTTGTAAATATAAACATTGCTGCGGCAAAATGATTGACAGCATGTGAAGAAGTGAAACTGGAGCTAATCGGGCAATATGCTACCAGGAATCGTATATGGTCAGATAGAAAAGGATCATGGCAGGGCCGCAACCTAAAAAAATTATCCTTTATTAATGTGCTGCTCACATAATCGCTAAGCATTACATTAAAAAGGAAAAACAGCACCCAAAACCATCCCCTTGATTTAAAATTTATAACCGCAAATAAAACAAGGAACAAATAAAATGGGGCCCACACTTCCGGCTCCCTGATAAATGGAAAAAAAACATCAAAAAAAGAATTATGCCATTGCCCATTCATCTTTGCAAACAGGTTGTAATCAAATTGTTTTATTGCATCAGGAAGAAAAGCCGCATTTTGTATTTCCATTAAATTCATTACCGCAAAAATAACTATTGATTAAAAAACGTACTTAAATATTTACATTTGCCAAATTCATAACAATAATATCCTTTCTGTTTTTTTAATTTCGTTTAAATTTTTCGGATGAAAAAAAAATCCAACTTCCCACGCCTGGTAAAATGGATGTTTCTTACAGGGGTAGCTTTCCTGGTTTTCATGACAATTATGCGGTTGGTATTTTTCTATCATTTTGTTCCGCAAGGCTATTCTTTTTCTAAATGCTTTCCTTCGTTTTTGTTAGGATTACACTTTGATATCAGAATAATATGTGGAATCATTCTTTTTCCTTTTGTAATCGGAAACCTTCATCTCAAATACAATAACAGAAACCGGCTTACTGTTGGGAGCATAGTAGAAGTTTTTTTCACGATAGTAATAATGGTTCTTTTGATGTTTTTTATGTTCAAAGGCCATGCTACTAAATCAACTCTGATTTACATCGCCATTTTATTTATACTTATTTTATTATGGCTTTTTATCAAAAAAAATTGCAACCCTTTTGAGAATTCATTTTCAGCAAATGTTTTTAAAATTTATTTCTTCATAGTTACGCTTTCACTTGTATTGATGTATGTCATTGACTTTCAGTATTTCGATTATTTACATGAAAGGCTGAATGCAGGCGCAATGAATTATCTTTCGGATGCAAAAATTTCAATGAATATGGTATGGGAAACTTACCCCGTATTCACCTTATCGGTTTTGGTTATTATTTGCACAGCGCTAATATATTGGTTGATTTTAAAATGGTTTAAAAAGGTTCAAAACTCAATCTATAATGCAGCCTCAGCCACAAAGTTTGCTATAGGATTTGTTTTTGCATTATTATTAGGATTAGGGGTTTTTGGAAGATTGGACCAATATCCTCTCAGGTGGAGCGATGCATTTTCTTTTGATGATAATTTTAAAGCCAATCTTTCATTAAACCCTGTACAAAGTTTTCTAAGTACTTTAAAATTCAAAAATTCAAATTTTGATATTAAAAAGGTAAAGGAATATTATCCTCTGATGGCTAAATATCTTAACGTTTCTCAACCGGATAGTATTACTTTAAATTATCACAGAATTTATAAACCAGTACCGCCGGCCAATCCTCCTAATGTGGTAGTCGTAATCTGTGAAAGTTTTTCAGCATATAAAAGCAGCATGTGGGGAAATCCATTGAATACTACTCCCTATTTTAATGAAATGTGTAATGCTGGGGTTTTCTTCGACAGGTGTTTTACGCCTGCATATGGAACTGCACGCGGCGTATGGGCAGTACTGACTGGAATTCCTGACGTGGAATACCCTACTACTTCTAGCCGTAATCCGGCTTATGTAGACCAACATTCAATTATTAATGATTATAAAGGTTACCAGAAATATTATTTTATTGGCGGTAGTTCAAGTTGGGCCAATATCAGAGGATTGCTTACTAACAACATTGATAGCCTGCATCTTTATGAAGAGGGAGATTATAAATCCAAAGTTATAGATGTATGGGGCATTAGTGACAAAAGTTTATTTCTTGAAGCCAACAGCGTTTTCAGCAAGCAAACACGGCCTTTTTTCGCAGTTATTCAAACGGCAGATAACCATCGCCCATACACGATACCGGAAGAAGACAGAAAACAGTTTGTGCTAAAAAAATACCCAACTGATTCTTTAAAAAAATATGGGTTTGAAAATAATGAAGAATTGAACGCGTTCAGGTATACAGATTTCAGTTTTGAGACATTTATCGAAGCTGCTAAAAAAGAGCCTTATTTCAATAATACTATTTTTGTTTTTGTTGGTGATCATGGCATACGGGGCAACGCTGGTTATAAGTTCCCAAATGCATGGGAAGTGGATGGATTGACGTCTCAACATGTTCCGTTGCTTTTTTATTCACCTGCATTATTAAAACCACAACGGATTGATAAAACCTGCTCCCAAATTGATTTGATTCCTTCGGTTTCGTCACTGGCTAATATTTCATTTGTCAATACCACTTTAGGTAAAAATCTATTTGATACCGTTCAAAATAATGTACGTTTTAAAAATAGAGCATTTTTATTTGACCCTGAATTAAAGCAAATTGGAATGGTGACGGATGAATTTTGTTATGTGCATAATCTTTTAAGTGGAAGGGAAGATTTCAGGTCCTCAAAAGATAATATTCCATTGCCACAAACCCAGGAAATTGCTGCAGACAAAAAAGCTCTTCAGGAACTGACACAAGCCTATTACGAAACGGCAAAATACCTGTTGTTGAATAATAAAAAAGAAAAGGAAAATAGCCCTTAAGAAAATCTATCAATTTTTCATGATTGTTAAAGCTCAAATTCCAAAGACAGTACCGTTGACCATTCAATGGTTGCTTATGCTTTGGTGCATTTATATTATCATTTTTACCATTCTCAGGATAGCAACAGTTGTTTTGTTTATTCCTGAAAATACGAGCATTGCTTCATTATTCCCTTCATTCCTGCTTGGCTTTAGGTACGATGCCAAATGGATATCCATAATACTTTTGCCAATTGCTATTTTATCTATTTATAGAAAATGCTCACCTTTTTATTCTGTAAGAAATAAAAAGTTATGGTCTTATTACCTCGCCTTTACCACGATGTTTGTATTATTTTTTTTTGGTGCCGATTTCGGAAATTTCAGCTACAACCACACACGCATCAATGCCAGCGCATTAAATTTTGCTGAAGACCCGGCAATCTCTTTTAAAATGCTTTGGGAAAGTTACCCGATGGTTTGGCTTCTGTCAGCGTTGGTAGTGGCGGTGTTTTTATTATCAAAACTTTTTAAACACACACACATTCTAACTACAAAAAGAAATATCCAGGAGAATACAATTTATAAAAAAAGCTGGTATGCCGGCGCAATTATTTTTTTACTTTGGTGCCTTTTTGGAATTTTTTCTTTTCATCCTTTAAAATGGAAAGACGCTTTTGAGTTGAATGATAATTTTAAATCGTATGTAGCTTTAAACCCCTTGCAAAATTTTTTTTCAACACTTCAATTGAGAAGGCCTTCTTTTGATGATGAAAAAGCCAAAAATTCATTTGCTGAAATTGCAGATTTTTTACAACTTGATTCAGATAATATTGCCAGCAAGGATTATTCGAGGCTTGTTTCGCCAAACAGCAAATCTCTTGAAAGCAGGCCCAATATAGTTTTAGTTGTTTGCGAAAGCTTTAGTATGTACAAAAGCAGCATGAGCGGCAACCCACTTAATACTACTCCTTATTTTAAACAACTCTGCGATAGTGGTATTTTTTTTGATCGTTGCTTTACGCCTACTTTCGGAACTGCACGTGGCGTTTTTGCAATCGTTTCCGGCATTCCCGATGTGCAACTTTCGGAATTTTCTACACGCGACCCGCAAGCAATCCATCAGCGTACGATCATCAATTCTTTTGAAGATTATAATAAATTATATTTCCTTGGCGGCAATAGTGATTTCAACAATTTTGACGGGCTGATAAAAAATATAAAGGGTGTAAAAATCTACCAGGAAGGTTCTTTTAAATCAAAGCCATTAAATGTTTGGGGCATCAGCGACAAAAACCTTTTTATGGAAGCGGAAAATGTTTTTTCAGAACAAAAAAAACCTTTTTTCGCTATCATTCAAACAGCTGATAACCACCGGCCCTATAGCATTCCAATTGAAGATTCAGATTTTGTGAAAAGGTTTGAACCGGAAGATAGTTTGCATAAATATGGTTTTGAATCTTTGCAGGAATTTCAATCTTTTTGCTATACCGATTATTGTTTCAAAAAATTAATTGAAAATGCCAAAAAAGAAAGTTGGTTCAACAATACCATTTTTGCTTTTGTAGGCGACCATGGCGTAGAAGGAGAAACGGCAGCGATATACCCAAGTGCCTGGGAAAAAGGAGCGCTGAGCGATGAGCATGTTCCACTTTTATTTTATGCGCCTCAATTGTTAACTCCGGAAACGATAAGCAACGTAGTTTCTCAAATTGATATTCTCCCAACAATTGCCGGCATGGTTCACCAGCCATATTTGAATACCACTTTGGGAAGGGATGTTTTAAATTCAAAAGGAAGAAAAGATGCGGCATTTATCATTCATCATGATGAAGGAAATATTGGCGTAGTAACAGATGATTATTATTTTGTAAAAAATTTGAGAATCAACAAAGAAACCCTGATGCCAATAAATTCAAATACGCTTTCGATTAATGTGAAAGAACAGGATTCCCTGAAAGAAAATTTATCAAAACTTACTTCTGCTATTTATGAAACGGCAAAGTGGATGCTGGTGAATAATAAGGATAAATGATAATTATAGCAGATTATGTTTGTATCTTTCTATTAGTTCTGAAAAATGTTTTATTCCAAAAAAGTTTTTTAATCAATTTTGAAAATTAACAAGTTTTAGATTTAAAATTACTAAAACAAGCGTTAAATTAGAGCCAGAAAAGATGCCTAAAATAGCAATTTATAAATTTTTAACTTTTTACATCTTTAGTTACGATGCATTAAATGAACCTCCACATTTACATATAGCAAAAGAAAAAGGGAACAGGCAACGCTCAGCGAAAATTTGGTTACAAACTTTTGAAGTTGCAGAAAAAGGAAGTTTAACAGAAACTGATTTGAATCAGGCACTAAGAATAATTAAAAACAATCAGCAAATTTTAATTAATACTTTTAATAAAGTTAAAAAAGGCGAAAAAGTAGCAACATTAAAATTTAAATAATTATGAAAAGTATTTTAAAAAATAAAACTATGAGTATTGAAAAAATACTCTTCGACATGCCCGGAAAAATAACTATAAAATTAGAGGATGGAAGAATTTTTATTACTCCATTAAAATATTTTCCTGAATTACAAAGATTACCCGTAGACAAACGAAAAAAATATACTATAGTAGATGATAGAACGATTTTATTTTCATTTAGTGATTCCATTTACCATCTTGAAGATTTTATTGGATTGGAAAATAAATGGAAACAACGATAATTTTGTACTTAAAAAATTCTCATTTAAACAACGTCAAACCAAATTTTCTTTTTATCATTCCAGTTACCATTATAATTAATGGTAAGTTCTTCTCCTGCTTTAATATTTTTCACCGTTTTTATTTGAATTATTTCTTCTTCAAAATCCATAAAATACTCACAGTTGCTCTGATAGCTATGATTATACATTGATACGAACCCAAGGGCAACGCAACATTTGTCTTTTTTTTCACCCCAGGCAAAAATATAATCGTGCAATAATGTTTTATCAAGATTTACCCTGTCGTCGGCGCTCATTACAATTACAGGCGCTTCCTCAATAATTTTTTCTGCACTAATATTTTCATTTGTAAAAACACCTTTGCCTTTAGATTCTGTCCGTTTTATAAATAAATAATTTTTTATCATATAACTGAAAATTTCCTATTTAAATAAAGATAAAAATAAATTAGTTTTGCGCCCTCATCCGATAAAACGATTCAGATGGCAGATGAAGAAATTTTAGTTCAGGATCAATACGAAGATGTTTTGAAAACAGGTGATGACAATGTTATCAGTGAGTTTTTGAATCAACAAAACATTAGTGATGCCGCTGAACTTATTGAGGAAAATGAAGACAGGGAAATAGAGATTTTTCTGCATCTCTCCATAAATCGTGCCTTAGCGCTTTTTAAAATCCTGGACCATCCAACGCAGAAAAGAATTATCAAAGACCTTCCTCCAAACAAAAGTGCAGAGCTACTGAACAAAATGGAACCGGATGACCGCACTTCTTTCTTTGAAGACCTTCCTAACGAAGTAGTCCGCGAATTGGTAAAAACATTAGTTCCGGAAGAAAGAAAGATCACTCTTTCACTTTTGGGTTACCCTGAAAACAGCGTGGGGCGTTTGATGACGCCAGATTATGTTTACGTTTACGAAGACAATACCGTAGCCGAAGTATTAAACATTATCCGTGGCGTTGGGAAAAATACAGAAACTATTGATGTGGTTTATGTAATCAATAAACATGGCGAACTATTGGATGATTTAAGAATTAGGGAGTTTATTTTGGCTACGCCTGAAACGAAAGTGAGCGAAATGATGGATGGCCGTTTTATAGAATTGCATGTAAATGATGACCAGGAAACGGCCAACGAAGTTTTTAAAATGAATAATCGTGTAGCCTTGCCTGTTGTAGACGATTATAATGTACTACTTGGTATTGTTACCATTGATGATGTTTTGTGGATAGCAGGAGAAGAATTCAGTGAAGATATACAGAAAATTGGTGGTGCAGAAGCGCTTGACCAGCCTTACCTTGAAACTCCTTTTTTGGGATTGGTAAAAAAAAGAGTAGGTTGGCTTACCATACTTTTTTTTGGTGAAATGCTTACTGCCACGGCGATGGCGTTTTACAATGATGAAATGAAGGCTGCAATAATATTAACAAATTTTATTCCTTTAATTATAAGTACCGGTGGCAACAGCGGTACCCAGGCATCTACCTTGATTATCCAGGCAATGGCGCTCGGAGAACTAAGCGTTGGAGATTGGTGGCGGGTTATGCGCCGTGAAATTTTATCCGGGCTCATGCTTGGTGTCATTCTAGGGTTTATTGGGTTTTTACGAATCAGCGTCTGGAGTTTTTTGATGCATCATGGTGTAATGCCTGATATTTATGGAATTCATTGGATACTGATAGGATTCACTGTTTTCCTGGCTTTGATTGGCGTGGTTCTGTGGGGTTCGCTAATTGGTAGTATGCTTCCCCTACTTTTGAAAAAATTAGGAGCTGACCCAGCTTCTTCCTCCGCTCCCTTTGTGGCAACACTGGTTGATGTTACCGGCTTGATTATCTTTTTTAATATAGCACTGTGGGTTCTGAAAGGAACGCTTTTATAAGTTTTTAGTTAAAGAAATTAATATTTTTATTGAAAATAGAAATCTTCAAAATTTGTTTGTTCACTATACTTTCCAGTTACCACTTTAGCAAATGGCCCCATTTTACCGCCTAAAAATTGCCATTCACCGAAAAGTAATATCTCATAAAAAATATTTCAGTTTACTTTTGCTCACTAAAAATTTTATTACATAAGAATAATTAATCTTATTGAAATATAAAATAATGAAGCTGAAAGAAAAAAAACAAAAGAAGCCAAATATTTTTAAAATCCTGAAACCTTATTCAGGAATGATTAGCGCATTGTTATTCTTCGCTTTATTAAGTAACGCGCTGAATCTCGTTATCCCAAAAATCATTCAGTTTGGAATAGACGATTTTTCCAAAGGAACTTTCAGTATGCAAAAAATAGTTTCCTGGTTTGCAATTGCTGCGGTTTTAATTTTTATTTTCACCTACATTCAAAGTATCCTGCAGACTTATGCTTCGGAAAGAGTAGCAAGGGATATGCGTAAAAAACTAGCATCTAAAATTTCTCAACAGGATTTTGCCTACATACAGGAAACCACGCCGGGCAAGCTTCTAACCAACCTTACTTCCGATGTTGACGCTATAAAAATGTTTGTGGCACAGGCAATTGTTTCCATCGTTTCTTCTTTAATTCTAATTATAGGTGCAAGTGCCTTATTGCTGAATATCAATTGGAGGCTGGGTTTGATTGTTTTATTGATTATTCCTATTATCGCAATTACTTTCTTTTTTGTTTTCAAAAAAGTAAAGACTTTATTTAAAAAAACCCAGGAAGTTATTGACTGGCTTAATAAAGTCATTAACGAAAGTATTTTGGGCGCCGCATTAATCCGCGTTCTCAATGCGCAATTTACCGAGTACAATAAATTTATGGACGCGAATACAGAAGCAAAAAATCTGGGCTTGTCTATTTTGCGCTTATTTGCCACGCTGATCCCGATTATCGTTTTGACTTCAAACCTTGCACGGCTTACAATATTAGGTTTGGGCGGCCATTTTGTTATCGCTGGCAGCATGACCTTAGGCGAATTTGCCGCTTTCAATAGTTATATCGCAATTTTAATTTTCCCGATAATTATGATTGGTTTTATGAGCAATGTAATTGCCCGTGCTTCTGCCTCTTATCAACGCATACATTCTATTCTTGAAACGCCAGATTTCGTGGACCAGGGAACAGTAAACAAACAATTAGACGGGAATATTAATTTGCAAAATGTGAGTGTTTATTATGGTGAAAATCCCGCTTTGAAAAATATTTCATTTAGCATTGAAGGTGGAACAAGAACAGCTATTATCGGCCCGACCGCTGCAGGAAAAACTCAAATATTATATTTATTAACCACGCTGATAAAACCAAAGGAAGGCCAAATAATTTATGACGGTGTCAACGTTAATGAATACAACCAGGGTTCACTTTTGAGCCAGATTGGCCTTGTTTTCCAGGATAGCATTATTTTTAATTTAAGCCTGCGTGAAAACATCGCATTCAATTCAAAAGTAACCGAAAGTGACCTTCAAAAAGCAATTGAAACTGCGGAGCTTGATGATTTCATAAAAACACTTCCGGAAGGATTGGATACAATTGTGTCCGAACGTGGCACCAGCCTTTCCGGTGGGCAAAAACAAAGAATTATGCTGGCACGTGCGTTATCAATAAACCCAAAAATATTATTACTTGATGATTTCACGGCGAGAGTAGATACTTTAACGGAAGAAAAGATATCCCAAAATGTAAAACAAAATTACCCGGGAATAACATTGGTTTCGGTTACGCAAAAAATTACCCCGGTAAAAGATTATGACCAGATTATCGTAATAATGGAAGGCGAATTAATTGCAAAAGGGAAGCATAATTTTTTAATGCAAAATTCTCCCGAATACGTTCAGATTTTTCAGTCACAAAAAAGCACAACGGATTTAGCGGTGGCATAAATAATTAAGCAAGCCAAATTTGATCTAAAAAAAATGGATTACAATCTTTATAAAGAAAACAAAACTTCTACAGGCGCAGCAATCAAAAAGATGCTGCAGTTTATGAAGGGCGAAAAACGGAATTTGATAATCGCTTTTGCGGTAATGGCTTTAAATTCGGGCCTTTCAATGCTCACTCCATACCTCATTGGATATACGATTGATCATTATATTCAAACAAAACTTTATCACGGATTATTAGTTTTCACAGGTTTTTTATTGATAATTTTTATTATCTCTGCGGCTACAGATTATTTGCAAACAAAAATTATGGGCAGTATCGGGATACGCATGTTATATAGCTTGCGTGAAGCGGTTTTTAATAAAATACAAGGATTGCCTATCGCTTTCTTTAATCAGAATAAAGCAGGGGATTTAATTTCACGGATAAATAATGATACTGATAAAGTAAACCAGTTTTTTTCCCAATCCCTTATGCGTTTTGTTGACAGCATTTTTACCATGTTGGGCGCTGCTATTTTTTTATTGGCCATTCATGTAGAATTAGGCGCTGCTGCCTTAATTCCTTCGGTTTTTATTTTAATTTTTGTAAGCATTATCTCACCTTGGGTGAAAAAGAAGAATGCTACAAGCCTTAAAACTACCGGAGGTTTAAGCGCTGAGATACAGGAAGGGCTTGGTAATTTTAAAACCATCATCGCTTTTAACCGCAGGGATTATTTTAGGGGGAAATTTAATTCGGCAAATACAATTAATTATAAAGCCTCAGTAGCAGCAGGTTTGGTGAATAATATCTTTGCGCCTGTATTTACTTTGTTTTCTAACATCGCCCAATTAATTGTTTTGGCTTTTGGTATTTACTTAATTTCAAAAGGAAATTTTACTATTGGTTTGTTGATTAGTTTCATCGCATACGTACAATATTTTTATCAGCCTCTTCAACAGCTTGCTACGCTTTGGGCAAGCTTTCAAACTGCAATGGCAGCCTGGGACAGAATCTCCGTTATTTTAAATTTAGAATCTGATATGCAACAGAAAAGAGGCCTCAACTCTAATCATGTTCAAAATGGGGCTTTGATAAATTTTAAAAATGTCTCGTTTGAATATCCAGGAGGTAAAAAAGTTTTACACAGCATAAATTTTAAATTAGAAAAAGGAAAAACTTATGCTTTTGTTGGGCCAACAGGCGGCGGCAAAACCACAACGGCTTCATTGTTTTCCAGGTTATACGACCCAACAGAAGGTGAGGTATTTTTGAATGGAAACGATTTACGAAGCTATACCAGCGAGGAATTGAGCAAGAAAATTGGATTCATTTTGCAGGAGCCATTTTTATTCAATGGTACTGTGTGTGATAATATTCTTTATGGAAATGAGGATTACAAGCTTTTTGATAATGAGCAACTGAAGCAGATGCTTAAAAAAGAAGGTTTGGAAAACTTAATTAGCAGGTTCGAAAATGGATTAGATACCAAAATTGTTTCAGGCGGCGATTCTATGAGCCTTGGAGAAAAACAACTGATCGCATTTATAAGAGCTGTTTTGCGCAAGCCAGATCTTTTGATTCTGGACGAAGCTACCGCCAACATTGATACTATTACAGAAAAATTATTAGAAGATATTTTGCAAAAGTTACCAGAAGATACAACCAAAGTAATCATTGCCCACCGTTTGAACACAATTGAAAATGCAGATGAAATTTTCTTCGTTAATTCCGGAGAAGTTACTGCTGCTGGTAATTTTGATAACGCTTTACATTTGTTGATGGAAGGAAAAAGGGAAAGTTAGAAAATAATTATTTCACACAATAAAGAAAATATTTTTACAGTAAACCAACTTTCTTTAAGGATTTTTATTTTATGTAAGCCAAAAAAATCATCTGTTTACATCAATCCTTTTATCGAAATAAATTCTCCGTTTATAAACAATTTTCACTTTCCGCATATCTTTATGTAGAGGGTTTAATACATAATTAATTTCTTCTGGCATTAGAACGCAGGGAACTGAAAGTAAAAGGCTTATTTTATCAGTGAGAAATTTATCTCCGAGCCGTTTGGTAAAAGAACGCGTATCCGGCGCGTCCCATGAGTTGGCTAAAGAGGGTAATAATATTTCTGTTGGTACAATATTATCGGGGACAGATAAAGTTATAAGTTGATAATTTTTTGAATCCAGCATTTTAGCTGGAGTATGCGTCAGGGTTTCCAACAATGCCATTGACCGCGTAAATGAAGTATACAGGGCAAAAAAACCTTCACTATTCCATCTTCCTCCAAAAAGCCGCGAGCCATTTCCCGACAAGTCATCAGAAAATTGATCTTGTGTTATGCGGTATAATTCCATGAAAAATTTTGTAACATTTTTATGAATAAACTCCTTGTTCTAAACGGCCTAATAATTTAGTAACCATCTGGATACCAAATGAAGTATCTAAAAAATGAAATGGCGTTTTATTGCCAAGGGAAATGAGTGGGCTGTGAAGCCACTCAGTAAAAGATTCTTTGCTACCGATGACTTCAATACCACGTTGGGCAAAAGCTGCAAGTTCCAAAACCTTTTCTGTTTTGAGAGTGTCAAGAAGTTCTTCTTCATCTTTTCGCTGGATATTCCGGTAAGAAGAATGTAAAAGGCCGCTCAAAGTTTCCATTGTAGTTCCAAGATAATCAGCCAGGGATTTTAAAGTAGATTTTTTAATACCGGTTCTGGAAAGGCTAATCAAATCAAAAGTTCCTGTAAGGGATTTTTTTACAGTTTTATTGCCACCTAAAATCACACGAAGGGTTTCATACTGAAAAGCAGCTTCTTCTACCACAGATGGTGGGGATTCATGTATATATGGTTTTATTTTTTTTGAATGGGTTTCCATTTTTATCTTTTCCCAAATGTACGACATTTTGTTTGGAATAAAATCATTTTGTCACAATTATTTTTTTACTGCGGTTCAGCCCCCTATTTCTTTCCCAGCCACAAAAGCGAATTAATGATCAGTTTGTCCTGCATCTTACTTGAAAATGTGGAAGACAAAGTTCTGTTGGTTGTATCATATTTATGTTCATAATCCATATCGTTATGGCCCATGTTAAAATAGATCATTTTATAATTTTTGTTAGTCCACACAACAGGATAATATCCACTGTGCCAGATCTCACTTTGCTTTGGTCCGGTTCCAAGTGGAAAACTTGTAGAATCAATTGAAACAAGAATATCAATGTTGGGATTTTTTCTTAAATCATTTTGCCACCTGTACCATTCATTAGGAGCAGATTTAAAAGTTTGCGTTAAATTTTTTGTTGCTGGATGGTTATGGTCTTCCACACGCAGGATCGCTGAAACAGGACGCCACGTATTGCTGACATAAGATCCTGAACCGAGAAATTGATTATGATACCAATCCCAGTTCATAGGGAAGTCAGAAGGCGTGAGCGCAAAGGCTGAAAAATGAAATCCCATCCAGGCTCCGCCGTTTTCCATATATTTTTGAAAAGCTACTCTTTGTGCGGAATCATCCGGGCGGGTATCTAAAAAAATTACCACCTGGTAGTTCGAAAGAAATGATGCATTCAGATTGTTCCAATTATTAGTAGAATCATAAGTAAAATTGTACTTCTCCCCCATTTTAGGAAACCATTTATTGGCTTCATGAACAAAACTGATGTGTGCCAGGTCATCCTTTCCGGTGAAGAACGCAATTACTTTAAATTTAGAATTGGATTTTTGTGCATTTGTATGCAACGAGAAATGAAAACAAAAAATCATTAAAAAAAATATTTTCGAAACTTTCATAAATTTTGTCATAAAGTCCTAAAGTTGTTATTTGAAAAAATAAAGATAAAATTAAAGGTATATCGTTGAACAATTAAAACAATTATATCTATTTTTCTGGATACAGTAAACGAACTTTTATTCAATATTTCTATTTTCGCTTCGATCAAACTTTAAAATATAACTAAACTCTTTTTCGTTATTTTGTGGCGAATAAAAAATAGATATTAATTATGTGTGGAATAGTTGGATATATTGGCCCAAGGGAAGCTTACCCAATCATCATTACCGGGCTTAAAAGACAGGAATACCGTGGCTACGATAGTACGGGAGTAGCTTTGATTAATGAAAACGGGCTAAAAGTTTATAAGAAAAAAGGGAAAGTGGCTGAATTGGAACAATCTCTGCTCGGAAAACCGGTAAATGCGCATATCGGAATCGGGCATACGCGTTGGGCTACTCATGGAGAGCCAAGTGATGTAAATGCACATCCACATGAAAGCAATAGTGGGAAACTGGCAATGATCCACAATGGCATCATCGAAAATTATGCCCAGTTAAAATCGGAATTGATAAAAAAAGGCTACACTTTTAAAAGTGAAACCGATACCGAAGTGTTGGTAAATTTTATAGAAGACATTCAAAAAAATACACAAAGCCCTCTCGAAGAAGCCGTAAGAATTGCTTTAAAAAGAGTTTCCGGCGCCTATGTAATTTTATTGCTTGATGAGGATAATCCTGATACGATTATTGCTGCCAGAAAGGGAAGCCCATTAGTAATCGGAATAGGAAAAGGCGAACATTTTTTGGGCTCCGATGCCACGCCCATGCTTGAATACACAAAAGAAGTCGTTTATGTAAATGATTACGAAATAGCGATCATAAAGGCAGGCGAACTAATTCTTAAAAATTTAGGCAACGAACGGCAAATGCCTTACATAAGTAAACTTGATTTAGAACTGGCAGCGATCGAAAAAGGCGGTTTTGATCATTTTATGCTTAAAGAAATTTATGAACAGCCATCAACCATTTATGATTGCTTACGGGGACGCTTAGACGCAGAGAAAGGGACCATCACCATGAAAGGAATCCAGGATAATATTGAAGCGCTCATTAAAGCGCCGAGATACATTATCATAGCCTGTGGCACCAGTTGGCACGCGGCTTTGGAGGCTGAATATATTATTGAAGAGCTTTGCCGCATACCCGTAGAAGTGGAATATGCCTCAGAGTTTCGTTATAGAAATCCAATCATCAATAAAGGCGATGTGATAATTGCCGTTTCACAAAGTGGTGAAACAGCTGATACTTTAGTAGCTATTGAAAAAGCAAAAGAACAAGGTGCTTTTATTTTTGGAATTGTAAATGTAGTAGGATCTTCTATTTCCCGTGCTTCCCACGCAGGAGCCTACACACATGCTGGACCGGAAATTGGCGTTGCCTCTACAAAAGCGTTTACTGCTCAATTAGCAGTTCTTATGATGATCGCTTTAAAGATCGCAAAAGAAAAAGGGACTATTGAGAATTCAAGATACACAGAACTCTTATTTGAATTGGAAAATATTCCTGAGAAAGTGGATGCAATTTTAAAAAATGGGGATGCAATAAAACCAATTGCTGAAAAATATAAAGATGCTATTAATGCCTTGTACCTTGGCAGGGGATATAATTTCCCCATCGCACTGGAAGGTGCTTTAAAACTAAAAGAAATTTCATATATCCATGCTGAAGGTTATCCCGCGGCGGAAATGAAACACGGGCCCATAGCTTTGGTTGATAAAAATCTTCCGGTGGTTTTTGTAGCGACTAAAGATGAATACCATGCAAAAATTGTGAGCAACATCCAGGAGATAAAAGCACGAAAAGGAAAAGTTATTGCTGTAATTACAGAAGGCGATGACATTATTCCTTCTATGGCAGACGATGTATTTTTTGTGCCACTTGCAAATGAAATAGTGTCTCCTCTTTTGAGCGTTATTCCATTGCAACTTCTTTCTTATTATATCGGAGTTTTAAAAGGTTGTGATGTAGATAAACCGAGAAACCTGGCAAAGTCTGTAACGGTGGAATAGTAAAAAAAAGATTTTAAGCAGCTTAAACTTTCTATGATGGATGAAGGCGGTTATTTTAAAAAACCAATTCAATCTTATTAAAAGAAACTGCAACAAACGATGCAACGTTTAACAAGATTAAGCTGTCAGTGGGAAAAGGCTTTTATGAAAAATTTTATTATTCAATTTTTAACCTGTGCCGTAATACTCTATGCCTCTTCCTGTAAGAAGCCTGAGATAACTAACCCACCCGCACAAAATGAATTTTTATATTCATGGACTAATATTTTAAACAACCCGGGAGATCCGATTCTTGATGTATGGTTTATTTCGGCTACCGAGGGATACTATATAAGCAGTAGTGGTATTTACCAGTCAGATAATAGTGGCAATTCGTGGTCAAAAATAGTTAACAACTCGTCGCCAAGCCCCAATTTTAGCGTTGTGTTTGTAAATAACCAGTTTGGCTTTACATTTAATTTCAACCAGATCCAGTTAACACGTGATAGCGGGCATACCTGGTTGTCAAAATCATTGCCTACCAATCAATGTTATTCCTTTTTCTTTGTAAGCCCTTCAACTGGATATTATGGTGATGTTCATTCAGGGATTTATAAAACCACAGATTCATGCAATACGTGGGTAAATGTTTATCAACCAAAAGACAATTCTAACTCTTGCTATTATATTTTTTTCCAGAATGCAGATACTGGTTATTTTTTTACCAACTCACGTAAATTATACAAAACCATAAATGGAGCCGCAAGCTGGCAGCTAATTGAAAATAATATAGATACTATTTCTAAACCTGGGATACCCTGGAATACTCTTCTATTTACTGATGTTAATACCGGATACTATGCCAGTGATTTTAGTTTGTTAAAAACTACTGATGGAGGGTTTTCCTGGAATGTATTAAGTAATAAAGGCGGCGAAGTAAACCTAATTAAGTTTACCGGTTCTGATACAGGCTATTATTCTTGCGATTCGGTGATCAATAAAACAACAGATGCCGGAAAATCGTGGACAAAAAGTTGCCAATTATCAAATGGTATATTCACGGGTATAACTTTTATAAATTCCACAAACGGATAGGCTTGTACAAATAAAGGAACGATTTATCGTTTAGCTCAGTAAAAAATTATCCGGCATTACCAATTAAGAGGATAAATAATTTGGTGGAATTATCTATCCTGTAAAATCCATTCAACACGATCTGCGCTTCGACATTTTTTTAAGTACCGGTAACTGCCAGTAAACAAACAAATATGGCTAATTCTTATTTTGTTACCAGCATTTTTTAAAAAAGCATTTGATTGAATTACTTACTTTTCTCTGCTTTTATTATTTTACTTTGCAATTAATTTTTTTAAGACAGAGCCAATGAATATCATTACAAAACATCCCATACACAACTTAGGCTATAATTTTATTGACCCGAAATATATCCCGAAGGGAGAAGATGAATATTATTTACGAAATCAACAAAACAACAATGGTATTCTTTACCGTCGGCTTTCGGGGTCTGAAATAGAAATTCTTATCCGAAATGGAAACACTTCTGATGATTGGGCGAAAATTTTTGTTTCAAAAGAATTTGACCCGGCCTTGGTGAAGAATTCAAAGTTTCATGGATTAATCCGCATCGGAAAACTCGAACCATTTTATCTCGAATTCCACAACCTGCGCATGCCTGTTGGAATTTACAATAGCCACATTATAAGCTGCGATTTTGGCGATAATGTCTGTATAGATAACGCGGGTTACCTTAGCCATTATATCATTGGCAATGAAGTGATGATTACGAACGTGAATGAACTAGCCACAACAGATTATGCAAAATTTGGAAATGGAATTTTAAAAGAAGGCGAAAAAGAAAGTGTGCGCGTAAGAATAGAAGTACGCAACGAAAACGGCGGCAGGCCTATACTTCCTTTTGATGGCATGCTTGCAGGAGATGCTTATATCTGGAGCAATAATCCTGAAGATATCGATTTGCAAAACCGGTTTCTTGAAATTACACAAAATGAATTTGATAAAAAAAGAGGCCATTACGGAACCATCGGCGACCGCTGTGTTATCAAAGATTGCGAAATAATAAAAGATGTAAAAATCGGCACTGATGCTTACTTAAAAGGAGCCAATAAATTAAAAAACCTAACCATTAATAGTGATGAAGAAAGAACCACTCAAATTGGCGAAGGTTGTGAAATGGTAAATGGAATTATTGGCTATGGCTGTAGAATATTTTATGGGGTAAAAGCCGTACGTTTTGTAATGGCGGCGCATTCACAATTAAAATATGGGGCAAGATTGATCAATTCTTATTTGGGAAATAATTCAACCATTTCATGTTGCGAAGTTTTAAATACGCTCATTTTTCCAAGCCACGAACAGCACCATAATAATTCATTTTTGTGCGCAGCACTAATAATGGGGCAAAGTAATATTGCCGCTGGTGCTACTATTGGAAGCAATCATAATAGCCGCGCAGCTGATGGTGAAATTATTGCCGGGCGTGGTTTCTGGCCGGGATTGTGCGTAAGCCTGAAACACAATTCAAAATTCGCTTCCTTTTGTATTATAGCGAAAGGTGATTATTCTTTTGAAATGAATATCCCATTCCCTTTTTGCTTGGTGAGCAATGATGTTGCATCGGAAAAATTGATATTGATGCCTGCTTATTGGTTTATGTATAATATGTATGCGTTGGAAAGAAATGCCTGGAAATTTGAAGACCGCGATAAACGAACAGAAAAAATTCAACGGGTTGAATATGATTATTTGGCGCCTGATACCATCAACGAACTTTTTACAGCCATAGATATTTTATCAAAATTAAAAGTAGATAAAGATGGAAATGCAGAAATGACAGGCGTGGAAAACAGTAACCGGAAAACGCAAGTTATAAAAGTAAAACAGTCCCTGGAATTATTTAAAGAACTTATTACTTATTATGGAACGGTTCAACTAATTAAGCATTTCAATGAGAACAAATTTTCTTCTTTTGAAGAGTTAAAAAAAAGTATTCCCACAAAAATATCCAGGAGCGAATGGAAGAATATTGGTGGCCAGTTAATTCATAAAAGTGATGTTGAGAAATTAAAAAATAAAATTAAAACCGATAAGATTAATTCGTGGAACGAAGTGCATGATTTCTACAGGCAATGCGGCGTGGAATATGATAAAAACAAACTCATCCACGCATACACTTCTCTTTTAGAAATTGAAAATATTACTTCTAAACAATTCACAGCAGATTATTTCAACAAATTGTTACAACGTTCAGTTGAGACCAAAACATGGGCCAGCAAAGGTATTTATGAATCGCGCGCCAAAGATTATTCCAACCCTTTTCGCAAAATGATCTACGAAAATAATGATGAAATGAACGCGATAATGGGCAAGTTGGAAGACAACCAATTTATACAAGACCAGTTCAAAGAACTGGAAGTTTACAAAAAAATGGTAAAGGGATTGCTTAAGAAATTTGAAGAATAGCCTTCAGGACTTTACAGTAAAGCAACAAATAAACCGGATTCTTGTTTTCATTTTCCAGAAAAAGATATAACCCTCGTGTTACAAATAAATTTGTATTTTCATTGCTGATACAAATTGAAATGAATTGCCTGCGCTACCTGTTTATTATTTTAATAATTAACCTGTCCCCTTTTTATACAATTGGCCAAATTAATGCGCCTGCCAGCCAATCTATTTCTTTTTTAAATGCAAAAGAATTTTATCAAAATATAATTGGAGCCAATTCACATATATATACAGGCGAGGCGTATTATGGTTATAATAGCAACATAAAAGGAACGCCTTTTTTTATTTCTGATTCAATGAAGCCAAACGATATATTCTATGATGGGAATTTATATCAAAATATGCCTTTACTATTTGATATTGTAAAACAAAAAGTAGTAATCACGAGGTTTGAAAACAACGAAAGGATTCAACTGGTAAATGCAAAAATAAAATATTTCACTTATGATGGCCATAAATTTGAAAACTTTTTACAGCAAACGGCCGATGAAAATATTTCTGCAAATATATATGAGGTAATGTTCAATGGAAAAGCAAGTGTGTTAATAAAAAGGATAAAAAGAATTAAGGAAAGCATAAGAGCGGAAGGGCCAACCAATTTTATTGAAGAGGACCAAATTTTTGTAAAAAAAGAAAATAATTTGTTTGAAATTAAAAATAAAAAATCTGTATTAGATCCCTTTGCTGATAAAGAAAAACTGGTAAAATCTTATATCAGGAAAAAGAAATTCCGGTTCAAAAAAAATATTGAAAAAGAGTTAGTAGCCACAGCCGCTTACTATGAAACTTTAAAGAATTAAAATGCGAAGTAGTGCTTTTTTTTGTTTTGTTTTTATGTGCTGTGTAATTTTTTCACCTTCGCTAAAGGCTCAAATTACGCCTGTAAATGGCGAGTTTAAAAACATGTACTTTCCTGAATTTGCAAAACAAATTGAAGAAAAAACCTCTTTTCATTTCTATTATAAAAAGGAGGAGCTCGATTCATTTCCCATTAATATTACTATAGTAAACGAACAAATAACTCAAATTTTAAATCGGGTTTTTCAGAAAACTGATTTCAGGTTTTCTATTGACACTTTTAATCATGTTTTTATTACAAATAATATAAGATTGCTAACTCATCTTCCTGCCGATTTTTTTATTCCTGGAGATAATAATGTTGCTGAAAATAAAGATTTTTCAGAAAATGAAGAATCTGCAAAACAAAAATCAACTAAAATATTTGAGGAAAATAAATTGTTCAAAATTGGTTCCCCATCTTTTGCAAAAAAAGGCAACTCTATTCTCACCGGATTTGTCAGGGATATAAAAAATGGCGAAGCAATAACTGGCGCTTCCATTTATATTGACAGTATTTATACAGGAATCGTTACCGACCAGTTTGGATATTATTCCATCACCTTGAAACCGGGAAATCATCTTCTTGAAGTTACAAGCCTTGGTATGAAAGCAGCTTTGCGCCACCTTCATGTTTATTCCGATGGGAAATTGAATATCGAATTAAAAGATGAGATCCTTAGTTTAAAAAATGTGATTGTAACTTCTGACGTGAGGTCAAATGCGCGGAGTACGCAAATGGGAATAGACAGGCTTTCTGTAAAAACAATTAAAGATGTTCCGATGGTTTTTGGCGAAGCTGATATTTTGAGAGTTGTGCTCACTTTGCCCGGTGTAACTTCTGTAGGCGAAGCCAGTACCGGCTTTAACGTTCGCGGTGGCTCTGCGGACCAGAATCTGATTTTATTTGATGGCGCGACTATTTATAATCCGTCCCATTTATTAGGATTCTTTTCTGCTTTCAACGCCGACGTGGTTAAAGGTGTAGAACTATATAAAAGTGTGGTTCCGGTAAAATATGGTGGCAGGCTTTCTTCTGTATTAGATGTAACCAGCAAAGATGGTAACGATAAAAAGATTTCAGGAACTGGCGGCGTTGGATTGTTAACAAGCAAGTTTACCCTTGAAGGGCCGATAAAAAAAGGTAAAACTTCTTTCATCCTTGGGGCGAGAACTTCTTATTCTAACTGGATTCTAAAAGCAGTTCCCAATAAAGATTACAGCAACAGCCGGGCTTCGTTTTACGATGCTAATATTCATATCAGCCATACGATTAATTCCAAAAACAATTTATACCTGACAGGATATGTAAGCAATGATAATTTCCGGTTTGACATGGATACTTCTTATAAATATGGAAATAAAAATATTATCGTAAAATGGAAACATCTTTTCAACAACAAATTTTATAGTTTAATATCCGCCGGTATCGATAATTATCAGTATGAAGTAAGTAGCATTTCAAATCCGGTAAATGCTTATCGCCTCAAATACGATATTAATCAAACCAATTTTAAAGCAGATTTTAATTACAGGATTAATAACAGCCAATCACTTGAATTTGGCCTTAGCAGTATCTTTTACAAACTACATCCCGGCAACTTTTCTCCCTATGGGCAACAGTCTTTGGTAAAGCCTGATATTTTATCTCCCGAACAAGGATTGGAAAGCGCGGCTTACCTCGGGTATCAATATAATATTTCGTCTAACTTATCATTAAATGCAGGCTTGCGCTATTCCATGTTTAATTACCTGGGCCCGCATGATGTTTATAATTATGTTCCTGGTTTGCCCAAAGAAACAGCAACTATTACTGATACCACTTCTTACTCTTCAGGGAAAATTATTAAAACTTACTTCGAACCTGAATATCGTTTATCCCTACGCTATGCTTTGCCGGGAAACGCTTCTATTAAAATAGGGTACAATACTTTAAGCCAGTATATTCATCAATTGTCAAATACAATTTCCATTTCGCCAACCGATATTTGGAAATTGAGCGATGTGAATATTAAGCCTCAAACATCAGAACAATATTCACTTGGTTTTTATAAAGATTTTAAATCGGGTAATATAGAAACTTCCGCTGAAGTGTATTATAAACGCCTTCATAACATTCTTGATTTTAAAAGCGGCGCTTCTATCCTACTCAATAACCATATAGAAACAGATATTATTAATTCAAAAGGGAAAGCGTATGGTGCAGAATTTTTGATTAAAAAACTTTCCGGCAAATTAAATGGCTGGCTCAGTTATACCTATTCACGTACTTTCCTAAAAAGCGATGACCCGCTTGCCGGTGAAAAAATAAACCGCGGAGAATATTATCCCGCAAGTTACGACAAGCCTCATACGGTTAATTTTATCAGCAATTATAAATTTTCACATCGTCTAAGCATGTCCGTTAATGTCGTGTATAGCACGGGCCGCCCCATCACTTTACCAATAGCTATTTTCTATTCCAACGGCGGTCAAAGATTATTGTATTCTGATAGAAATGCGTACAGGATTCCTGATTATTTCAGAACAGATATTTCGCTAAACCTTGAAGGGAACCATAAAATAAAACAAGCGTTACATAATTCCTGGTCTTTTGGAATTTATAATCTTACCGCAAGAAGAAATGTGTATTCAGCTTATTTTGTTTCAGAAAATGGAGTTATAAAAGGATACCAGTTATCTATTTTCGGAACATTAATACCTTTTATATCTTATAATTTCAGATTTTAAAATGAAAAGATTTTTCAACATACTATCAATTTTTATTCTTTCCGGGATATTATATGTAAGCTGTAAAAAAAATTACAATCCACCTGCAATAAACGTTGATAACAGGTTTTTAGCAATAGATGGTTCCCTCGTTAATAGTGTTGATTCGCCAAGTGTTTTTAGATTAAGCAGAACCACAAAACTTACAGATTCAACGTTAGCTTACTATGCTGAAACTGGCGCTACAGTATCTGTAGAAGATAGCAGCGGCGGCTCTTTAGCATTTGTAGAAACAGAAGCTGGAAAATATATATCCAATCCTCTATCACTAAACCTATCCGATAAATACCGGTTAAAAATCACCACTTCTTCAGGCGAAAATTATGTGTCAGATTATGTTCCGGTAAAAGAAACGCCTCCAATAGACAGTGTTTCATGGCAACAACAAAATGATGTGAGTATTTATTTAAATACGCATGACCCACAAAATAGCACAAAATATTACCGCTGGGACTATACTGAAACATGGCAATACGAAGCGCCATTAAATGCAGAACTGAGCCAGGATAACGGTGCTTTATTCTTTGTTGATTCTACCAATCAGACATTTGATTGTTGGCGCAATCTCAATTCCAGCGCAATATTAATTGGCACTTCCATAGCGCTAAACCAGGATGTAATCAACAAAGAGCCAATTACAATCGTTCCTCAAAATTCACAGAAAATAAGTATCCGTTATAGTATTTTAGTAAAGCAATATGCAATTACTCCGGAAGCTTATCAATATTACAGCATCTTAAAAAAGAATACGGAAAACCTGGGTTCGCTTTTTGAAACACAGCCCACACAACTCGTTGGAAATATTCAATCCGTAAAAAATCCATCAGAGGTGGTAATCGGTTTTTTTACAGCGTCTTCTGTTCAGCAAAAAAGAATTTTTATTTCTAAAAATGATGTCAGCAATTGGAATTTTCTCGACTCCAATCGTGATTGTGGTGTAATGATAATTGCCCATGATATTTTACCGAATCCCGGGTTTTATTTATTTTACTATCCTGATCCTGATTATTATCCTTATTATTTCTCACAGTCTAGCCTTTATATTGCAAGAAGAGAATGCGTGGATTGCAGGGTAAAAGGCGGCGTTAACCATAAACCTTCTTATTGGTAAAAATCAGCAATGAAAAAGAATCTGAAAATATTTAAAATACTTACCGGTTGCAGCAGATGGCTGGGCATCTTCCTGGTTTTCATTTGTGCTAAAAATTCTTTTTCTCAAAATATTATTCCTGTAGTTCAACAACAATTTGAAACTTATAACCAAAATAATTACCAGGAAAAAATTTTTCTTCATTTAGATAAAACAGTTTACGCATCCGGCGAAATAATTTGGTTTAAAGCTTATGTAACGGATGCGGCTACCAATCAATTTTCTCCTTTAAGCAAGATTGGCTATGTTGAAATAATCAATGCGGATAATACACCAATAATGCAGGCAAAAGTCGACATTGATTCAGGGCAAGGAAAAGGCTCTTTCGACATTCCTTATTCCATCCGGACGGGCAATTATAAAATACGCGCTTATACCAATTGGATGAAAAATTTTAACCCTGATTTTTATTTTGAAGAACCAATTACCATTATTAATCCAGGGAAAAAACCTTTGGAGGAAAAAAAGGATAGTGCAACTTCTTTTCGCATTCAGTTTTTCCCAGAAGGTGGAAATTTGGTTAATGGTTTTGATAATACCGTTGCTTTTAAAATTACAGATGTTTATGGGGAAGGGTTACAAGGACAAGGATTTATTTTAGATAATAAAAATGATACAACAGCAATTTTTGAAACGCAACATTCCGGAATGGGAAGGTTTTCATTTCATCCAATGGAAGGCAAAGCCTATCATGCGATTATCAAAATCAATAATGAAAGTATTACAAAAAACCTTCCTGAAATTTATGAGAAAGGATGGGTATTGCATTTAACGGAACAAGATGATAATGTATTAATAAATGTTGGTTGTAATGTTTCAAATGAAAATGAAGTTTTTCTTTTTGCCCAAACAAAAAATGCTATAAAGTTTGCAAGGATGCAAACGCTTAATAATGGAAATGCAACTTTTACTTTTAATAAATCTGAATTGGGTGAAGGCATTTCGCAATTAACTGTTTTTAATAAAGAAAGGCAGCCGGTATGCGAACGGCTTTTTTTCACAAAACCCACTAATCTTTTGCCAATAAAATTAGAAAATATCCAATCGGAATATTTACAAAGAAGCAAGGTGGATATAGATATTTCCGCTAATGATAGTAGTAAAAGCGGTCTGTCAGTTTCCGTTTACCTGGCTGATTCATTGCAGCCTGTTCAAAATATAAATTTAGTAAGCTACCTGTGGCTTTCTTCGGATTTAAAAGGGCCAATTGAATCACCGGATTTTTATTTTGAAAAACCGGATTCTGAAGTTGAAAAAGCTACCGATAATTTAATGCTTACGCAAGGATGGAGGCGGTTTAAGTGGGAAGAAGTTCTTAAAAATGCAAAACCATCTTTTACTTTTTTACCTGAATTTGAAGGGCACATCATCAGTGGAAAATTGTCCCCAAAAATTGCAGGGTTTCCTGTAAATGAAATTCCTGTTACGCTGGCAGTTCCCGGAAAATATTTTAAATTTTCAAATACCGTTTCCACTTCATCAGGAATTTTTCATTTTAATGTTGAAAAATTTTATGGCAACCGCGAATTGATTGTTCAAACCAACAAAGAAGATAGTAACTATAATTTGATTATTGACAATTCGTTTTCTGAATCTTTTACACAAAACTTTATCCAACCGGTTCATTTAAATCCATCCCTTTCGAATGAAATAATGTTGAGAAGCATTGGCGCACAGTCTCAGAATATTTACCAACCTGAGGCAATTCAAAATTTCAAGTTGCCTCTTTATTTTGATACAACGGCTTTTTTTGGTGCACCTGAAAAGCAGTATTACCTGGATGCATACACGAGATTTCCTACAATGGAAGAAGTAATGAAAGAATATGTGAAAGAAGTTCATTTTAAAAAAAGAGGCAACACATATCATTTCCAGGTTTTTAATGAACCCCAGATTGATTATTTTGATAACGATCCGTTGGTTTTAATGGACGGTGCCCCTGTTTCTAATCTTAATAAAATCATTGGCATTGATCCGCTAAAAATTAAGAAAATAGACATTGTAACTACAAAATTTTTCCAGGGAGGCAGCCAGTATGATGGAGTGGTAAGCTATTCAACTTATAATGGAGATTTAAACGGATACCAACTCGATCCAAATTCGTTGGTGGTGGAATATGAGGGCTTGCAATTAGAACGGGAATTTTATTCTCCTCAATATAAGAACGAAAACCAAAAAGAAAACACGCTTCCTGATTACAGGAATGTACTATATTGGAATCCATCTATTCACGCCAATTCCTTGAAACAAAATATTTCATTTTACACTTCTGATATTCCGGGAAAATATATTGTAGTGGTTCAGGGGATTTCTGATTCAGGGCGTATTGGTTTTTCTTCAAAAAGTTTCAATGTTTTACCCAAAACTGATAAAAATTAATTTTTGATTTGTTGCCGTAACTCTATTTCTCAAGAGCTAAATCACTTTTCCATTTTCAACAGTAAACCGACAAATAACCTGATTTTTAATTTTATATGTCTACCCTTTCATACCACAAAAAAGGCTAATTATTCTCAATTAATTATTTTTATCGCCAAATTATACCTTTCGCCATATTTTTATTTGTAAACAAAGGGGAAACATTAAATTTGTCTTCATGCGCAAAACGTTTTATATATTAGCAAGTTCTTTCCGGCTCACCTTGCAGGAATTGAAGGTTAATAAATTGCGTACTGCTCTTTCGCTTATCGGTATTTCCTTTGGTATTTTTTGTATAATCGGAGTATTAGCTACGGTAAACAGCCTTCAGGCTAATATTCAAAATCAAATTAATAGCCTCGGCAGCAACACCATATATATTGATAAGTGGCAGTATTTTTCAAACGGCTCAGATTATCCCTGGTGGAAATTTGTAAACCGCCCTGAGCCAAAATTTGATGAGGTTAAATTAATTAAAGAACGTAGCTCCCTCGCAAAAAACGTAGCTTTTATGATAGACGACAATATTAATATTGAATACAAAAATGCTGCGTTGGAAGGTGTTCAGATGTATGGTATTTCTGAGGAAGAAAATGATATCCAACCTATGACAATTGGTTACGGCCGTTTCATTTCCGAAGCAGAATTTGCTTCAGGAAACGCGGTGGTTGTAATGGGTTATTCAAATGCTGAAGATTTATTTGGCGATCCGCAAATAGCTGTAGGAAAAGAAATAAATGTAAAAAAACATAAAGCCACCATAATTGGCGTGATTAAAAAAACAGGTAAATCCATGGTTGGAATGGATTATGACGAGAGTATTTTTGTGCCATACCGTTTTGCAAGAAATTTGATCAATGAGAAAAACAGCTCGCCAAGAATTATTGTAAATGCAAAAAACAATGTGAGTTCGCAGGAATTGGCTGACGACCTTGAAGGAGTAATGAGGTCAATTAGAAAACTAAGCCCAAAGCAAGAAGATAATTTTACGGTGAACCAGATATCAGGTGCGAGCGAAAGGGTAAGTTCATTATTTTCAAGCATCAATATTGGCGGTTGGGCTATCGGAATATTAAGCCTAGTTGTGGGCGCTTTCGGGATTGCAAACATCATGTTTGTAACTGTAAAAGAACGTACGCCAATTATCGGTTTAAAAAAAGCGATCGGTGCCAAAAAAAGAAGCATTCTTTCTGAATTTCTTTTAGAATCTGCTACCATTTGTATTTTAGGCGGCCTCATAGGATTGCTTCTTGTTTACCTGCTTACAGTTGTGTTTACTAAACTATTTGATTTTCCGGTTTTTATTTCGGGAGGGATTCTTTTTCTTGCAATTTCCTTATGTATTATTATCGGGATTCTCGCGGGCCTAATTCCTGCTTTAAGTGCCTCGCGCCTCGATCCGGTCGTTGCCATCAGGTCAAAATAATAAAACAGGATTCCCTGTTATTTGTTTGTTTACTGTAATAATCAGCCAGGAAAAACATTTTTGGCCAATAAGAATTGAAACAAATAACCGATTTATAAATTTTCAGCTAAATTTGCCGCAATAAAATTTTACGATAAACCTAATGAAGGTTTTAATTAAAAACGCAACGATATTTTCTCCCTCCTCTCCTTTTCACGGAAAAATTAAAAATATTTTTATTGAAAATGGTATCATTTCTAAAATAAGTGATGCAGAATTTGAAGCCGATGAAAAAGTTGATATTAAAGGCCTTAATATTTCAGCTGGTTGGATGGATTGCTTCGCCAATTTTTGCGACCCTGGCCAGGAATACAAAGAAACGCTGGAAAGCGGGACCAAAGCTTCTGCTGTAGGAGGTTTTACAGAAGTAATGTTAATTCCAAATACGCAACCTGTAGTTTATAATAAAAGCCAGGTAGAATATTTGGTTCAAAAAAGTAAATCATTTCCGGTTGCCATTCATCCCATTGGTGCCATCACAAAAAATGTAGAAGGAAAAGAATTAAGCGAAATGTTTGACATGTTTAATCATGGTGCAATTGCTTTTTCTGATGGTACAAAACCAGTGCAGTCTTCTGGAATTTTGCAAAAAGCACTAGAATATATTTTAGCAATAGATGGCACGATTATACAGCTACCAGATGATAAAAGTATTGGCACTCACGGCTTAATGAATGAAGGCGAAATGTCCACAAAATTAGGCTTGCAGGGAAAACCTGCGTTATCTGAAGAACTAATGGTAGCAAGGGATATAGAGTTGGTACGGTATACTAATTCCAAAATTCATTTCACCGGAATTTCTACAAAAAAATCTTTGGAATTAATTGCTGAGGCAAAAAAAGAAAATCTCAATGTTAGTTGTTCGGTAACGCCATATCATTTATTTTTTTGCGATGAAGATCTCCATAATTATGATACCAACTTAAAAGTAAATCCGCCTTTGCGTACTAAGAAAGACAGGGACGCATTGCGCAAAGGAATTAAAAACGGGGTTGTTGATTTTATTGCTTCTCATCATCAGCCACAGGATTGGGACCATAAAGTTTGTGAATTTCAATATGCTGAAAATGGTATGGAAACTTTAGAAAGCGTTTTTGGCGTAGCGGGGATTTGTGGCATTCCTGTAGAAACATTTGTAAAAATGCAAACCGAAAACATCCGCAAAATTTTTAACCAGCCGGTACCATTAATTGAAGAAGGTAAAGAAGCAAACCTCACTTTTTTTATCCCCGGTGAAGAATTTATTTTCGAAGAAAGAAATATTTTATCCAAAAGCAAAAACAATGCATTTCTTAATCATAAATTAAAAGGAAAAGTAATTGGGATATATAATAAAGACAAGTTATTTTTGAACAAATAAATTATTTTTAAATGGAACAAACTATAACAAGCTCAAATACAAAGGGAATTGTAATCTCCTTAATCCTGATCGTTCTTGCATTGGTTACGTATTTTCTGAACATGAATACCACCAGTGCATTGCAATATGTTAGCTACCTGATTTTTATTGGTGGAATTATTTGGTCGGTAAATATGTATGGAAAACAGATAGATCATAATTCTACTTTTGGAAATTATTTTGCCCATGGATTTAAAGTAGCCGCTGTAGTTACTGTTATTATGATTATATATATAGTCATTTTTATTTACCTTTTTCCGGATGTAAAAGATAAAGCAGTGGATGCTTCAAGGAAAAGTATGGAATCAAAAGGGCAACTTACACAAGATCAAATTAATACAGGGCTTGATATTACACGTAGATTCTTTATGGCTTTCGCGATTGGTGGCACTTTGGTCGGCTATCTTATTTTTGGAGCTATTGCTTCCCTTATTGGAGCCGGAATCACTAAAAAAAATCCGCAGCCAATTGAGATTGACCGCTAAATTATTTTCACATGGATATTTCTGTAGTTGTTCCGCTTTACAATGAAGATGAATCTTTGCCCGAGTTGGAAGAATGGATAAAGCGTGTAATGGACAGCCACAACTTCAGTTATGAAATTATCATGGTTGATGACGGAAGCACAGATAATTCATGGAAAATTATTGAAGAGTTACATGCCTTGAACCCATTTGTAAAAGGAATTAAATTCCAACGCAATTATGGAAAAAGTGCCGCTTTAAATGAAGGCTTTAAAATTGCAAAAGGTAATGTGGTAATCACCATGGATGCGGATTTGCAAGATAGCCCTGATGAAATACCAGAACTTCGTAAAATGGTATTGGAAGATAATTATGACATCGTAAGTGGTTGGAAGAAAAAAAGATACGATAATACGTTTTCAAAAAATATCCCTTCCAAAATATATAATGCAGCAACGAGGAAAGCGAGTGGCATTTATCTTCATGATTTTAATTGCGGGCTGAAAGCCTATAAAAATAGAGTGGTAAAAAGTATAGAAGTGTATGGAGAAATGCACAGGTACATTCCTTTAATTGCAAAATGGTCAGGGTTTAAAAATTTTGGTGAGAAGGTAGTAGAGCACCGTCCGAGGAAATATGGTGTTACTAAGTTCGGCTGGAACCGCTTCATCAATGGCCTGCTTGATTTAGCTTCCATTATGTTTGTAGGAAAATTCAGGAAAAATCCAATGCATTTTTTTGGATTGTGGGGTACTTTATCTTTCTTATTTGGATTTATTGTTTTCCTTTATCTGGCAATTAGCAAATTCTTTTTCGATGAAACCGGAATGACACAGAGGCCGTTATTTTATATCGCTTTGGTGGCAATGGTAATCGGTTCGCAACTATTTCTCGCAGGTTTTTTGGGTGAATTAATTTCAAGGAATGGCCCTGAAAGAAATCATTATTTAGTTGAAGAAAGGATTATTTAACTAATTTAGAGTTAGCTGATTAGCTAATTAAAAAACTGTTTCTTCAACAGTAAACAAACAAATAAGACGAAAAATCATTCTACTTTGCCTTCCCAAAAAATAATTATCATAGGCCCGGCTTACCCTCTTCGCGGAGGTGGCATATCTACTTTTAATGAAAGGCTGGCGAAACAATTTTTAACTGATGGATTTGATACAACTATTTATACTTTTTCTTATCAATACCCATCTTTTCTTTTTCCCGGCAAAACTCAACACTCCATAGAACCAGCGCCAGAAGGCATTCCCATTAAAATAAAAATAAATTCAATAAATCCATTTAACTGGATTAAGGTTGGCAATGAACTAAAGAAACTAAAGCCAGATATTGTAATAGTACGATATTGGTTACCCTTTATGGGGCCTTGTTTAGGAACTATTTTAAGAAGAGTGAAAAAGAATCATTATTCAAAAGTAGTTTGTATCGCTGATAATATTTTGCCTCATGAAAAAAGGCCCGGAGATAAAATTTTTACAAAATATTTTCTCAAACCAGTTGATGGTTTTATAACTATGAGCGAAAAAGTGCTTTCAGATTTAAAGCTGTTTGCAAAAGGAAAGCCTGCACAATTAATTCCCCATCCATTGTATGACAATTTTGGCAAAGTGGTTCCTAAAAAAGAAGCGAGAAAAAAACTTGGAATTAATGAAGAAGACAAAGTGGTTTTATTCTTTGGGTTTATCAGAAAATATAAGGGATTGGATATTTTATTGAATGCTTTTAAAATATTAAATGAAGAAAATAAATTAAAAAATTTAAAGCTTTTAATTGCCGGAGAATTTTATGAGGATGAAAAAAATTATTCCGGGCTTATAAATGATCCAGCCATAAAAAATAACTTGATTCTGCATACTCATTTTATATCTGACAGCGAAGTAAAATTTTTTTTATGTGCAGCGGATTGTGTAGTGCAACCTTACCGAAGCGCTACCCAAAGTGGAGTTACGCCTCTTGCTTATCATTTTGAAATCCCCATGATCGTTACTAATGTTGGAGGGTTGCCTTCAATGGTTCCTGACAAAAAAGTGGGATTAATTGCTGAGCCAAATGCTGAAAGCATCGCTGAGAAAATTGAAGAATTTTTCGAATTAGGAGAAAAATTTTTTTTACCAAACCTTAGGGAAGAAAAGAAAAAATACAGTTGGGAAAATATGGTAAAAGCTATTTTAAATCTGGCAAATTAAATAGTTACGTGAATTAAATATAGTTACGTAACTTTATAAAAAACAAGTTATGAAAACCAAATTAACTTTAAACGTTGATGATAAAATAGTTGCACGGGCAAAGAGAGCTAGTGCTAGAAGAAAAGTAAGCCTTTCCTCTTTAGTGGAAGACTATTTAGAAGAACTTTCCGAAAAGGATGCGCAAATTAAAAAATCTAAACCTGCACTTGATATCATTGAGCGAATCAGGAAATATACGAGGCCTGTTGAAATATCTGATGCTGAAATAAAAAAACAACTAACTGGATACCTGGAAAAAAAACATGGTTAATAAAATATTTTTAGACACTAATATAGTTGTAGATATCTTGCTGCAAAGAAAGTATGAATTAGATGCAATAGAGGAAATATTCAGATTGGATGAAAAAGAAAAAATTGATTTGTATATTTCTGAAAGCGTAATAACTAATACATTTTACATTGCAAAAAAACACAAAGTTGACACATTATCCTTTATTAGGGAAATATGCAAGACGGTAAATGTTATTCCTTTTTCAAAAGACATTTTATATTATCCAGTGGAAAAATATAAAGATACTGAGGATGGTATTTTATATTTTTTAGCATTACAAGGAAAAATGAACTATTTCATTACCAGAAATATAAAAGATTTCAGCCTCATTTTTCCTTCACTGCCTGTGATAAGCCCAACCAATTTTTTAAAAGAAATTTATTTCAATGATCTACCGTAGTAAAGCTCCTTTACGCATAGGCCTCGCCGGAGGAGGGACTGATGTAAGCCCGTACAGCGACAAGTTTGGAGGTGCTATATTAAATGCTACCGTTTCACTTTTTGCTTATGCTAACCTGGAACCACTGGAAGAAAATAAAATAATTGTGCAGGCTTTAGATAGAAAAGAAGAAGAACAATTTGAATGGGCGAAGGAATTACCAATCAATGGAAATCTTGATCTTTTAAAAGGAGTTTATAACCGTATTTATAAAGATTATAAATTACCCACTTCCGGTTTCAGGTTGTCCACTTTTGTTGATGCTCCTGCAGGTTCAGGGTTAGGGGCTTCTTCTACTTTAGTCGTGGCAATTTTAGGCGCTTTCGTCGAATGGCTCAAACTTCCTTTAGGCGATTATGACATTGCACATTATGCTTATCAGATAGAAAGGGAAGATTTAAAACTTACCGGCGGCAAACAAGATCAATATGCGGCGATGTTTGGCGGCGTGAATTTTATGGAGTTTTATGAAGATGATAAAGTCATTGTAAACCCTCTAAGGATAAAATCTCAATACCTTCATGAATTGGAAAATAATTTGGTATTATATTTTACGGCAACCAGCCGCGAAAGTGCTTCTATCATTGACGAACAGGTAAAAAATGTGAACAACAAAAATGAAAAAAGCATAGAAGCCATGCACCAGTTAAAAGAGCAGGCCAGAATGATGAAAGAAGCTTTATTGAAAGGAAGGTTAGATGAATTTGGAGCCATTCTGGATTTTGGGTTTCAGCAAAAACGCCGTATGGCAAACAATATAAGTAATAGCAGACTTGAAGAAATTTATGAAGCCACAAAAAAAGCAGGAGCAACGGGGGGAAAAATTAGTGGCGCAGGAGGTGGTGGTTTTATGATATTTTATTGCCCTGGAAATACGCATCATAACGTGGTAGAAAAATTAAAACAATTTGGAGGAGAGGTAAAAAATTACACTTTTACAAAATATGGATTAACAACATGGAGCGTATAGCTAAACAATAAGAATAATGATTTTACCTTCGTGAATAAAAATAACCCATGGAAAAAATAAAAAACATTATACAAGCTTCAATTGAAGTAAAACAAAATATATTAAAAGATGAAAAGTTATTGCTTGCTGTGAATAACTCTGTAAATATTATAGTTTCTGCTTTTGAAAAAGGAAACAAAGTTTTGTTTTGCGGAAATGGAGGAAGCGCTTCTGATGCACAGCACCTGGCAGCAGAATTCAGCGGAAGGTTTTACACCGACAGGGATGCATTACCGGCTGAAGCTTTGCATTGCAACACATCTTATATAACCGCAGTGGCAAACGATTACAGTTATGATGTAATTTATTCAAGGCTGATAAAAGGAATAGGAAACCAGGGCGATGTTTTAGTAGGGTTAAGTACCTCTGGCAATAGTAAAAATATTGTCAAAGCCTTTGAGGTAGCTAAAGAAAAAAAAATGACAACTATTGCTTTTACTGGTTCTACAGGCGGTAAACTTAAAAACCTTTCTGATATATTAATTAATGTCCCATCTGATGATACACCACGTATCCAGGAAAGCCACATTACCCTCGGCCATATCATTTGCCAGTTTGTAGAAGAAATTTATTTTCGCGATACCAATGATTAAAGAAGCCATTATTCTTGCAGGCGGTTTAGGAACCAGGCTACGGCCTTTAATTTCAGATGTTCCCAAATGCATGGCACCTATCAATGGAAAACCTTTTCTGCATTATCTTTTAGAAAATTTTAAAAATAAAGGAATTGAAAATTTTATTTTCAGCGTTGGGCATTTACATGAAATGATTGAAGAATACCTAATCAAAAATTACGCTCACTTAAATTATAAAATAGCTTTAGAAACAGAACCTCTGGGAACGGGTGGAGCCATCAAATCAGCATGCGGAAAAACTTCTCAAACAAATATTTTGGTTTGTAACGGCGATACCTTTTATAATATTGATGTTGATGCATTATATCTATTTCATGAAGAAAAAAAGAGTATATGCTCTCTATGTTTGAAACCAATGCAAAATTTTGACCGCTATGGAGCAGTAGAATTGAATAGCGATCATTCAATAAAAAATTTTAAAGAAAAAAGTTTTTATACTTCAGGGCTGATTAATGGAGGAATTTACATACTAAATGTCAAGGAATTTTTTAAGGAAAATCTACCCGAAAAATTTTCTTTTGAAAAAGATTATCTTGAAAATAATATTCATCAACCTGGTGAAAAACAAAATTTGTTTGGAATGATCCAGGATAAATATTTTATTGATATTGGCATTCCCGGCGATTATGAAAAAGCACAAAGGGAATTGGCTGATAACTAAATAACTTTTCGTCTTATTTGTTTGTTTACTGTAAAAAACCTTACCTCTTTTTTGAAAAATTTACAAAATATTGATTCTTCCTGGACTCTTTTTATAGATAGGGACGGCGTGATAAACCACGAAAAACATTTGGACTATATTCATACCTGGGATGAATTTAAATTTTACGAAGGAGTAAAAGAAGCATTTAAAATATTTAATAAAAAATTGGGAGTTATTGTAATAATTACCAACCAAAGAGGAGTTGCAAAAGGAATTACTAAAATAGAAAATCTAAACCTTATTCATAAGAATATGTTGAAGGAAATTGAAGAGTCCGGAGGAAGGATTGATAAAATTTATGTTTGCACAGACACGGAAAGTGAAAACCGGAAACCTAATACCGGCATGGGTTTGCAGGCAATGAGGGATTTCACTGAAATTGAACTTTCAAAAAGTTTAATGGTTGGAAATACATTGAGCGATATGAAATTTGGAAGAAACCTGGGCGTAACCATAAATATATTTTTACCAACAACACGCAAAGAAGTTCCGTTAAATCATACAGATATCGACCTGGTTTTTGACGATTTAATTTCCTTTGCTAAAGCATTATAAGTAAGTTAAATGTTTTAAGGTTAACAATAAAGTTTGTGAATTAAAGTTTTATTTTGCCCAAACCATTTTATGAACAAAATCGCTGTGTTTTTAATATCGTTTTCTTTATTTGGTATCACTTGCTTTGCTCAAAGAATATCTTCGCATGAAAAAAAAATCCTTGAGAAAAAAGAAGATTCCTTAAAGACGTTCGCCTACCAAATTCTTAATGGAAGAAACGTAGACGACCGTTTCACAGCCGATAGCCAGTTTACGAAAACATTTGTACGTGCTTTACAAATAAACAATTCATTTTATTATCCGTTTGATTCATTAATTAGCATCGCTAAAGTTGTTCCGGCGGATAGCACTTTTAAAATTTTCACCTGGCAACTGGTTATCAATGGTGACATCGTTCGCCAGCATGGAGCCATTCAAATGAAAACTTCCGATGGTTCACTAAAACTTTTCCCACTTATTGACAAAACAGATTTGATAAAAAATCTCGCTGATACAATAACCAGCAACCGCGCATGGATTGGCGCTATTTATTATAGTATTATTCAAGAGAAAGCTTTTGGGAAAACCTATTATACCTTACTTGGCTTTGATGATAATAATCTAAATAGTGATAGAAAATTTATTGAAGTATTGACATTTAAAGATGGGGAGCCTGTGTTTGGTGCTCCTATTTTTAGCTTCCAGGGATTACATAATAATATTGACAGGTATGTGATGGAATATAAAAAAAATGCAGGCCCAAAACTTTCTTATGATAAAGATATGGGCCTGATTATTTATGAACATTTAATTTCAGAAACGGGTGAGCCTCAAAAGAAATATACTTACATTCCTGATGGTGATTATGAAGGCCTAAAATGGAAAGACGGTAAATGGGTTTATATTGAAAAAATCTTTAACCAAAAAACACCCGAAGGGCAAGAACCAGTTCCACAACCTATTCTTGATGCAAAAGGAAATATTGATGAATCTAAATTAAGCCAGAGAATGCCTGAGAGCCAGGATCACACTGAAGATCAGAATAATCAGAACCCCAAAAACCCTCCTTCTAAAAAGAACAAAAACTAATATTTATTTTAGTTTAATACACCAATTCACGCCACCTAATTGTTTTCGGAAGTGCCAAATTTTACTTTCAATAAAGTAAATACAGTAAGTTGGTAAAAGCTATTTTTAGCCCTCAAAATATTTTCTTAAACCCTTTTTCAAAGAAACCAAAGAAAGGTTTTTTAGGTTTCATATATTTTAACCCAAAAGCCATAATGCTCTTTTCTTTTATATAGTTAATGGCTTCAGCAATAGAATCCGTAACGATATAAAGCTTTTGGTCACTCTCGGAAATAGTACCTTCTTCCAGCATCTTTTGAGTATGCTCTACAATATTTTGATAAAACTCTTTGTCAAAAATAATGATAGGAAACATTTCAATTTTTCTTGTTTCAATTAAAGTAATGGCTCCAAAAAATTCGTCCAATGTTCCAAATCCGCCAGGCATAACAATAAATCCATAAGAATATTTCATCAGCAACATTTTGCGAAGAAAGAAATATTTAATATCAACCCATTTATCAACATAAGGATTTGGTTTTTGTTCTTGCGGCAAAACAATATTACAGCCAACACTTTTTCCGCCTACATCTTTCGCGCCCCTGTTTGCTGCTTCCATAATTCCCGGGCCGCCACCGGTCATTATGGTAAAGCCAAGTTTAGCAATTTCTCCCGAAAGTTCCCTTGCCTGTTTATAAAAAAGATGATCTTCTTTAAAGCGCGCTGAGCCAAAAACCGTGATACAAGGCCCGACAAAATGCAATGCCCGGAAACCTTTTATAAATTCAAAAAAAACACTGAGTGCATATTTAAAATTTTTCCAGCGGTCCTGTGGCCCCTCAAAGAATTGTATTTCTGTTTTGGATTTCGATGTTTTAGGTATCATTGAGTTATTTTATTCAAACTTAGGGGTTTTGAATTTTTCTCAATCGATTTTTTTTAGGCATTATTTGATTATGAAAGACTGAATACAAATCCACATTATTTGTTTGCTTACTGGCCATTTTATTTTTTTGAAATAAAATTTACGCGGGAATAAGTTAATATATAATTACGCTAATTAATTATCTTACATTCTCAATCTATAAAGATGGCGCAGGAAAAAAAACCTAAACCAAAACGAAATAAATTCCTGAAATTTTTATCCATTCTTGGCCCCGGGCTTACCACTGGTGCAGCTGATGATGACCCTTCGGGAATTGCTACTTACTCCCAAACTGGCGCCCAGTTTGGCTATGGGCAATTATGGACGGCATTGTATATGCTCCCGTTTATGATCGGGGTTCAGGAAGCATGTGCTAGAATAGGAATGGTAACCGGAAAAGGCATAGCCGCAATTGTGAAACAACATTACAATTCGAAAATACTTTATTCTGTGGTAGGGCTAGTGCTCATTGCTAATGTGATCAATATCGGTGCTGATATTGGTGCTATGGCAGAGGCAGCCAGATTAGTAATCCCATTGCCATTTGCTGTATGGACGTTGCTTTTTACAGCAAGTATTTTAATTCTGGAAATATTTACAAGTTATAAAGTTTATGCCAGGATATTAAAATGGCTTGCTCTTTCTTTATTAGCTTACCCTATTACGGTTTTTATTGTAAAACTACCCTGGCTTACTGTTTTAAAAGCCACTTTAATTCCGCATATTGAATTCAGCTTTGCTTTCTTTTTTATTATTACCGGCGTTTTGGGAACTACTATTTCTCCTTACATGTTTTTCTGGGAAACTTCGCAGGAAGTGGAAGAAGTGAAAGAAAGAAAATGGATGAAGCATGGATTGCCATCAATCCGAAAAAGCAATATCCACAAAATGCGTATCGATAATAACTTCGGAATGGTAATTTCTGAAATTACAACATGGAGCATCCTGGTGGTTGCCGGAACTATATTACATAACAGTGGGGTAACCGATATAAATACCGCTGCTGATGCTGCAAAAGCGCTTGAACCACTTGTACATTCTTTTCCTCATTCCGGATACCTGTCAAAGGTTATTTTTTCTATTGGAATTATTGGATTAGGTTTTTTAGCCGTTCCTGTCCTTTCCGGTTCGGCTGCCTATGCAGTTTCGGAAGCAGTAAACTGGAAATCGGGTTTGAATTTAAAACTAAAAAGGGCGCATGGCTTTTATGGTATTATCACCATAGCAACTGTCATTGGTTTAATCATTAATTTTGTTGGAATAAATCCTGTAAAGGCACTTGTATATTCAGCTGTTTTAAATGGAGTAGCAGCAGTACCACTCATTTTTTTAATTATTAAAATATCAGTGAGTGATAAGATCATGGGTGAATTCAAAAGCGGTGCACTTTCAAAAATAATTTTATGGATTACTTTCCTTGCGATGGGTTCTGCAGCAATTGCTATGTTTTTTATGATGGGAAAGTAAAGAGGGATTAGTAAACAGACAAATAATCAAGATTCTCGCATTGACAATTCACCAATTCAGCTATTTATCTATTCAATAATGCAATCAACTCCGTAGCATTTTTTATGGCCGCATCGCCCATCGTGTTATTAAAATAAATAAATGCTTTCTTTATTTTGGATGAAGATTTGACAGTTTTCACAATCGATTTTAAAAACGGTGTGGTATAAACAGATTGGTACAACTTAGGCACACCATGCATTCTATAATAAAACAAAGAATTATTTTCAATAAATTTATCAGGCAGGCGCGGATGGCTTATTCCCGAAAAGGTAATTTTATTCGTACCCAATTTTTTATAAACCTCTTCATTCCACCAGCTCTCATTTCTGAACTCAACCACGTTTGGAAATAGGGGATTGAAATTATCAATTATATTTTCAAGCCGCTCCAATGTATAATCAAATGATGGAGGAAACTGAAATAAAACACAGGCTGCCTTCTCTTTTAATCCTTCTTCAACGGTATTATAAAAATCCTGAAGCAATGCGCCACAATCATTCATCTTTTTGTAATGAGTAATTAATTTAGGTGCTTTAACAGAAAACGAAAAATCTGATGGGCTTCTTTTGTACCAACTTTCCAGCATTGATATTTGTGGGAACCTGTAAAAAGTCACATTCAATTCAAGTGTATTAAAATGCGTACAATAATATTCAAACCATAATCTTTGAGGAATATCCTTTGGATAAAAAATTACTTTCCAGTCTTTATAATGAAATCCCGAACAGCCGATGTGCCATTGTATCATTTTGATTTGAAATTTATAAATCCAAAATCTCAAATAACATGCCTGTTAGAAAATAGATTAAAATAAGAAATAAGGTTATTTGTTTGTTTACTGATAAAGATTGTGCCAAAATCTAACAGGCAGGCGAACCAGTATTTGATGGAAAGGAATAGAATTAATAATTCAATAATTGTATAATCAAATCTGCCACTTTCTCTTCATTTGGCAACATCTCTTTTTCCAAAATAATATTCATCGGAACCGCAGGAAGGTTTAATGCTCCCGATACCTGTACTGGCGCATCAAGGAATTGAAAACATTCTTTTGAAATACGCCCTGCAAGAGCTTCTGCGAAAGAATTATTTTGCTGTTCTTCTGTAAGCACTAAGCATTTGCCATGCTTTTTTACTGTAGAAAAAACTAATTCTTCATCCAAAGGAAATAAAGTTCTTAAATCAAGTATTTCAATTTGGCCGGGGAATTTTTTTGCAGCATTTTTTGCCCAATAAACCCCCATTCCATATGTGATGATGCAACAACTTTCACCATTCTTAATTTTATTTTCATCAGCATGTAAAACAATATTCGCTTTACCTAAGGGTAATATATAATCTTGGTTTGGTTCTGCACGTTTTGCATCTTCTGTTCCCGAAACTTTGCTCCAGTAAAGCCCTTTATGCTCCAGCATAATCACAGGGTTAGGATCTAAAAAAGCAGCTTTCATCAACCCTTTCATGTCAGCCGCATTTGATGGGTAAGCAATTTTTATTCCTTTGATAGAGAGCAATAAAGTTTCGATACTTCCGCTATGATATGGGCCACCGCCGCCGTATGCACCTGTGGGGACCCGTATCACAGTTTGCACGGGAAATTTTCCACAACTCAAGAAACAACTTTTTGCAACTTCTACTGCTAATTGATTTAAGCCCGGATAAATATAGTCAGCAAATTGAATCTCAACAATTGGCTTAACTCCAGTTGCACACATGCCAGCAGTAGAACCAATAATGTATGCTTCCTGTATTGCAGTATTAAAAACCCTATGGTCTCCAAATTGCTCCCCCAATGTTGCCGTTTCCCTGAAAACACCGCCCAGCCTGCGCCCTACATCCTGGCCATATAAAATTGCTTCAGGAAATTCTTCCATGATTTCGCGAATGGCAAATAACGCAGCATCAACCATCATAATTTTTTCTTTGCCTTCAGGAGTTCTTTCTCCTGTTTCTTCTACAACTTTTGTAGGGGCAAAAATGTGTTCTTTTACTTTTAACGGATCAGGTTCCGGAGCCAGTTTTGCTCTTTCAAATTGTTCAGCAACATCTTCAACAGCAACTCTTTCTATTTCATTCAAAACATTTTCACTTATTTCCAAATGAAGCAAATGCTTTTTTAATTTGGGGAAAGGATCGTTCTTAGCCTGTTCTGCAAAATCTTCCTCAGAACGATAAAATTCTTTTCTTACACCACTCGTATGATGGCCGAGAAGCGGCACTTTCGCATGAACTAAAAAAGGAGTTGAATTTTTTCTAACCTTATTCACTACATTTTTCATCGTTTCATAGCTTTCAAAAAAATCACTACCGTCTATGCTTACACGCTCTAAACCTTTAAAGCCTTTTGCAAATTTAAAAGCGTTCATATTACGTGCTTCGGAAGAGGTAACACTTATTCCCCATTCATTATCCTGTACCAAATAAATAATAGGAAGATTCTTCAAAACCGCTACCTGCAAAGCTTCACTGGCTTCGCCTTCAGTAAGGCTTGCATCGCCTAACGAACAAATTACAATGGGAGCCTCACCCCCAGCCCCTCTCCGAAAGAGAGGGGAGTTTATTTTTTGCAAATATTGTAATCCCTGTGCAATGCCTGTTGCAGGAATCGCTTGCATTCCTGTTGCGCTGCTTTGGGGAATTATTGTTGGTTTATCCTCTCCACGATAATTCGGATGAGAATAATATTCTCTTCCTCCGGTAAAAATATCATCGCCTTTTGCAAGCAGTTGCAACATTAAAGTATAAGGTGTAAAACCCAATCCTAACAACAAACTTTCATCGCGGTAATATGGGCTTACATAATCGCATGGCAATAATTGAAATGCTGTAGCCAACTGAATCGCTTCATGGCCGCGGGATGTGGAATGTACATATTTACAGGTTTGCCGGTTTGCTTCGTAAGTTTGTGCCATCGCACCGGCAGTGCACATTAAACGATAGGCATTTAAAAGGATTTCTTTGTCCATAAATTAATTAGCTGGTTTGCAAATTAGCCAATTAATTACTTTCGCCAATGTCGGTGTTCCTTTCCCTTCATATTTCCAAGTCGCGAATGGACACCGCCGTTGGTCTCCTGACCAACGGCATTCAGCCGCCCTCAATTACCTTTGAAATGTGTCAGCATTTTAAAACTATCCAATGCATCAAGATAATCGCTAAGCAAATGATTCCCCGCCCGAACGGTGTGCAGCCGGGCGGGCACCGATAAATAGCAGCGGTAAAAAACTGCGAACTATGAATAGGAAAGTCTTGATTCATCATACTAATCTATGAAATTAAAATAAAGGTTCTGAAGTATTTGTTGCCGTTGGTCAGGAGACCAGATGGCGGCACACCTTCCATTAGATGGGCTTCGGAAAAGGAACACCCACGAAGGCTAAAGTTCAGTCGTTGGTGAGCCCGCGTATGAAGGCTAAACAAACATAAGTTTGTATTATTAATTTTTGTATTTTACAAGTTCTTAAAATAGCCGTATTTCTCATCTATTAAAATCCTGCGGTCGAGATAACAGTTGAATTGCTCGCAAGAAGTTTCTGGCAAGAGTGTACAACTATAACAAGCGGATAAGTTTAGATTGCCAACGCCCTGGCCTGAAGAATGATAACAAATTGGATCAGAGGCACAATCTTTAGCCCGAATAATTGCTGATTGAATTATTTTATTTATCTTATCTGATTTACATAAAGAAGTTAGACCTCCATAACTTCCTTCAGCTCCTGAAATTGTATAAATCAAAACACCTGTCATTTTCCCTTCATCAACATACAATCTTTCTTGTAACGAAGTGGAAGGATACCCGCAAAGAAATTCTAATTCCTTTATAATTAGATGTGAAAAGGAATGAACCAGAACGAATGCAGGCGTTAAATTTAGATTTTTATTTAATGAACCTTCGGCATTAAAATGATTTTGAGAGATAATGGAAACTCTACTTGCAACATCAGGATTAGAAACAATCCAATTTTTGATTTTTTCTTCATCAAAATCAAAAAATATTCCTTCTCCAAAATTTTCTATGGCGGGTAAAAATCTTGTTTGCTGGCCAAAATATTGCCCTTCAGAAGTATATTTTTTGCTTATTTTTTCTTTTGTATTTTGAATATCGCTATCTGGCCGTAGATAATAATCCCTGTCGATTGGCTCTTGTCTGGTGTATGAAGTTTGCACAGAGGTAATTCTTAATTTATCAATTCTTGTAACTGATTTTATAAATTGTGTGGGATAGAATGTCTGAGATATTTTTTCAAAGATTAAATCATCCTTTAGGTTGATTTTGTTGTTAGCTGTAATGTATTTGTATTCAACATAACGATACTCATTTTCCGACATTGATTGTACTATATTCCCTGCATCAAAATTGCTATTAATTAGTTTTTGAATTTTAGTAACATCTACTTCAATATTATCATCTGATAAGTCTTCTGATATATCTTTAGCCGTTTTGCCACGGTTGGCCTTTCTTTTTATTTTCTCAATAACGGTATCATTCAATTCATCATCGGTTGGTAAAAAAATACTGGAAAGTATATTAGGGTAATATACACTGTTACTGGACCTAAGTACCGGCTTGAATATTACTTCATCATTATTACCCGGAAAGAGTTCTCTTTTGGTAATCCTTAAATTAAACAAACCAGTAAGAGTTGAAAATGCAGTTTTCGTTCCACCATTGTATTTTGAGAAAATTGAAAGTCCTGATAAATCATTGTGTTTATCTCCTGGTTTTAGCTCCATTTCTAAATCTGAAGGAATTGGAATATTGGCTAATTTTATTTCTTCGTCTGAAATTGTTGCCCCTTCTGCATTTTCACTTTTTTGTTGTTTCACCGCAGAACGATATAACGCCCACCTTTCCCAGGGAATATCGGCCACGTCACCATCGGGTGAAATTAGAATGAAACGGATTTGTTCTAAATCGAAAAATCTTCGTTTTGAATTCGTTGCCTGGGCAAATAGATAACATTTATAACATTTTGGCGGATAGAATTTTATTTTGTCCTCTTGCCTTACTTTAATTTCCCAGTTTGTTTTCCAATTATCATATTTATCAAACTTGTGGCATTCATTACAGTAAAACCATTTGGGAAAGTAGCTACCGCTCATTAAATTATAATGATGTGAAGAGAACGAGCCGCCTTCAATTTCGTTTATTGGTATGCGTACCAAATAATTAAGATTAGAAAAGTACCTTCTTAACCTGTTTTTAAATCTCTTATCCTGAATTAAATGTTCATCTTTGAATTGTCCATTAAGGCTAATAAAATATGGCCACTCATTAAAAGGGCTAACTATTATTGAGCCATTCCTTGTTTCTAATATTGACCCTACACCGCCATAGGCACTTATAGCCTTTCTGGTCTGAATATTCTCGTGTTGGTTATAATCCATTATTGAATGATTTTAATAATACTGTTCGTGTCTATTTCCCGCATTGATTGCATCAGGCTCCATTCATCTACCACAGATGTCTTTTGAATTAGATTATGATTAGCCTGGTCGTGATTTTTAAAATGAAGGTCCAAATCCATTTGCTTGTTCAACCAATTGTTGGACAATTCATCTAATTTGTTCAAAGCGTACTGTAGTTGAGAGGCATCTTTGATCCTTTGAGCAAGAAAATCTTTAAGTTCAACAATATTTCCGCTGAATTTTTTTGCGTCTTTGTCAGTTGAAAGGCCCTGTTTATGCCGTACGTAGCACACTAAAATAGTATTTAGTACTTTATCTAAGGCTATTTCTGTAAAAGGTGTAACGCTTAGAGGTTCCACATACTTATAATAGCTATTGTGAAACGCTATATAGTTCTCAAAATAAGATTTCTCCCTTGAACGATTTGCATCCAAAAGATTTATCACAATACCCGGACTATCGCGCCCTACACGACTTGAAGCCTGAATATATTCCGCAACATTTCGAGGCTGACCATTCATCAACATTACATTCAACCGTTTAATGTCAATACCAACAGAAAACATATTTGAAGCTAATACCAAGTCCACCGTTTCTGATACGTAATTATTTCCACTATCAGATTTGCGCAAACCAAATGAATGTTCCATTTCATTTAGCAAGCTTTTAATCAGATTACTCTGGACACGACTTGTGAGCTCCTTTGTTCTTGCAGGAAGATTATAGTAATTAAAATTATACCCCTTTAGTGTACTGCTATACCTGTAATGCAACATTTTAAGCAGTGAGATAATTTCTGCTGGTACTTTATTGAAAATTTTGCCTACATCTCTTAAGCTGTTGTAAAACGAAACAATAGTCCAATAGTGATCTATTTTTTCAATGGCTTTATCAATTTGAAACTGATTTATAAAAAATCTGAAAAGTTCAATGCGAGCGAGTAATAAATGCGCGAGCAATTGTATTTGGGTGTCAACTGAAGTCTTACCTGTTGGGAAAAAGCCAATATGTTTCCTCTTGCCGTTATCAGTGATAAATGAAAAAAAGTTGTCTTTATAAGAAAGACCGGGCGCTGGAAAGATATTCAAGTTTCTATTACCATACAACATTCTAACCTGGTCGGCTGTATTTCGGGTTGTAGCGGTGGATGCAATAATTTTTGGCCGCTGATCGGCTTTAATACAAAGCATTTCAATAATGGTTTCATACAATCCGGTTATAGAGCCTAATGGGCCACTTAACAAGTGTAATTCATCTTGTATGATTAGGTCAGGCGGTTGAAGGCTTTTATCTAAAGAGTTAAATAATTTATGGCCTTCCGGCCTGTGGGAAAGCATAGCAAACTTATCTACCGTTGCAAATAACAATGTAGGTCTTTCTTCATATATTTTTTCATCAATAAAATATATGGGTAATTCATCGCTAAAACTGCATACTTTATTTAAGCAACGAATAGAGAAAGACTTTCCCTTCGCTGAATAGCCAGTTATCCAATAATTATTAGATGGATTTTTTGATACTAAGTTACAGCCACACCATGGGCAAGCAGTGACAGGAAATTTATTTCTGTAGATAAGGTCAACTTGTTGCCCTTGATTGGCTCTTGTAATTCCATCATTAAGGAATTTAAAATAATCAGTAAATGCAACATCATATTTATTGGGTGTAGTTGCAGAACCAACCCACATGCCAATTGACACTTTCTCTTCACTGAAGGAATAGTTTGGGTCATCAAGAAAATTTCGTCTTAAAAATTCTAATGACATTATAAGTTTTCCTGCTCGATCAAACTGTTGAGCAGTTAAAAGCCGTAATGTATATCTCATAATAACGGAAACCCCTTCAGCATTAACCCCAAATAATTTTCTGCGGCTAATGATTGTAAATGCTGTAAGCGCCAAGTATGCTTCTGTTTTACCACCGCCTGTGGGGAACCAAATAAGGTCCACTATTTTATTGCGGTCTTCTGATTGTTTGTTAATGGTACTCTCGATATTTAGAAGGAAAAATGCCAACTGAAAAGGCCGGTAAGCCGGTTTTCTTTCACTGTATTTTTCAAAAAAATCAAGACTGTTGTAAATATTATTATCTGCATCAGCGATATCAATAAGCTCCTTGTTTTTCTTTCCAAATTTGTCGTCTGTTGAAAGTATCATCTGCAAATACATGGCTGTATTGGCCAATAAAAATGAGTTATATGCGATATCATTTGTTTCGAGAAATTTTATATTGTTGATTAATCTGTCGTAAGTATATTGGTGATTTCTTATTAAGTTGTCCTTAATACTTTCTTCAAAAGGCTTTACAGTAACTTTTTCCTGTATTTTTATCCAATTATTATATTCCTGAACAAACTCTATCAGTTTACTGATTAATTCACTCTTTTTGAATCTTGACCAAATCGAAAGGTTTTTTAATTCTGCTATACCTTTTAAATGTTGGGGGAAATCTGACCTAAAATCATTGCTATAGCTTTTTATATCCACTTCCGGCTGAAAAGTAGTTGATAATTCTGTTGGGACTGAATTGTTATTCCATACAACCGAACACCCGTGACCAATAGCAAAGGATAATTCATCCCTGTATTGAAAGTTTATAGTATTCAGTTCTTCATCAAATGGATTTGCTTCTGTAAGTTGCTTATAGGATTTGAAAACAGCATCCTTAATAGTTATCTGTGCCTGATACAGGCACTTTGCATTCAGGGGTTCGTTTGCGTTAGAAAATTTATCCCTTCTGTGTGTGGCCCTGTTTGCCATTAATATTTTCACATATTTGCCATAAGGTGTCTGATAAACTCGCTTGAAATAGCAGGATACTGCATTCTTACTTTCTTCTTCCTTGAAAATAGGAATACCTTCTAACTTATAATCCTCCTTATCATTCAAATCAATTTTTAGTCGAATAGGTTCGATTTGCTTACGCTGCCACATCCTACCTAAGAGCAAAGCCAATTTATTGTAGCCTATCATTTCCCGGATTGGTTTGCCCTCATCGCCACCAAAATGATTTTTTAAAGAATAAGCATTGAATGGAAGACTAACACCTGGGGTAATGGACATAAAGCCATCAGCATAAACCAAGTATTGCCGAACGGATGCAAAATGATTGTCGACAAATTCATCAAAATCTTCTTTTGATATTGCAATTATACCCTGACCGGTTTTTAGCTGCTCATACCTGGCAAAGGAAAATTCTGCTACAACCGATTGTTGTTCCTTACCTACACAAAAAGTGAGACCGAAATTATTAGGGAAATAGTGAGTCGCTTCTGAATAATAATCTTCAGTCAGGTCCTTATTTTTTTTCTTAGTTTTTTCAGTAATCTCATCGACATGTTCAGTTACTTTCTCATTATCATCCTGAAGTTGATTACCATCTTGAGTATCGTCACTGAATTCAACTTTTGCATCCTGATCGTCTACTTCACCTATTGTTAGTTGATTAGCATTCGTTTCCCGTTCAGGGAAAAGTATCCCTGAATAGTAACGCTTTAAAGGATAATCAGAAATAATTTCCTGCTCATCTGGTGTGCCGAAAATATCAGAACCGGGACCAATCAATCCTTTACGGATTGTATCCCTAAAAATCAAGCTGGGGTTGGATAGATATTCTTTCATCTGTTTTACTTAATAGTCTTATTATTTTTATAACGCCATTTTTAATAAAAGCATCAGCCAATTTTCTTTGCTCTGTCGGTAAATTTTCAATTTCATTATTCAATTCACTCAGATCAACATCGTTTTCCATTGAAAGAAATTTACTTAGTTGCCTACCAAATTTTATTCTAATTGTCAGATTTTGGGAAGCCGCATTCTTAATCTCATTGATATTTTCCATAAACTTATTTGAAGAATATCCATTTCGTTTAAAACAATTATAAATAGCATCAAGTACTTCCGTTTGCGGAAACTTGGTACTTGAATCATTTTTGAAATATCCTTTAAATGCATTTAGTTGAATCACTTTATTATTCTGAAAAATCTCTTTATATAGCCTATCAAGGTTGAGATATTGGTTCCTTAATTTTCCCAAGCCTTCCCGCCACATATTTGCATATTCGTCAATGCCAACTAAGGTGTCTCCTAAATCTCTCGCTTTTAATAGTTCATTAAAAACAGTTTTATTATCATTTTTATAATATTTTATCATCATACCTGCGCTGCATTCATCAATATCGATATCAATTAAGGATTCGCCTTCCATACAAAAAACTCTTTTTGAACCTTCCACAATATCAAAGCTACTGTCAACAAAAATTATCTCATAGTAATTTCCTTCTTTTGATGGGTCTCCATCTCTATTATAGTACTTTGAATTTTGGAAACAGTCAGAAAAATCAAAAATGTTTTTAAAGAATGCTGTTTCGACAAGAGGTTGAACTTGTCTTTGAAATTTTGTGTTTACAAAATAATTTCTATCTGTATGGGAAATGGATCTGGATAGTTCATTTTCTTCCTTTGCCTTAAGGTTATTGAAAATTTGTATATCCAATTTATCATAGCAAAGAACCTGGACCTTACCCTTTACTTCCATCAATTGGTAGTATAAATCCGGATCGTTTAGATAGGTTACAATTAGATTTTTATCAGGTGTATTGGCATCTGTATCTTTTAACCAATCATCCAACAAAGCAGTACCCACTACCTTTTTAGTGGAAACTAGTTTAATATGGCGAATCTCATTTGCTTTTAAGTAAAACCTTATTGCTTCAACCTGCTTTTTATCCACTATTAGAACAATTCTTCTCCCTTCCTGATTTAAAGAAAGAATTCTGTTCCATTTTGAGTTATTAGCAAGGACCAAATCTCTTAAGCGGGAAAAATAATTTAGAATATTCTTGATTATATCATTCTTTAGAGACTGGTTATAACCTACCGAAGATAATATTAAGCCGTCTAATTCCTTTTCTTCTAAATGGTTTTGAACTCGCTTCAAATAATTATCAAAGGCTGAAACTGCTGCTTCACCAATAATGACTTGGCGCAAAAAGAAATTGGCAAACTTTAGTAAATACGTAATATCCAATCCGCTGTACCTTATATTACATTCTGCCAAATAATCATTCAAATTACCTATTTCATCTACAAGCAGGTCATTAAAAACAATTAACGGTTTTAACCCGGTCGGGTCTTGTTTGTGGGCAATTATGATTTCCCGTTTGGTCCAATTCCATTCCCTAAATGTATTTTTTGTGGAAGGCTTAGCGGACCCAATCAGAATAATAGATTTAAAATAGCCCCGCCACTTGCATTGAAGTATTTCATTAAATATTTCTTCCCTGTATTTGGCGTCACCTATTATTATTATTTCATCGAAATTGCCATTAATTTCTCGCTTTTCAATTAAGTTTTTGGCAACTGTAAAACTATTGCATACTTCGATTAATGTATCCACCGGAATATTATGCAGATCTATTCCATTACGTGAATGATACCTAAAAGGAATGTTCTCATTTACTTTTGTAAGTTTCTTATCAGAAATGATCAAGGTTTTATGTGCATATTCTGTCATTAAGGGGAAATTATCATTTAAAAAAGTTGTTTGTAAAAACTTATGATAGCCTTTCAAACATTCTACTGTTCTGTGTTTCTGAAAATCGAAATTGTGGTCAAGTTTTGTAAAGATGCCTCTTGGAACTTCACACTCAGAGTTTTTCTCATTCTTTTTTGGAAACTTAAATCGCAGAATCATTTTATTATTCCTGATTCCTAAATATTTATAAATCCTGTTATTAGTAAAGATTATATCGTTTCCCTTTAACTCTGGAAGAGTCTCCTGGTATGCACAATAGTTTTGAAACAGTTTTACGACTGTTACGCTATAAAAAATACTTTCAAAAAAATTTTCCCTGTAATCTGCTTCAGGAATACCTATGAATAAATCAATGTTTCCATTTTCAAAAATGTGTTTATTGAGTAAATGAAAATTTATAAGATCAAAGTCTTCAAATTCATCGAAAATATCAAGATTGTAATCTGCGATTGTAGTATTTCCAATTTCCTCGATAACTGCATCAATATATTCTTTTATTTCACTGTTCATTAGTATTAATTAAAGAATTTCTAAAGGCATGTAATTGACTACAGCGTCACTTAAAAATAAAAGTCGCCTGTTAAAAAAAAAGCCATCCTGCCTCTTCAAGCAGTTCGTTTATTTTAATCCTGGCTTTGGCCTCTTTCGACATTCAATTAAATTTCAGATTGATAAACCTTTATTGATAATAATTTCATTAAAGCAATGTACAGTTAATATAAAATGTAATCAGTTATCTCACAAAGTAAGAAATAAATGAATCCATAATTCGTGGGTTTAATATTTGTCCCAGGGTTGCCAACCTTCCAAAGGTTGGCAACCCTTATTAATGATTACTTACTCTTATTATTGTTATTGGCTGGGGTGTTAACAACAGCAGGGAAACACTCATCACATAATAAACAGATTGCCCCCGAATCCTTTCGGGGCCATAAGATTTTACAAAACCGAAAATGTTTTTACAGGCTCGCAAGGACGTGCAGGAAGAAACCCGTGAAGACACGGGTTTGGGAGAGGGGGAAATAAAATGAAAATCCTCCTTATTTATTTGTTTACTGTTTCGCTGTTGTTCACGTTCCCCCTCTCCTTTTGGAGAGGGGGTTAGGGGGTGAGGTGTAAATGACAGAATGAGCATAAATCGGTCAGGCCGCGAAAGGCAAGCGTCCCGGCCGGAAAAAATGAAAATACTTCTTATATATTCGTTTACTGTTCCCACCCAGGCTGCTGTTGGCGTCCCGCCAACAATGTTTTTCACACCCAATTATTTTTGTGTGTGGCGCAAAACGAAAGCCTGAACTTTTTCTATTAATGAAGGGGCTGTTGGCGAGGATTAAACAAACTTTCGGAAAAGTGAAGCAGGAAATCACGATTTTAAAACACACTTTTTTGATTTTGAAGTAAACAATCGTTTTTTAAAGTGTGCTTTTTGGAAAGATGAACAAAACAATCCTATTTTTAAAACACACTTTTAGAAAACCGAAATAAGAAACCATGATTTTAAAACAAGCTTTTTGAAAAATGAAGCATGAAACCGCGATTTTAAAACAAATAATCGCAACAATGCGGTAAATTTTACAAGATTTTTTTCATTGTCTGCCGCTTTCTATGCTGAAATTATTTTTTTAAACAGGGGCTTTCCCAATTTCTTTTAAAAATTTACAGTGATTTTACGGTGATGTACGGTGCCTTATTTTTTTATTTGGCCTTTTTTACCGTCACGTTTCTATCTGAGATGGCCGGGGAATAAAACATTTTTTTTGATATGTGGTATCCTCAAAAATGAGGATTGCAGAAATCAAACTGGTGTATTTGCTTTGCCTCCGTAAACCCTGACAAAACAGGAATTTTTTAAAATCTAAATTAATTCTTATGAAACGTTCAAAAATCAAAACCCCGTTCGATGCATCGTCTGACGCAGAGTTTGAAACCAAAGCCGGGAGCATCCATGGCTCCATGCTTAAAAGTCCTTATTTCCCCGCTCCTGTTCCTGATCTGTCGGTAATACTGGCCGGCCTGCAGGGATACAGCGCTGCGCTAATAGCCGCTAAAACGAAAGACAAAAGCGCCGTAGCAGCCAAGATAGATGCAAGGAAAAAACTGACGCTTTCCCTGATTCAGCTTGCCGACTCTGTAACCACTACTGCCAATGGCGACAGAACAAAGCTGATATCTTCTGGCTTTGACCTGGTAAAACCGGGAGAAAGCAACCCTATCAAAAAACCGGACATCATTACGCTGTGTGATGGTGTGAACCCCGGGGAGCTTATTGTAAAAGTGCCTGCTGTAAAGGGCGCCAAAGCATACAGCCCTCAGTACACGCCTGATCCGCTTACCGCAGACAGCCAGTGGATACAATTTATGTGCAGCACCAGTAAATACACTTTTAAAAATCTGCCGAGTGCGCAAAAGTTGTGGTGTAAAATGTCTGTGATGGGCCCTTACGGACAGGTGGTGTATAGCGATGCGGTATGCAGGGTGGTGCAATAAAGGATACTTTTTAATATGAATCGAATGAAAATGGCTGGGATTAAATCTTCGGCCATTTTTTTATTGGACAACCAGTGGCCGGTTGGCCACTTCCTAAAACAAAAGTATTTCCGGAAGATCAGCTTGTAAAAAAGAAAACAGGGATATTAGCAGGTGGCTATAATTTTTACAGTAATAAACAACAACGCCTATAATAGTGTCGGAGCCGGTTTTTCTTCTCAGGGATTTTTTGTGAGATTCTACGGTAGAAACGGCTATTTTCAGTTCTGCGGCTATTTGCTTGCTCGATTTTTCCTGACAAATAAGTAACGCAATTCCGAGTTCTCTTTTGGTTGGTTTTGGATCTTCATTAAAATGCATAATAGAGGAGTTTGATAACATATAACAGATGTTTGTAGAAATTATTATGTGTGTTGTATTTGCCGCCTCCCCTACGTAATTGCGAGGAACGAAGCAGCCTCCTTGTTTCGTCATTGCAAGGCACGAAGCAATCTTCCTTCTTACGATGAAATTGCCACGAAAACATTGATGATCCATTTAAACAATAAACATTCATTCCGTTTTCTCCTTTAGCATTGAGTTCTAATTATTTTATTTCATTGTATGCAGTCGTTCTGTAAGAAGCTGTTTAAAAATGAAATTTTCGTTCACCATATTGCGGTTGGTGGTGACACCAACCGCAGCGCCCCGCCGTGGCCGGTGTCCCCACCGGCCACTTTTGCAATCATAAGATTTATAAAATCGTTTTTAAACATCTTCTAAGAAAGAATCTTTTAAATGTCCTAATCAGTTACTTCACAAAGTAAGAAATAAATGAATCAATTATTTCCTTATCAGTTATATTTTGAGATTTTCTTCAAGGGTTGCCAACCTTTCAAAGTATCAATAAGTTGCAGGAGTGTCGTACGCTTTCTTACTTTGCTCTTAAAAATAAAATGAAAACCCTCCTTTCTGCCAGGGTTGCCAACCTTTGAAAGGTTGGCAACCCTAATTTTAATCGTCATTATAAGAAGCATAAAAGAATCACAAGGATAGAAGAATGATTGTTGCGCCACGGCAATCTCATCATCGGGTGATCGCTTTCCACTATGACAACTCATCACATAATAAAAAGATTGCCGCGTCGCCTTGTGATTTTACAAAACCGATAAAGATTGTACAGGCTCCTTATAATGACGGTAAAAATGAAAATCCCACAGCCTTGGTTCGTGTCTTCACGAATCACATTTTTCTTTTTTCTAAACCGGCTTGAGAAGACACGAACCGTGATGGAAGATTCTACATAAGCACATCAACAAATCAGCAAATTAGCTAATTAAAATTTCTTCTACAAAACCAGCCTCAGCAGCAGTTGCAGGTTCTTTAAAAGATTCCCTGGGTTTTAGCCCTAATAATTCAAACATCATTTTGTCCTGGCCAAAATCAGGATTGGGAGTTGTTAATAATTTATCTCCTGAAAAGATGGAATTAGCACCAGCCATAAAACAAAGCGCTTGTTCAGCAATCGTCATTTCAGAGCGGCCCGCGCTCAATCTTACCATTGCTTTAGGCATTATAATTCTTGCTGTAGCAATCATCCTGATCATATCCCATATATCCACTTTTTGATTTCCTTCAAGCGGAGTCCCTTTTACTCTTACCAAAGCGTTGATAGGCACACTTCCTGGATGCGAAGGCAAAGTAGATAAAGTATGCAACATTCCTATTCTGTCTGCATGAGTTTCACCTAAACCAATAATACCACCGCTGCAAACACTAATTCCTGCTTTGCGCACATTGCCTAATGTTTTCAAACGGTCGTCATACGTTCGAGTAGTAATAATGTCTGAATAATGTTCTTCGGAAGTATCTACATTATGATTGTATGCATACAAACCAGCAGCCTGCAATTTTTCCGCCTGGCTTTCACTGAGCATTCCCATCGTGCAACAAACTTCCATTCCTAATTCGTTTACTCCTTTTACCATATCAAGCACCCGGTCAAAATCGCGATTGTCCCTGACTTCACGCCAGGCCGCTCCCATGCAAAACCTGGTTGAACCGGCATTTTTTGCTTTTTCAGCATAAGCCAAAACTTCTTCTTTTTTCATCAACGCCTGCACATCAACGCCGGTATTATAACGTGCTGCCTGAGGGCAATAAGCGCAATCTTCAGGGCAACCGCCTGTCTTGATGGATAACAAAGTGCACACCTGAACTTCGGCGGTTTCCTGGAACTCACGGTGAAGCACAGACGCTTTATAAATCAATTCCAATAATGGCGAATTGTATATTTCAGAAATTTCTTCTTTTGTCCAGTCGTTTCTTATTTGCATTTATGTTTTTTTATTATAGAATAAGGTAGCCACGGATTACACAGATTACAATACACCATTTTCAGCCTTTTATCAATTAAGGTTATCTTTCATTTGCCTCATCCCGGTCAAATTTATATCTTTCAACTTTTGCATTTACAACAATGAAAGGCCTTTTTATTTTTTGTTCTTCAAACAACAAATCTTCTTCAATTTCAGACGCCAAAACTTCTATTCTCTTTCCGATAAAATGATCGGGAATTGTTATAACAATTTTATTAGTTGCAGAGATCACTATTTTTCTTATAAATTCCAAAACGAAGTCATTTTAATTATGAAAAAGAATGTATCTCTTTCTCTTTTAATCCGTGCTAATCTGTGTAATCCGTGGCAAAAAACATTAATCAAAAATAACTCAAATTGGTCTTAGGTGTAAGCGCTAAAACACTTTCATAAATAAGCCTGATGGTATTTTCTATATCATTTTTATTAATCATTTCCACCGTTGTATGCATGTAGCGCAAAGGAAGTGAAATCAATGCTGAAGGGCACCCATCATTTGCATAAGCAAAAGAATCTGTATCAGTTCCTGTGCTCCTGCTTACCGCAGCCAATTGAAAAGGAATCTTATTTTTAGTGGCTATATTTTCTATAAAATCACGAAGCTTATTGTGAACTGCCGGCCCGTAAGTTAATGAAGGCCCCTTGCCACATGAACATTCGCCTTCTTTATTTTTATTGATCATCGGTGTAGTAGAATCATGAGTTACATCAGTAATGATAGCCGCATCGGGCTTAATTCTTCTTGCAATCATTTCCGCACCGCGCAAACCAATTTCTTCCTGAACCGCATTAACAATATACAATGCATAGGGAAGTGTTTTTTTGTTTTCTTTCAGCAACCGGGCTACCTCGGCTATCATAAAACCACCAATACGGTTATCAAATGCGCGGCCAATAAAATTATCAAAAGCTAATTCTTCAAACCCTTCAACATAAGTAACCATTGCGCCAACATGAACTCCTAAACTTTCTACTTCTTTTTTATTTCTTGCTCCACAATCAAGGAACAATGTTTCTACTTTCGCCTGTTGGTCTTTTTCATTGGCTCCGCTTCTTGTATGAATAGCAGGCCATCCAAAAACTGCTTTTACGGCACCTTTTTTTCCGTGAATAATTACCCGGTGTGAAGGTGCAATCTGGTGGTCTACTCCGCCATTTCTTATTAAATAAATAAATCCTTCAGGGTTAATATAATTTACATACCAACTGATTTCATCTGCATGCGCTTCTATTACAACTTTAAACTTTTTGTCAGGGTTAATTACTCCAACTGCCGTTCCATAAGGGTCAGTAAAAGTAGTGTCAACATTCGCTTTAATATAATTAAGCCACACTTTTTGCCCATTCGATTCAGCACCAACGGGCGATGCCACATTCATATAAGTTTTAAGAAAATCCATAGATTTATCTGAAATGCTGAAAAGGGATTTTTTAATTTTTGCCATAGAAATTTATTGATATTTATTAAATAATAAAATGCAAATTTATAGTTTTAAGCTGAATAGGTAAACCAACAAAGCCTGCAATAACATCATACCATCTATGCCCGCGAGGTAAATAAAATCAGAATTTGTTTTTTGAGTTCTCTGAATTATTAAAAATGTAACTATTGTAGAAATAATCATTGCTACAAGAAATAATAACTGTGCAGCATACAGATATTGAAAAAAAGAAATAATTAAAAATATTGCTAAAAGAAGGTAAGAAAGCAGGTAACAATTTTTTTTGCCAAGAGCTACTGGTATTGTATGTATGTTTTCCTTTCGGTCTATCTCAATGTCCCTGAGATCGAACAGTAAACAAAGAATAAACATAAAAATGAATCTTTTTGCAAACACAAAAACAAAAAGAATTTTGTCGTGAGGCATTGTATTAACCGGGAACCAAACGGTTACCAATGTCCACAAAAGCGATAGAGTAAATATCTTTAAAAAACCATAATCTTTTATCCGCTTTTTTCTCCCAAAAGGCAGAAAAGGGAATGAATATAAAAATGAAATAGCGCCAAGGCAACCAAGAATAAGAAAATGTTTGAGTTGAAAACTAAAAAAACTAAAAAGAATTAAAATTCCTCCAATAATTAAAAGGGAGAAATGAATATTTTTATTATTCATTGACCACTTTAAACGTTCCGAATTTATTACGGCGATTTTTTTTGTTGAATAGTGCAAATTGTATTGTAACAAAGTAGCTCCAAAAACAAAGCAATAGAAACTAATAGAATTTAAAGAAAGGCCTAATAAAATATTTGTTTCAATACAAAACCCTACCGCGCACAACGCAATAAAAATGCTGCTGAATAAAATAAATTCTACTGGTTTTTTCAGGTACACTTTTTTATTAATGAAAAATAATAATTGGCGGTGAAGATACAGTGTCGCTTACATGATTTTCTTTATCCCTGATTGCAAACCGGAAAACCGCAGTATCATTTACCTGGCATTGAGGAGTAATATCGAAATACCTGAAATTAACTAAAATGTCTCCCTGTTCATCTTTGGATGTAGGAAATGAAGGGATTTCATAATCAATCGCAAAATTGCTGTTTTCACAATTAGGTTCTATTTTTTGTATAAAAATAGAATCCGAAAGGTCGCCTTCACCATCAGTAAAAGATAAAGTAAATTGAATGCCAGAGTTTATTGGGACAATGGTAGAACTCACGGATTTAAATTTAAGTGTAGGTGCTGAACCAAACTTGCCTTTTTTACAACCCGTTAAAATTGTAAATAAGATTATTGAAAATAAAATGGTGTATCGCATCTTTGTGGTTTATTTCTTCAAAAATAATTATTAAAAACTGAATAATAAGTTAGAAATAGCAGAATTGGAAAATAAAATCTTTAGCGCCACCTATTATAATTTTGATGAATTGGCATTAGGGGTGTTTGATTTCCAGTATCATAATAATGATTTGTACCAGGCTTATGTCAATTCGATTGGCGTTTCTCCCAATTCCGTTGACCAAATTGAAAGAATTCCATTTTTACCCATCTCTTTTTTTAAAACGCATAAAGTACAAACAACCGCGTTTGAGCCAGAAATAATTTTTGAAAGCAGCGGAACGACTGGCCCCGAAACCAGCCGCCATTTTATAAAAAGTACTTTATTATATCAAAAAAGTTTTTCAAAAGCTTTTAATTTATTTTACGGAAATACAGCCAATTGGTGCGTCCTGGCGCTCCTTCCCGGATACCTGGAAAGAGAAAATTCTTCATTAGTTTATATGGTGAATGATTTAATAAAAAAAACTGATAACGAAGGAAGTGGGTTTTATTTACACGACCACGATAAACTTTACCAGGCTTTGGTACGTAATGAAATTATGGGAAAACCAACTTTATTAATTGGCGTTACTTATGCATTGCTCGATTTTGCCCAAAATCACCAGATGAAATTAAAAAATACATTATTGATGGAAACCGGTGGCATGAAAGGAAAGAGAGAAGAAATTACCCGTGAAGAAGTACATGAAATATTACAAAACAAATTGGGCCTGGAAAATATTCATTCAGAATATGGAATGACAGAACTGCTTTCGCAGGCGTACTCAAAAGGAAATGGAAAATTTCATTGCCCACCGTGGATGAAAATTTTGTTGCGCGAATACAACGATCCTTTTGCTGTGAGTTCCACGCCGGTCAATTCAAAACCGCTAAATGGGCTAATCAATGTAATTGACCTCGCCAATTTATATTCCTGCAGTTTTATCGCCACTGATGACGCGGGGAAATTATACAAAAACAATAGTTTCGAAGTTTTAGGTAGAAGGGATTTAAGCGATTTGCGTGGCTGTAGTTTATTGACTGTTTGATAATTCTCGTGTATAGTAAACCAACAAAAAAACGTAATTTCTATTTTTACGTGTATGCATTTTTGTTATTGTAAAAGCTACATCACTGATTAGCAAAAAATTAAATTATAAATTTTATTTGAGGTATTTTTATTGCATCATTTTTATCAGTCAAAGAAAGTAAATAACTACATTTGATTAGCATAAAAAAATTTTATATTAAACCTCAAAAAATGGCAATACGGCAAACTTCAATCTTTAAAATTTATTTAGCCTTAATTGCACTTTTGGGCTGGTTTGCATTGATTTCCCAATTCACTATTAACATCCAAAGTAACGTTGCCAATATTTCAGAATTAATAATCAGGTATTTCAGTTATTTCACTATTCTTACTAACCTGCTGGTAGCCATTTGTTGCACCACCATTTTATTGAAACCTTCTTCAAAATGGGGCAATTTTTTTTCGAGCCAAAAAACACTTACGGCTATCGCAGTTTATATTCTGGTGGTTGGATTAATTTATAATGTTATTTTACGATTTATCTGGAACCCTCAAGGGTTGCAGAAGATTGTGGATGAGTTGCTCCACTCAGTAATTCCTGTTTTATTTTTATTCTTATGGATATTTTTTGTAAAGAAAAAAACAGTTAAATGGAAAGCATTTTTGCCATGGTTAATTTACCCTCTTACTTACCTGGTTTTTGTTTTAATACGTGGCGCTTTTTCAGGGTTTTATCCTTATCCATTTATTGATGTTACTAAATTGGGTTACCAAAAAGTCTTTACCAATTCTTTGGGCGTTACCATTATTTTTATTGTATTATCTCTTTTATTCATTGTTGCAGGAAATCTTACCAACCGGCATAAAATTTCAGAATGATTATTCTGTAGTAAACCAACACCCGCCTGAACGGCATTCGGGCAGGAATACCCTCGATTTTTATTTTTCTAAACCAAAAAAGCGGCCTGATTTATTTTTTTCACTCCGTATTTATTTCCAGTAAAAACCTTACATTGTATTTATATTTATTTATATGAAACAAAAACTTCTGCTCATTTTTTTATCCGGCTTTATATTTATCATTTCTGATGCTCAAACAGATACGGCAAGTGCTTACGTGAAAAAAACATACATGGTTCCAATGCGCGATGGCATTAAACTTTTCACGGTGGTTCTTTCCCCGGTAAATTTCCCCCATCCTGTACCAATCTTAATAGAACGGACTCCTTATGGCGCTGATGTTCCCATAAAAGAAGATTCATCGATAAATGTTGCTTTACTGCCTTCTTATTATCGAATCATGTTGAAGGAAGGATATATTCTTGTGTTCCAGGATATGCGCGGAAAGTTTAAGAGTGAAGGAACTTTTGAAATGACCCGGCCACTCTATCATTTAAAAGACAAAAATAAAACAGACGAAAGCACGGACGCTTATGATGCAGTTGGATGGCTGGTTAAAAATATCCCGGGCAATAATGGCAAAGCAGGAATTTTTGGAATTTCTTATTTAGGATATACTGCTTTGGATGCTACTGCAGATCCCAATCCGGCACTCAAAGCCAGCTCGCCACAGGCATCGCCAACTGATATGTTTTTAGGAGATGATTTTCATCATAATGGCGCGTTTCGCCTGAGTTACGGATTTGAATACAGTTACATGGTTGAAAACGCAAAGGAAGCCAACAGCAATTTCCCTTTTCCTCAATTCGATTTGTTCAATTGGTACCTGAGCCTCGGCTCTTTGAAAAACGTAAATGAAAAATATTACAAGAATAAACTTCCTGCATGGAACGATTTTGTAAAACATCCCAACTATGATAGTTATTGGCAAAAAGCATCCATGCTCAACCAAATACAATATCCGCAGATTCCGATATTGCATGTTGGCGGTTATTACGATCAGGAAGACTTGAATGGGCCGCAGATAATGTATGAACACCTTGAAAAGAAAGACAGTTTTAATCGGAATTATATCGTGCTTGGCCCTTGGTATCATGGAGAATGGGCTGCCGCACATGGTGATAGCCTGGGAAAAATTAATTTTGAAAGCAATACTTCTGGTTACTTCCAGGAATTGCAAAAAAAATGGTTTGACTACTGGCTGAAAGGAATTGGCGATGGTAAATTCCCTGAAGCTACTTGTTTTCAAACCGGAACCAATCAATGGAAATCTTATAGCACGTGGCCTCCAAAAGATGCTGAAGAAAAAAGATTATATGCTTATGCTGATGGCTCTTGCGGATTTAATAAACCAACTAACGAAAGCGGTTCTGTTAGCTATATCAGCGATCCCGCTAAGCCGGTGCCTTACCGCAACTTACCGATTGAAGCTACTTACGGAAGAGATAGCAGATGGCATACCTGGCAGGTAGAAGACCAACGTTTTGTATCTACACGGCCCGACGTGATCAATTTTGTTGCGGATAGTTTGCAAAATAATCTAACGGTTACGGGTGATATTAAAGCGCATCTTTTTGTAAGCACTACAGGTACCGATGCGGATTTTGTGGTAAAATTGATAGATGTGTATCCAAATTTTGACACCACGAATTTAGAGATGAGCGGTTATGAATTTCCGGTAACTATGGAAGTTTTCAGGGGAAGGTTTAGAAAGAGTTTTGAAAAGCCTGAGCCTTTTGTATCAAATCAACCCACTGAAATCACAATTAGCCTTCACCAGGTAAACCATACATTTCTGAAAGGCCATAAAATGATGATTCAAATACAAAGCACCTGGTTTCCCGTGATTGACAGGAACCCTCAAAAGTATGTTCCCAATATTTTTGAAGCTCAGGCAAGTGATTACATTAAATCAACAGAAACTATTTATTGCAATGATAAGTTGGCTACTTATATTGAGTTGCCTGTGATGAAAGAATAGATTAAATAAAACAAGTTATCAGTAAACAAACAAAAAGTGCGGATTCCTATTTTCTTTTAAATAATATTCATAAATAAAAAGGCTTTATAGCTCATTATTAATATCCAGATTTAAAGAAATTATCTTTTCCTGGGAAACTTCCCAATTTTTTAAACTAATTACCATTCAAATAAATAATTGAAGAATAGAATTTTTTAAGGGCATTCTATTATCCTAAATGAATACCTTTGAAACCCCTACAATTATTTTCTTAATATTAAAATCCTTTTTAGATGAAAATCAAATTTATTTTTCTCTTTTCTTTCATTTTTATAAGTATTTTTTCATTTGCGCAAGATGCAAAATCTACTTACGATCAACATGATCTTTTCAACCCCAATTTTTACCCGTCTTCTGTAAACGAATACCGCGCAGCGGATGGCGAACCGGGTCCAAAATATTGGAAAAATAATGCAAGCTATAAGATTGAGGCAACTTTAGATACCACAAAAGAATCTATCACAGGAAGCGTTGTAATTTCTTATACCAATAACAGCCCTCAGGAATTACCATTTCTCTGGCTTTACCTTGATCAGAATCTTTTTGATTTACATTCACGCGGACAGGCAAAATTTCCTGCAACAAGAAGGAGTCGTTATGGTGATGTAAACTCCACTTTTCTTGGCGGGTATAATATTAAATCAGTGAAGGTTCTATCATCCGAAAAAGGGAAATCTTCTTCCTCTGATATTTTTAACCTTGTTTCTGATACAAGAATGCAAATCAGGCTGCCAAAAGTATTAGCACATGGAGCGACAGTACAAATTAAAATTGATTATTCATATAATATTCCAAAGGACGGAAGCGACCGTACCGGAATATTGAACACAAAAAATGGAAAAATTTTCGCTATTGCGCAATGGTATCCACGCATGTGTGTGTATGATGATATAGAAGGCTGGAATACCTTACCATACCTGGGAGCAGGTGAATTTTATTTTGATTACGGCGATTTTGATTACTCAGTTACTGCCCCTGCAGATATGATTGTTGTTGGTTCCGGCGACCTTCAAAATCCAAAAGAAGTATTAACAGCAACAGAAATGAAAAGATTGGCGCAGGCAAGGCAAAGCGACAAAACAGTAATTCTACGTTCTGCTTCTGATGTAACCAATCCTTCTTCGCGCCCACAAAAAGGAAATATAACCTGGCATTTTAAAATGAAAAATGCAAGAGACGTATCATGGGCTGCTTCAAAAGCATTCATCTGGGATGCTGCAAGAATTAATTTTCCATCCGGAAGAAAAGGGCTTGCACAAAGCGTTTACCCGGTTGAAGCTGACGGGGATTCAGCATGGGGAAGGTCAACAGAATATGTAAAAGGTGCTTTGGAAGGATATTCTAAAAGATGGTATGAATTTCCTTATGATAATGCTACGAATGTTGCCTGTAACATTAATGGAATGGAATATCCCGGAATCGTTTTTTGTAATGCAAAATCAAAGAAAGGCAGGCTTTGGGGCGTTACCGATCATGAATTTGGGCACACATGGTTTCCTATGATTGTAGGAACCAACGAAAGAAAATATGGTTGGATGGATGAAGGTTTTAATACTTTTATTAATGGCATTTCAACTGCTGATTTTAATAATGGGGAATATGTTAACAAAAGAGCGAATGATGGAAGGATGTATAAATATATTTTTAGTGATAAAAGCGAAACCGTAATGAGCGAGCCAGACGCGTTGCAGGAAGCTAATATTGGTGTGGCTTTATATGTTAAACCAGGTTACGCGCTGGATCTTTTGAGAGATCATATCCTTGGCAGCGAAAGGTTTGATTATGCATTTCAATTGTATATAAAAAGATGGGCCTACAAGCATCCAACTCCATGGGATTTTTTCCGAACCATTGAAAATGTTTCCGGTGAAGACCTTGGTTGGTTCTGGAAGGAAATGTTCATTAAAAATTACAAATTAGACCAGGCGGTAACGTCTGTTAAATATGTAAACAGCGACCCTTCTAAGGGTGCGTTGGTAACTGTTGAAAATCTTGATAGAATGGCAATGCCTCTTTACCTTCAATATGAAACTGAAAGTGGAAAATCAGATACCTTAAAAGCTCCGGTTGAAATATGGCAAAACGGTGCTACCTGGGTTCAGAAGTTAAATACAAATGAAAAATTAAAATCAGTAACCATAGATCCAAATCACGTTTTCCCTGATGTTAATTTTGATAATAATACATGGAAAGCTTCTAATCCATAAATAGTTTTTTTAATTAAATAATTAGAATGGCCAACGAAATTCGTTGGCCATTTTTTTTAATAGAAAAGAATGGAAAAACAGTAGTTACGAAGTTTAGGCTTTAATAAACATTTGTATTCTAAAACAATTGCTCATTATGAGTATTAATTAATACTTTTGCAGCCTTTTATGAAATCTTTACAAGACATATTCCCATTATTAACTGAGCCTAAAAACATTGTTATCACTTTTCACCAAAAGCCTGATGCAGATGCGATGGGCTCTGGGTTGGGATTGTATAATTTTTTGATCCAGTTTGGCCATAAAGTATCTGTCATATCGCCCACTAACTGGGCAGCTTTTTTAAACTGGATGCCCGGAGCAAAGAAAGTGTTGGATTTTGAGATTCAAAATGAAGAAGCAATAAACGTTTTGAATAAGGCTGATTGGCTTTTCTGCCTGGATTTCAATGTGCTGAGCCGGGCAAAAAATATGGAGCCTGTTATTAAAAATTTAAACTGTACAAAGATTTTAATAGACCATCATCAACAACCTCAAACTGAAGTTTTTGATTATGGATTAAGTAATACCTGCAAAAGCTCAACTGCTGAAATGGTTTTCGATTTTATTATTGGAAGTGGCCACCAGGATAAAATTAATATCCAGGTTTCAGAATGTTTATATGCGGGCGTAATGACTGACACAGGTTCTTTCCGGTTTAATTCAACTTCCGCAGATGTGCATAGGATGGTGGCTACATTAAAAGAAAGTGGTTTAAACCACAGCCAGGTACATGAAAATTTATTTGATAATTTTTTAGAAGGAAGGTTTCGCTTTTTCGGGAATACTTTGCTGAACAGGATGGAAATTTTCTATGAATACAATACCGCATTGATCTCCATTCCTCAGAAGGACCTTATAAAATACAATGTAAAAACCGGAGATACGGAAGGGCTTGTAAATTTCCCATTGAGTATTAAAGGAATTAAATTAGCAGCCGTTATAATTGACCGTGGAGATGAAAGAAAAAGTTCTTTCAGGAGTAAAGGCGGTTTTGATGTGAATACTTTTGCCCGCAAATATTTTAATGGCGGAGGCCATTTTAACGCGGCCGGAGGGAAAAATAAAGAATCGTTGGAGGAAGTGGTAGCTAAGTTTAAGCAAGCGATTAAAGAAAATGAAGAACAATTAAACAATTAATATTTAAACAATCAAAAATGAACAAATCAATTTACCTTGTTGCGGCGGCGTTTATTATATTAGCGGCCGGCTGCCAACAACAGGATTTTAAAAAAGATAAAGACGGGACGGAATATAAATTAATACCAAATACCAGTGGGAAAAAAGCTGTAGCAGGCGAGGTAATGCAAGTAAATCTTATTGCAAAATATAAGGACAGTTTGCTATACAGTAGTATCGTAGCGAGCTCACCTCGTTTTTTACCTTATGATACTGCCCAACTTCCTGCATATTTTAAAGAAGTACACGAAGGCGATAGTTTAATTATAAGGCAATCTACTGATTCTCTTCTAAAATACGGTGCAGCCGCTCCTTATATGAAGAAGGGAAATTATGTTATCCAATCGTTTAAAGTTGTGAAATTATTACCTTCAAAAGAGGCTGCAGATAGCGCCGCAAAACCTTTTCAAGCCGCAGCTAAAATTTATAATTATAATAATGCAGTCAAACAAATTGAAAAAGAAATTGCTGACAATGATTCGTTGGTAAAAGCCGATGACCAGATTATTAAAGATTACATGACTAAACATAACCTTACCGGAACCAAAACAAAATGGGGTACTTATGTAGTTACAGATGTTCCAGGAAGTGGGCCAATGATCGGAGATACAGATATTGCGGTTGTAAATTATACAGGCCGTACTTTTGATGACAGCACTTTTGATTCTAACACGATTCCTAAGTTTGGCCATATTCAGCCATACTATGTTGATATGAGCGAGTTCAGGTCTATACCGGGATGGAATGATGGATTGAAATTAATGCACAAAGGATTTAAGGGCAAAATAATTATACCTTCTTACCTGGCTTACGGAGCCAACGGCCGCTCCCCAAGAATAGCTCCAAATTCAAATCTTGTATTTGATATCGAAGTTACCGACTTGGCCACCCCAGAGCAATATCAGCAAGAAATGCAAAAAGAGCAACAGCAAATGATGCAGCAGAGGCAGATGATGGAGCAAATGCAAAAAATGCAGCAACAACAACAGCATCAGCAGCAAACTCCTACTGTACCACCTCCGGGAAAATAATATTTAAAAAGTAATATACTCAAACGCCGGATTTTTGTCCGGCGTTTTTTTATGAAGTATAAGTTCCGGAATTTTGGCAGTAAACCAACAAATAAGCCCAATTTTTATTTTATGAAATCATAGTACAGTAAAGCAACAAAAAAGAAAGATTCTCATTTTAGGAAACCACTTATGCATGATTGTATGATTGAAATAATTTTACCGCTTGCATTGCTTCTTTTACGTCATGGACACGAAGAATCGAAGCTCCGTTTAATAATCCAATTGTATTTAAAACAGTTGTTCCGTTTAAAGATTCTTCAGCAGTAATTTTTAAAGTTTTATAAATGGTAGATTTTCTTGAAACACCTATCATAATTGGCTTCTCAAGCATTTTAAATATTTCAAGGTGTTTAAGTAAATGTAAATTCTGAGAAATATTTTTTCCAAAGCCCAAGCCAGGGTCAATGATAATATCATTGATTCCTTCTTCTTTACATTCCTTTGTTTTACTTATAAAAAAATCAAGAATTTCTTTTTTTATATCTTCATAATAAGGTTGATGCTGCATGGTTTCCGGAACACCTTTAATATGCATACAAATAAAAGGAACATTGAATTTAGCAACTGTTTTGATCATATTTTTATCCATTTCACCGGCGCTGATATCATTAATAATTGCTGCGCCGGCCTTAACCGATTCCTCTGCGGTTTTTGAATGGTAAGTATCTATTGAAATAATTATCTCAGGCATGTTTTCTTTCAAAGTTTCAATTACAGGAAGCAGCCTTTCCAATTCTTCATCTGCTGTTACCCTAACGCTTCCAGGCCGTGTACTTTGTGCGCCCAGGTCAATAATGGCGGTACCTTCATCTATCATTTGGCTAACTTTATCTTTTATTTTATCAGAATTTTTAAACCTGCTTCCTTCATAAAAAGAATCTTCAGTAAGGTTTATAACGCCCATCACCAAAGGTTTGTCAATTAAAAGTAATTTACCGTTACAATTCAATGAAAACATTGTTTTTTAAGTTTAAATTTGGCAATTATTATGACGCAAGTTAATACCGATCTTCAATACGAAAATGCAGTAAACAAATGCAGGGAGATATTTTTAAAAAAAACTAAGGATTATGGTACTTCATGGCGCGTATACCGCAGCATTTCCATAGCAGACCAGATTTATATTAAAGCAAAAAGAATAAGGAATATCCAGGAAAAAGGAAATCAAAAAATTGATGATAATATTGATGATGAGTTTCGTGGAATTCTTAATTATGCTGTGATTGGTTTGATCCAATTAGAAATCCATGACGATGAGATGGAAGAATTGCCATTAGATGAAACACTGGAATTTTATGATGAAAAAGTTCTCTCTGCTAAAAAGCTGATGCAAAATAAAAATCATGATTATGGCGAAGCATGGCGCGAAATGAGCAACGAAAGTTTTGTTGATCTTATACTGGCAAAGGTTTTAAGAATAAAACAGATGGTGCAAAATGATGGGAAAACATTGGTGAGTGAGGGCATTGATGCAAATTTTTATGACATTTTAAATTACGCAGTATTTGCCTTAATATTATCAGATAAGTAGTAATTCAATTTTTAAAAATATTTAAAGATGAAAATTTTAGTGACCATTTCGCGGGTAATTGTGGGAATCCTTTTTATTTTTTCAGGATTAGTTAAAGCAATGGATCCGCATGGGCTTGCCTATAAAATGCAGGAATTTTTTGATGTATGGGCCATGAATCATTCCCTTTCTTCTTTCATGTTTTGGCTCAGTGATTTTGCTCTTCCTTTTGCAATAATCATGATCACGCTGGAAATAATTGTCGGAGTAGGAATTTTACTGGGTATTTGGAAAAAATTTTTTACCTGGCTCATTTTGTTGCTTATCATTTTCTTTGCTTTTCTTACAAGTTACGCAGCGCTTTCAGGTAAAATCTCTACTTGCGGCTGCTTTGGCGATTGCATTCCTTTGACCTCTATGGAATCATTTATTAAAGACCTGGTTTTATTAGTTCTCGTTCTTATACTTTTTTTTGGAAGAAAATATATCGTTCCTGTATTTAATCCTGCTTTCGATATTTTGCTTTTAACGATTTCTACTTTTTTAGTTTTGTTTTATCAATGGTATGTTATGAGGCATTTACCTACAGTAGATTGTTTGCCTTTTCAAAAAAGCGGCAATATTTTAGAATTGCGCAAAATGCCTACAGATGCGGTTCCAGCTATAAAAGACTATAAGTTTGTTTATGAAAAGAATGGAAAGAAACAGGATTTTACAATTAAAAACCTTCCTGATTCAAGTTGGCAATTTGTAAGCCGTGAAGATATACTTATCACCCCGGGGAAAAATGATGAGCCACCAATAAAAGATTTTGATCTTATGACTCTTTCAGGGAACGATACTACTAACGCAGTTTTGAGCCTGGATGCTTCTTATTACTTATTCTTTGTAAAGGGTTTTGAAACGACTGATTATTGGTTTGATAATTTTACAAGAATTTATCAACATGCGAAACAAACCAATCGGCTTTTATATATTGTAACTCCTGAAATGGCTCAGGCCAATGAATTTTTTAATCTTCGAAATAATTATAGCCTCCCGGTTTTTAGCCTTGATGCAACAGCTTTTAAAACAGCAGCACGCACAAATCCTGAATTATATTTGATGAAAGGTCCAGTTATTGAAAATAAATGGGGATGGGCAGATTTTAAAAAATCATTCAATAACTAAAAGGGTTAAACACTCCAGGATTAGTTATTTATTTACCTTTTTCAAAATGGCTGGAGGGGATTCGTTGAGCAAGCCAACTGTCCTTTAAAGGAATAATCCAGTTATTTAGTAATTCCTTTTTAGTAAGAATAGTATTATTAAAATAAAGAGTATCCGGTGTTATAAAATCATGTTCAATTGAATAATTGACCTGTGATAAAGGAATTAACTGAATGTTTTCTTTTACAATAAATGCCAAAGTTTGGCGGTCAAGAAGATTGGCTTTATATTCTTTTTCAATGTTTTTAATAAACTTAAAAGCACTGTCCGTGCTACAGCCTCCAACTTTTACTTCTTTTTCATCTGCTATCATAATTATAAACCTGTCAAAAAATAAATTTGCATAGGAATTGACAGGGCTTCCATGGCTGTTCCATTCTTTAGCGAATACCTCAAGTTCTTTTTCTAACCGTACTTTTTCATGTGCGGAAAAGTTCCTGCTGGATTGATAAACCCAAACCCTTGAGTTATTATCAAATTCTTTAGGGATTATGTCCTGAAATTGAATATTCATATTAGCAAAATTAAAAAGGAATTTTAAAAGATTGAAGAATTTACATAAATAATTTCAATAGGGTTACTATTAAAAAATAACAGTAACCAATTTAATTTTTAATACTCTCAAATTTATTGCCATCTTTTTATGCAATAAAAACTACTCTTCATAAATTTATAGAAAGAGATAAAAAAAATTATGCTATTTGACCAAGCCTTTTTAGGTAGTGTATATGAGAAACAATTGCATTCCTCATTTTGGGGTATTCAATATAATTGATACCATATTCTCTGCAGGTTTTTTTAATTATTTTACTTATCTCCGGATAATGTACATGAGAAATTCTGGGGAACAAATGATGCTCTATCTGAAAATTTAATCCACCAAGCAACCAGGAAATAGTTTTATTTTTTGTAGCGAAATTGGCTGTAGTATTAATTTGATGAATGGCCCATTCACTTTCAATTTTACCACTGGTTTCATCTGGCATTGGGAATTCAGTATCTTCTACTGTGTGAGCTAATTGAAATACAATGCTGGTGGCAAACCCCGTAATCATTGTAATGGTTAAAAATCCAACGAGCCATGGTAGAAAACCCAAAAGCATGATAGGTAAAGCAACAAACATAAATGCATAGATTGCTTTTGCTGCCCAAAATGAAAAATGTTCGTAAGGTGTCATTTTACGAAGTTGTACAGAACCTATCCTGTGTTGAAAATACTTCTTGTAATCAGTCATAAAAATCCAAAGAAGATGCAATAATGCATAGAGGAACCAGAAATAATATTGCTGGAATTTATGAAATTTTAATTTTTTTTGAGTTGAAGCAAACCTAAGCCAGGGGCGCGCTTCAATATCATCATCCACACCATCAATATTGGTATAAGTATGATGAATAATATTGTGTTTCATATTCCACATAATAGCACTTCCGCCTAAAAAATTAAGTGAAGAACCCGCTGCTTTATTAATTAATTTGCTTTTACTAAAACTGCCATGAGCACCGTCATGCATGACATTAAACCCAATAGCTGCTGTTAACAAACCAAAAAATATACATTCAGGAAGAGCTATCCAAACTCCGGGAGTGAAGAAAACAAGATGTACGTAAATGGCTAAATAAAGTAACCCAAAAAGAATTGCTTTAAAGAGCAGGGAAAAATTACCGGTCATTGACCGTTTCTGATCGGAAAAATATTGATTAACGCGATTTTTTAAAACTGTGTGAAAATCGCCTTTGCCCTGCATGAATTTTGGAGTTGCCATTTTATAATTATTTAATTATTCTATTTTTTTAAGTTACATGTTGAATCAAAGCATCAAAAGAACTTATTCCAATAATTTTTTTTGAAATATACCCTTCTGCATGTTTTACACCAATCATTTTACCAAACATTTTTGAACGGTTAATTACACTTTCTAAAAATTCAGGAGTGGAAATATAAGTTTGAGGTTCATCATCATTTCCTGAACCGGTAAAAAATTGAGTTTTAAATGCCCTTATTGCTTCAAGTTTTTTTTCTATTACATCTGAAATATCTACAACAAATGATGGAGTAATATAGAGATCCTGAATATAATTGAAAACATATTTTGGCTTCCATATCCCCTGCTTAACATTCCCGTCAAATGTTTCTATTTTCCTCAGCCCTGATAAAAAACAGGAATCAGAAACTAATTTTGCAGACCGTCCATGATCAGGATGGCGGTCATCCGTAGCATTACACAAAATAATTTCCGGTTGATATTTTCTTAAAACTGTAATTATTTTCCTTTGATTTTCTTCATCATTTTTAAAGAAGGCATCAGCCATTCCAAGGTTCTCCCTAACATCAACTCCCAGGGTTTTTGCCGAGTTTTCTGCTTCTTCTTTTCTTGTTTCAGCCGTTCCCCTTGTACCCAATTCTCCTTTCGTAAGGTCAATAATACCCACTCTGTTTCCTTTCTCTTTTTCAACTAAAAGTGTACCTGCACAACTTAATTCAATATCATCCGGATGCACACCAAACGCTAAAAGGCCTAATTTCATTTTATTCTATAAATTCTGGAAGATGAATTTTTGGAAAATAATATAGCAAATGTAAGTCAATTGAAGGACTGTTTCAAGGTTTTATGATTTCATAAATCATAATAAATAAATATCTGAAACAAAAAAGTGGCTTAAGAAGAGATCAATTCATTTATCCGGAATAGCCATACATTTTTTGAACTTCTTTTACAATCGATTCCATTTCTGCATCTTTTCCTGTAGCATCATAAGGCTGTCTTAAATCACTACCAAAAACAAATGCAACCGTTTGCCAAAAACGGGCAGTAAAGCCCCCTTTTAACTCCTTTAAAATATCATAACAATTTGTGCCACCTGTTTGACGGTTTATTAATTTCATTAAAACTTTTCCCTGGTAAACAGATAAATTTTTAAGCGGGTCAGAAAACTCCTTTTTTAATTCTTTTTCACGGCTGTTGATATATCTGGAAACTTCAGCCTTATTGGGATTATTAGCGATGTGTTTTTCAATATCACTAAATACGAAACCAGCCTTCCTTGCATAAGGATAAGTTACATAAATCGCGTTTCTTAATCTTGTCCATTGTTCCCTTGCCGCCGGGTTTCTTTTTCCCCAAACATAAACTCCGGCTAAAATTTTTGCCTCAATCGTATCACCTTCATAAACAACCGCAGAACAAATAATTGTATCATTTGGCCCATGCTGTGCGAAAATGGGTAAATTATTATCCGGAGATAAAGTAGATTGAGATTTTACAACAAATGAAACAAATAATAATATTAAAATTGATAAACCTTTCAATATGTTCTTGGTGTTCTTCATTGCTACTGTAAATTTATAATTTATGTATCCAAAAACAAAGAATGAGTCTAAAGTTTTATCAAAATTATAAATACACACCTTTTAAAAAATGGGAAATTGGATTAACTATTGGCCAACAGGAACATATAAAAAAGAAAAATGAAGACCAATCCTACTGAAAGGTAGGCATAAAGCCTTGAAGCATTAATGCGGTTTACCAGGGAAATTACAAAGCCGCAGGACATAATTACAAGGCCAAGCCACACTAAATTAATATAGGGGAAATAGTAGGCTTTTAGCGTTATGAAATCAGTGAGTTTGTCAGTTTCTTTTGAATTAATCTTAAATTTATTATTTCCCGCTATTCCAGAAAAATTTAAATAAAGATTTTGCGAAATAACGGTATCATTTATAAAATTCAATTCCTGGTTTTTTATAGAAAGTGCTGGATAAGCCTTATAACTTGTCCCATCGTTTCCATAAACAGTTATATCTGCTACCAATGATGTATCTTTTGGCGAAAAATTAAACCTCACATTTGTAGGGTTTTTCTCAATCTTATTTAAAATATAATACCCTTTTGAATAAAAAACAGAATCACCGATTGCCATATCATGTTGCCTGAAAGTAGTGGTGTCACTTTCGGGATTAGGGACTGAAATAGTGGAGATGTACGTAAAGATATCGTGTGTTAGATAATGCTTCGTTCCAGGGTTAGAAGTCAGATTATTATCTTTCATCCGGTATGCATCAGGAGTAAGAACAAAATTTTCTTCTACTTTACCTGTTACACTATCTTTCTTTTGAAAATGTAAATTATAGAATGTCCTGTCTTTTTCATTAGATGCAGAATCATTAACATAGGTAACAATGTATTTTCCCATTGGAGTAGGCACTCCCTTCAAAAGTGTTAGGTTTTCCATTGGGTCTTCTGTGCCCCGGCCAGTCGGGTCCTTAGCAAACGGAATCACTAATCCTGTCTTACTGTTATCACTAATTACTTTTCTGTTACCAGAAGAAATCAACATTCCCCCGATTAAAAGAGCAAACCCTAAGTGGGAAATGGCCGCTCCCCCAACTTTCAAATTCCACTTCAAAACCGTTCTAAGATAAAATGCATTTGCAATAAGCGAAAAGATAGAAGCAAATAAAGCAATGTAAATTGCCATCAAAAAACCAGGCCCTTTTTTGGTAAATTCTGAAGGATAAAAAATGGCAAGAAGTATCGTTGCAGTTACGGCAATCCCAAAAGGTAATGAAAGCTTTTTTATCAAATATTTTTTCCCTGTATTTTTATATTTTAAGAACTGTGAGGCACCGGTAAGCAAACCAACAATTACTGCAACCAGCACCAGCACTTTATTGTAAGCAAATTCCCTGTCAGCTGGCTCTGCTATATTGCTTCCAAATATTTTATTATAAACCGGTAATGATGTAATTGAAATAATAAATAATGCGGAAAGAAAAAGAATCAAAGCGCCGATAAACATCCAAAATTCACGTGAAGAAATATCCTCTTCTTTTTGAATAGTAGGAATCTTTTTGTAGTTTTTGAAATACAGGAAAAATACGGGAATTGGAATAGCAATTACAAAAATACCTATCAACACATTCATTGCTGTTCCCGCTTCTGTAAACGCATGAACGGAGGTGTCCCCTAAAATTCCTGTCCGCGTTAAAAATGTGGAATAGAGAACAAATAAATAAGCAAGAATTATAAAAAAATAGGATGCCCTCAAGGCATTTTTGGTTGAATTAAATACTGCCATACAGTGTAAACCGGCAACCAAAATCAGCCATGGAACCAATACGGCATTTTCAACAGGGTCCCAGGCCCAATATCCACCGAAGGATAAAGATTCATAAGCCCATTTTCCACCCATCATAATCCCGGTACCCAAAACACAAGCGCTCAATAAAGTCCATGGCAGTGCGGCTTTCACCCATCCACCCCAATCTTTTGTAAATAAGGAAGAATAAGCAAAAGCAATTGGCACAATGGTGCTGGCAAAACCTAAAAATAAAATGGGCGGATGAACAACCATCCAATAATTTCTTAATAAAGGATTTAACCCAACACCGTCTTTTAAAAAGGTAAGGTAATCTGCCTGTGAAAAAATAGGGCCAACTAATTCATTCCTTGTAAGTACGAAAGGGCTGCTTCCTATTCTTACATTAAAAAAATAAATACCCAGGATCATCAGCACCAGAAAAACCTGTGCTATATTGACAATTGTCATTACAGGCGCTTCCCTTTTTTTTGCTGTAAAAACAATAATAGACCCCAGAACGCAATGCCACAAAGACCATAAAAGGAAACTCCCCTCCTGCCCTTCCCAAATGCAGGCCAGCAGGTACTTTGGTTCTAATTCTTTGGAGGCATGCTTATAGGCATAGAAATATTCAAAATAATGGTGCGAACAAATATAAAAGATGCCTATAAAAACAGCTAGTAGTGAAAATGATTCCAGGAAAAAGGCTCCTCGCGCTAAACGTATCCATTTTTGTTTTTCATCCTCCAATTGAATTTTAGAAGCGGTAAAATATGAAATCGCCGATACGATGGAGGATATAAACGCAAGTATTATAAAAAACTGGCCAACCTGGCCCGGCAACAGATGTTCATTCTCAAAAATCATTCTTCAGTCTTAATATTGCGAAACGGATTTTTCTAATTCTTGTTTATTGTCTTTGTATTTTGAAGGGCATTTAAGTAAAATATCATTGCATTCAAAAACATTCCCTTCCATCTTTCCTTTTAGAACTACGCGTTCGCTTTGTTCCAGTTCTGGTGGTTTTGGATTGTGGTAAATTACTTGTGTGCTATTGCCAAGGCTATCTACGGCGTAAAATGAAAGATAATTAGGGTCTTTTAATGCATCGTATTGTATTGGTTTCGATTTATCAAGCTTTGCAATCAAATGAACATATTGGCCTTGTTTTTGTTTGGCTGAACTAACGGTATCGTAAGTAGAAAAATTTACTGAATACATTAATAAAGCGCCAATAGCAGCTGCAATAACAACTAAAATAATTATACTTGAGGTTTTCATTTAAGTGTAATTTGGAAGTGCAAATTTAGTGAAAAATAACATGCTAATTCTTTGAATTTGACATGATCCTTATCATCCTAATCTATTAGGTTTGAGTTTAGTGAATCCTATTAGATACAGTAAACTAACAAATAATATAGATTCTTATTTTATCAGAATGCTCTTGCGGCCAATCAATTTGCCTGGTTAAAAGGCAGCAAATAATTTAAAATTTATATTCTCGCTTTCCAGATTATTTCGGGCGCATTATTTATCATTCCTGTATATCTCGCCAATGTAAATAAATAATCGCTAAGCCTGTTGAGGTATTTAATAATTAATTCATCAACTTTGCCATCCTTTTCTTTTAAGTTTACACAATATCTTTCTGCGCGCCGGCAAACACAGCGCGCAATGTGTGTAAATGATACTTCCGGAAGGCCACCAGGTAAAATAAAATGTTTCATTACTGGTAATTCTGCCTGCATTTTATCTATTTCTTTTTCTAATAATTCCACATCAATTTCATTAAGGTCCGGAATAGGTACTTTTGTTTGTTTGTCCGGATCGCATGCAAGCTCAGCTCCAATCGTAAACAAACGGTCCTGAATTTCTTTTAAAATATTTTTTGAATGGCCATCATTTGTAAAATCTGATACAAGGCCAATGTAAGAATTCAATTCATCCACCGTTCCATAAGTTTCAATCCGTGGATTATTTTTGAAAACTTTTGTTCCTCCTATTAGGCTGGTTTTTCCCGCATCTCCGGTTTTAGTGTAAATTTTTGTAGACATATCTTATGAATATTTTATTTTGAAAAATTGATTCAGGCACCCTAAAAGTACAATGTAAGTGAGGAAGGAAAAAGAGAAGATTTGTTTGATAAGAGATGATCGCTTTTTCCGCAACTGAGAGAAACGAATTTATTTGCCAGGAATATCAAAGTTATTCTAACAAATGTTTTGTTTGTAATTGTTTGTGGAAAATGAAGCCTAATGAACTCTTTCCATTTTCTTTTCATTTTGATGGTCACTTTCAATAACTCCATCTTTCAGCCTTATTATTCGGTTAGCATATTCAGCAATATCTTCTTCGTGAGTTACCAAAATAACCGTGTTGCCTTCCAATTGAATTTTGTCAAAAATATGCATTATTTCTGCGGAAGTTTTTGAATCCAGGTTTCCGGTAGGTTCGTCAGCAAGAATGATTGAAGGATTATTTACAAGAGCCCGTGCGATGGCTACGCGCTGGTTTTGACCGCCTGATAATTCATTGGGCTTATGATGGCTTCTATCTGAAAGCCCTACTCTGTCAAGCATTTCAAGAGCCAATTCATTCCTTGTTTTCTTGGGTGTACCATTATAAATTAGTGGCAAAGCAACATTTTCTGCAGCTGTTAACCGTGGCAACAAATTAAATTGTTGAAACACAAAACCAATTTCTTTATTACGAACATCAGCCAGGTCATCATCCTGCATTTTACTTACATCTTCTCCATTCAGGATGTAGTGGCCTGCAGTAGGAGAATCAAGGCAACCAAGAATATTCATCAAAGTTGATTTTCCACTTCCGCTTGGGCCCATCAAAGCCACATATTCATTCTTAAAAATTTGAAGGGTAATTCCTTTAAGAACTTTTAATTCCTGCTTGCCGAGGTAATAACTTTTTTGAATATTATCTAATTCGATTATAGAAGCCATTTTTTATTATTGATTGTATTTTAATAACTTTTAAAACTTTATATCTTTTTACAAACTAATTATTTTTTAATAACTTTCGGTACTTTAAAAAATCCATTAGCATGTAAAGGTGCATTTTTAAAAACTTCCTCAGTAGGAATTTCTCCATTTACTTCGTCTTTTCTGAAAACATTTACATTCTCACTCATGTGAAGAAGAGGCTCAACGCCTGTAGTATCTAACTCATTTAATTTATCAATAAATCCAATCATTTTTTGCAAATCATTTTTTATTTCTTCTTTTTCCTCTTCCATAAATTCGAGCTGTGAAAGATTTGCCAATTTTTCAATTAATGTATCATTTACATCCATTTGGCAAATATAATAGGTTTATTGTTTTATAAAAACTCGCTGGTATTGGGGATTATCCCGTTTATCATTTTTTTATAAACCTATTATAAATCCTAAAATAAAAATCCCTGATATTTCTTTGTTTACTGTAAATCCAACATGTGAAAATCAATGAATCACAGCGAACCCAAAATCTAAAATCTATTTATCTTCGCCAACTTATGAAAAAAGAGAAAGAAATAGTAATGAGCGGAATAAGGCCAACGGGTTTTTTACACCTTGGTAATTATTTTGGCGCTATCAGCAATTATGTGAAAATGCAGGAAGATTATGAATGCTATTTCATGGTAGCAGATTTACATTCTTTAACTACCCACCCTGACACAAAAGAGCTTAAATCCAATGTACACAGGGTTTTGGCAGAAAATATCGCATGTGGCCTTGATCCGGAAAAAGTGGCGTTATATTGCCAAAGCCATTTATACCAAACCGGCGAATTGTACCTTTATTTAAACATGCTTGCTTACACCGGCGAGCTTGAAAAAACGCCCACTTTTAAAGATAAAGTCCGCCAGCATCCTGACAATGTTAACGCAGGTTTGTTGACTTACCCTGTCTTGATGGCTGCGGATATTTTAATTCACCGCGCTAATTATGTGCCCGTAGGGAAGGACCAGGAACAGCACCTTGAAATTGCGAGGACTTATGTGAACCGGTTTAATCATCGTTATACAGAAGTTTTTCCGGAACCTATTGCTTTCAATTTCAATAATAAACTTGTAAAAGTGCCTTCACTTGACGGAAGTGGGAAAATGAGCAAAAGCATAAATCAGATGGCAACTTTATTCCTGGCTGATGAAGATGATGCGATCCGGAAAAAAATAATGAAGGCTAAAACTGACAATGGGCCAACGCAAAATAATTCTATAAAACCTGATTATATTGAAAATATTTTTTTGTTAATGAACCTGGTGAGCAGCAAAGAAACAGTACAACATTTTGAGGAGAAATTCAACAATTGTACGATTAGGTATGGCGATATGAAAAAACAATTAGCCGAAGACATGGTACTATTTATTTCACCAATCCGGCAGAAAGTAAAAGATATTTTGGGCGACGAAAAATATTTGCAAAATGTGATGAAACAAGGCGCTGCAAAGGCTATCGCCAGCGCTGAAAAAACGATGCAGAAAGTAAGGGAAGCAATGAACTTAAATTATTTCTAAAAAATCCACACTCCCATTTTCAAAAAAAATAAATATAAAATTTTATACTATTGATTTTATATTTACTTTTAAACCCCTCCGCCCGGAAGGTTGAAAATAAATATTGAAAATAAAAACAGCAAAAAAGGAATGGCAAAATTAAAGAAGCCCAAACACATAGCCGTTGCCGGAAATATTGGGGCAGGGAAAACTACACTGACCGAATTACTAAGTAAACATTATAAATGGATTCCTCAATTCGAGGATGTTGACCACAATCCTTACCTAAATGATTTTTATGAAGACATGCCCCGGTGGAGCTTTAATTTGCAAATATTTTTTTTAAACAGCAGGCTGAATCAATTGCTGGAAATTCAACGTGGTTCTGAAACAGTTATCCAGGACAGGACAATCTATGAAGATGCCAATATTTTTGCGCCAAATCTTCACGACATGGGTCTGATGCCAAAGCGGGATTTCACCAACTATTATTCTTTTTTTGAGACTTTAAAATCAATGGTAAAGCCGCCAGACCTTTTAATTTATTTAAACGCTTCAGTCCCAACCTTGGTGGCTCAAATTCAAAAACGCGGCCGAGAATATGAAGAAAATATAAGGCTCGATTATTTAAAAAAATTAAATGATTACTACGATAAATTTATTACTGAATATAAAGAAGGGCCTTTATTAATTATTGATGCAGACAAAAATAAATTTGCAGAAAACGAGGAAGACCTTGGCCTCATAATTAACCAGATTGACGCACAATTATATGGATTGTTTTAATTAAATCTGACAGTCTTTGTCTGATTAAATTAAAGCTACTCGTAAACTCAAACCTTCCAGGTTTTAAAAAACCTGGAAGGTTTGATGCTAAAAGCAAACGAACAAATATTGCAGATTTCTGTACAATAATTTGATCTGACGGCCTCAATCTGATCGAATTATTGTTTGCAAAGTTTAATGGGCAATTTTTATATAGCCCCATTCCTCACGCTGTTTTGAAATGATTTCATAAATGCCATCCGGCACCACTTCCACGCCTGGAAGCAATTGACTTTTGTCAATTTTATTTCTTTTCATTGACAAAGCGCATACCTTAAATGATACATCCTTCATAGATAATAATCTTTGAATTTCGTCTGGCTGGGTAGATACGTCTTTTGTTACCAGTCCTAAGCCTTGTCCATAAATTACCGCCTCTATCTTTGCATCCGGATTACCTTCTTTGATAAGGCTTATCTCGCGGAGAAGTGATTGTTGATTTAAAGTGTCTTTACTGGTGAGATCAAAAACTACTTTATAGTCTTTGTTTTGTGCGTGTAGAAAATAAGTAAACATGGTTAGGATACTTACAAGTAATGTGATTTTTTTCATGATTGATATTTTGAAATGAAATTTAAATTGATTAATTTTTTTTTAAGATGATTAAGAATGCTCCTTTTTATGCGATTGTTGGATCGGACCAAAAGGCCCGTATTTATGTTGCTTAGAGGAAAAACTATCCGGGTATGGCCCGAATGGATAATCGATTGGTTTTGTAGATATATCGGGCCAATCCATGTTCAGGTTTTTCAATGGCCGTGGCTGTGAATTTACAAATGCTGCTACATCCCAGACCTGCTCAATAGTGAGTTGGGGGTTATCAAAATTTGTTCCTAATGGCATATTATTTTTTATGTAACCGGCGAATTTTGAAAGCTCATAAATTCCGGCACCAACATTATAACTATGCTTGCCCCACAATGGCGGATACAAATATTTTTTCTTATTATTTTCCAATTTCCCTTCACCATTTTTGCCATGGCACTTTTGGCATGTTGAAAAATAAACTAATTTCCCTTTTAAAGTATCTGTAGCCCTGTTTAAAAACGGAAGGCCTTCGATACCTGCGCCATTTATTTTTATTCCTTTAGAAATATCTTTACCAACCCAATTAATGTAGGCTACCATTGCTTTCATTTCCTTGCTTGAATCACCCGGCTTCTTTCCATTCAGGCTTCTTTCAAAACAGTCGTTGATACGCATTTCCACCGTTTCAATTTTGCCGCTTCTATTTCTATAAAGTGGATAAGTAGAGGCAACCAATGAAAAATTATTCCCCCAAACTTTGGTACCTGCATTAATATGACAATTCCTACAATTCATGCCATTCGAAATATGGGCTACTGTACCTTTTGGCCCAAAAAAATCAGCAGTATTTAAAATCAAAGTTCTTCCATAACGAATCAAATCGCCATGCTGCGTATGATCAATTTGGCTGGTATCTGGTGCTATCCATTCTTTATTTAAAACTATAACTACGGAATCTGAATCGTTTTTATCTATTTTTTTATCCTGATAAAAATAATTAGTTACTGTTAATGGAACAATAATGAAGAGCGCCAGTACCAGGCTGATAAAGATATTTTTACGCATCTGTTTTGCGTTTAAGGTTTGTTACTTAGCCTACAAAACAATATGCGCATCCATGCTCTTGCGCACGCCCAACCGCCCACACTCCGGAAGGAACAACTTCTATGCCTGGCAAGATGCCTGAAAGGAAATCCTTTTTAACTTCTCCTGCATCCATATTTAATTTTTCTGCAAGTGAAGCGCTGAAAACTGTTATCGCCATATTACAGGCACAAAACATCGCGCCACTTTCCTGCAATTGATTAATTCCTATTTGTACATTTCCAATTCCCGGAACTGAAAAATCATCAGGCTTTGGCTGCCAAAACATATTACGCACAGAAGGAGCTTTTGTGGCAGGATCGTTTATTTTAAATACTTCACCAAATTTGTATTTTGCCCACAAACGGTCTTCCATGGCATAGGGAACTGCTTCGTGTCGCAATATGATAACTTCACTGCAATTATTTTCCGGTGTTCCGGTCAATGCATTAGTCATCATAAAAACCCGTGGCCATGCAAATGGAAAGATTTCATGTGGCCCGGTTACATCAAATACAATCCGGTGCTTCCCTTTAATTTTATTGAACCATGCGTCTGGATCTTCATCACGGGGAAAAGAAAATTTTTCGGATTCTGCTGCCACACGTAATGGCATAGATAAGGATGCGATACTAATCGCGCCCGCGCCGAGTGCTAATGTTCCTAAAAAGCCACGACGGTTTGTTTTTGGTTTGGAATAGTTTAATTGCATAAAATTTAATTTTTAAATGAAAAAAAAAATTGATTGTATATTCCCAAAATTTCATAAAACCCCTATGTATAAAATAGAATGTGATTTCAAAGGAGATGGATTACTCAATTATTTGATAACATCATAAAACATTAAGCCTTCATTCATTAATTTTTCAGGAGAAAACAATCTTGAACGCAGTGGGAATATTGGAGGCAGGAGAAAAGATATTTTAATTTTTTTCTGCCACCAATCAAATTTCTGTAATTGCTACAGTTTACCCTATGCATTAAAAACAATGCAAGCATCAAGATGTAGTGTGTGTAGGATAATTTAATTTTCCGAGCAGTAAAAAGCCGGTACAAATTTAGAGTAAATATTGAACGTGATAAAAGATTTTTTTTAGTGTTTTTCAAAAACTAAAGCTATATTTAAAAAGCTTCGGAAGGATTTTATTGATGAATATTTTTCAGATTTTCTTTTCATTGCCGGAATTATTTTTTGAATGATTGTTACCTCCGGTTGGTTGGCCGGAGAAAATAGAAGATGCATTTAATAGCTTGTTTACATTTTGCTTAAAAAGCCTGCCAATTGGTAATTCTTTTTTTTCTATCTGAATAGTATCGGAATTATACGAATCAATTTTATTGATAGCTACTATGAACGAGCGATGAATCCGTATGAAATTTTCATTCGGCAATGTTTCTTCAAGAGACGAGAGCAAGTGTTTTGTTACAATTGTTTTTGAAGTAGTTATAATTTTAATGTAGTCGCTTAGCCCTTCTATATAGAGGATATCATTTAAAATTACTTTTACCATTTTTCTGTCGGCCCTTACGTATAAACATGTACTGGGTGATTCTGAAATTACATCCTCTGCATGGTAAACAGATTCAGGAACGTTAATATCTGTTTGCAAAACTTTATTAACAGCTTTCAGAAATCGTTCAAACGAAATTGGTTTTAATAAATAATCAACTGCATCAAGTTCAAACCCCTCTACTGCATATTTTCTATAAGCAGTAGTGAAAATAATTTTTGGAGATCTTTTTAGAGTCCTGATAAAATCAGTGCCCATGATCTGGGGCATTTGAATATCAAGAAATATCAGATCAACATGATGTTCCTGTAACATTTGTAATGCCTGCACCGCATTTGCGCAGCTTCCGGCGAGTTCAAGCCATTCTACGGAACCAATATATTTTATTAAAACTGATAACGCCAGAGGCTCGTCATCAACAGCAAGGCAAATTATTTTTTTAGTTGTCATGGCCTTTAATTTTATATTAGTGATAATGCTTTTTCAGATTGACTAAAAACTAATTCCTCACTTTTCAGGGCCACTTTCATATTTACATCGAATAATTTTTCAGAGGATTGAATTTTTAATTGATGCTTTCCCGGATAAATCAATTCTAATCTTTTTTGAACATTCAGCAACCCGATTTTTTTTCTTTCATCCTGTCTTTTTTGCGCGGCAGGCAGGTCATTCGTCACTCGAAATTCAAGCCATTCATTACCTGTGTCTATATACAAATCAATATGGGCTTTATCTATCATTTTGCTGGCTCCATGTTTAAAACAATTTTCAACAAAAGGAATCATCAGCAAAGGAGCAATTAACCTGTTATCGTCAGGTTTGTGGTGAATATTAACTGTCAGTTCCAATCTGTCTCCATACCTTATTTTTTCAAGGCCGATATAATCGAGCAACATTTTTATTTCGTTGCCTACCGACACAAAGGGGTCTGCACCTTCATTGATCATATACTTCACCATGCCTGATAATTTTTTTATGGTTGTGGCAGCTTTTGGCAAATTATCTAAGGTGAGCGAATAAATATTATTAAGCGTATTGAATAAAAAATGAGGGTGCACTTGTGCCTTAAGCAACTGTAATTCTGCCTGCGAATTTTCTTTCATCAGCAATTCATTTTCCCTTTGCTTCATATACCAGCTTTTGTAATATTTAACGGCAAGTATAATGCCGCAGGAAACCAATGTGCCGGTAAAATGAACATGACTGTAAATAATATAATACCTGTTGAGGAATGGGGTTAAAGGCTTTACAGCATTGGGGTCGTAGAAAAATGGCAGCGATTTCGACATCCACACATAAGTATTGTGCCATACGTAAGTAAAATCAAAATAAGTAAGCCAGTATTCGCCAATAAGCGTGAGAATAAACAGGGCGGTAAATTGCCAGTATTTCTTTTTTTGAAGAAAAAGGGGAATAACTACATAAATGGTTATGTAGCAAAAAACAATTTGGAGCATTACCCGGTTTAGAGAAACGGCTAATTGATAAATAATAAAATTCTTCATCCCGATTACATCCGGAGTCTGGTTTCTTAACTGCGTGCCTGCCATATACATGAACCAGCAAAACCAAAAGATTACATGCCGGCTAATTCTTTTGTGGCGTTCATTAGAAAATATAAACTCATGCACTGTCATGATAAAATAAATTCTTTGTTTTCTTTCTTAATGCCTGAATAAATTTCATCGAGTTCAAGAATCAGCAATAAATTAGTTGCCCCGTTTTCTGAATCCACATCAACACTGTGCTTGCCCGGATAAAGCATCTCAATTCTTCTCAATGATTTTATCCATTTATGATCAGTGTCGTTACTGTTCAATTCTAATTCAAAACTGCTTCTATATTCCAGTTGAAAATATAATTCCCTATGTTCTGTTTTGATATTCAGGTTCAGGTTAAGTTGCTGTTTTGCATTGTGCAGAGAATTTTCAAAACAATTTTCAACAAGGGCTACTAATAGTAGTGGTGCAATATTTAGGTTCGCGGTTTCGATTTGCTGGTTAAATTTTATCATAAGGCTATCAGGGTAAAATGTTTTTTTCAGGCTGAGATAGGCTTTTACCATTTGCAATTCTTTTTCCAGCGGCGCATTATCTTTTTCATTTTCATATAAAATATAACTAAGCAGATCAGATAATTTTAGAATGGTGGAAGGTGATTCAGGAGATTGTTTGCGAATGAGAATTAAAATATGCTGCAAAGCATCGTATAAAAAATAAGGTTGAAATTGTGTTTTCAGTAACTGCATTTCTGTGTCTATTTTATGTCTTTGCAGTATTTCGTTTTCTTTTTGTTCGAGCTGCCAGGTTTTAAATAGTTTGATAATAGTCGTTAATACCGCAGAAGTAAGCGGAAGCCCGATTCCATAACGCACCGGCTGAACCATTTGAAACTGACGGGCAATTGTTGAAAAGGAATATTTGTTGTAAGCCTTGCCAGCAGCATGGTTAGCAACAATGCGATAAAAAAATAAATTACAGTAAATACGGTTATTAATAAAAAAAGTTTAATATATTTTTCTTTAAGAATGTACTTCGGTAATAAAAAGTAAATGGCTACATAAACCGATATAATACTTACAGGCAAATAGATCATCAGTTCTAAAGCGGCAAAGTAAGTTTTGGTGTTTAATAAATCTTCGGGTTTGGATGGGATCAGATTGACATAATAGAAATAAGCTAAAAAAAGCGTCCAGAAAATAAGATGCCTTGAGAGGCGGTGTGACAACTGTTTGGAAAATATGAAATCATAAGTTTTCACATAGTTTTTTTTCTTTCATAAAGGTAGGATATTGGTTTACCAAAAAACAACATATAGTTAGTATAATAGACCAACCGGTTGTTTGATGAGCCAGATGCAGTTTACCGTCGGTAAACGGTTATAGCCTTATTGTTTAGGATGACTACCATTTTATTATAGTGTTTGAACGAAATGAGAAAAATATGGTTTTGCCGTAAAGTAAATTAGATGTGGATTTATTCTCAATTCAAATGTTCAAAAACAAATAAAATGAAATCTCAAAAAACAAAAAAAATTTCTGATTTCATCTCTATCCTAATATTTACAATTACTGTCCTGCTTTTTAATGGCAGTTGCAGCAAAGGCACAAATAGCCCGGATCCTGGTAAACCAATTACAGGTAGTTCAACAATTGTTTATACAGATGTAAAACCTGATTCGGTAATACTAAAAAATAGAACAGATTCATTCAACCTCGATCTGAACAATGATGGCATTATTGATTTTGTATTCAACAGATCCACTAATGGAGGGATATGCGGAGGCAATGACTTATTTGGATATAGTTATCGATATTATACAAATTTATCCGTAATCCCTGCAAATGGAAATAATGAAATTATAAGTGATGGAAGTTACGCTCTTGCCTTAGATGCTTCTTCTGCAATTGTTTCTGATTCTCTATGGGCAACTGTTTCTCAAATGTTGATAAATGGAACGGTTAGCACATCAGGGCGATGTACTGGTTTACCTCCAAGCGCTGGTGACCATTGGATCAATGTTTCAGATAAATATTTGGGCTTAAAATTTATAAAAGATAATAACACCTATTATGGCTGGGCAAGATTGTCATCTTCATATTCTCTTAACTCAGTACCTTATCGTCATTTAATCATTGGCCAGTTAATCCTTAAAGATTACGCCTATAACATTATTCCCAATCAACCCATTCTTGCAGGGCAAACCAAATAACAAAGAAAGTAAATTCTTTTAAATGTCAAATGCTTTCAATTATTTATTCTTTAACCATTAAAACAAAAAAATTATGAAACAATTTCTAATCTCTTTAAACAAACGTGCAATATTCTGCATATTGTTCTGCTTTGTATGTATTGTAACTACCAGTGCACAATCAAAAAAAGTTGCAGATATGAAATGGAAAAACAATTTCATAATGCAAATGAAACAAAACCAAAGTTTAAAAAAAACAAGTCAAAACTTTGGAATAAGAATTAATCCTTTCTGGGAAGATGTTAATGCACCTCATGTTGTAAACAACAGCCATGTAAGAGAAGTAAAAATACCTTCCTTCAACACAATTTGGGCAAGTGTAGATTATGATACTGCAGATTATATTGCCAATTCATTTTTACGTAGTGTAAACGGCGGCAAAACATGGCGGCTTGATTCAGTAGATGCACCGAATGGTTATGGATTAAGCGGGATTTCACCTATTGATGCAAACACCTGCTATACTGCAATGTTTAATTCGTTTGCTGGTTTGGGAGGAGGCATCTTTAAAACTACAGATGGCGGCGACACGTGGAAACAAATTGAGCCCGGTAAACTTTTTGGCGAAACTTCATTCCCGGATATTGTTTATTTTTTTGATGGACAACATGGCGTTACCGTTGGCGATGATGACCAGATAGACAGTTCAAGGCTGGAGATTTATACAACCAGCGATGCGGGGAAAACCTGGCAACGCGTTCCAGATAAAAATCTACCACCCACGCAAGGGTATGCTTTCAGCTCTAACTTTAATTCCTATGCCGTTTTTAAAAACAGGCTTTGGGTTATAGCAGGTGATACCTATGGCAATAATTATATTTATCGGTCTGACGATTTTGGCCAGCACTGGCAACAGTTTCCATATACTTTAGCAACACCTATTTACGATTTTGCTTTCAGTGATAATCAAAATGGTTTAGGTGTTTCACTTGACTTTGGCTTTGGAACTACTGAAATAGAAACACATGATGGCGGCAAAACGTGGGCAGATAAAAATTTTACCGGCTATCCTATGGGATTATTTATTACAGTTATTCCTTCCACGCATACCTTCGTAAGCACAATGCCGTACGGCGTTGCACCTGTTACCGGTTCTTCTTACAGTAATGATTTCGGAGCAACATGGAAGCTGATTGATTCGAGTAGTGATTTCAGTCCTTTCGCAGTTGCATTTCTGAACCCTCTAATTGGTTGGTGCGGAAGAGCTGATTCGCCAGATCCCAATGGTGGTATGTATAAATGGAAATATAATTTTTCATTAGGTAATAATGTTATAGCAGCAGATGAAGCAAGGGTTTTATCAGATAACGCAATTGCTGGAACAAAGAATAATACAACAAGCTTATCAGTTTATCCAAATCCTGTTTCTAATGCTGCAACTATTTCATTCACACTTCCACAAACGCAAAAAGTTTCCATCCAGGTTTTTGACGGAGCGGGAAAGTTAATAAAAACCATTGCTGATACTCAAATGGACGCAGGCGTTCATCAACTTACATGGGATGCAGCAGGTGTTGCCAAAGGAATTTATTATTTAAAATTTAATGCAGGTAATTATGCTGAAACAAAAAAGCTTTCTGTTATAAAATAAATTCTTTATCAAATCTCTTTCGAAACATTTATTCATTAACTATTAAATCTAAATTTATGAAACGATTATTAATCTCTTTAAGCAACTCTACAATACGATGGATGTTGTTTTGCTTAATTTTATTAAGCAGCAGTTTTATTGCATGCAATAAAATAGATCATATTCCTATACCTGGGAACAATGATGCCGGCAAGTTTTCTTCGGATGTGATCGACAAATGGATCACCATGCAGATCAGGTTAATGAGCCATACTACCGGTGTTGCCAACGTGCTTTTTTCAAGGGATTATGCCTACACAGGTGTTACTGCCTATGAAGCACTGGCGCCTGGCACTTCCATTGGCAACGGTATGAATGGCAAATTAAACGGGCTGAGTAATCTTCCGCATGCAGATGTATTTAAAAAGTATTACTGGCCAGCCAGTGTAAATGCTGCATTAGCATCAATTAACAGGAGCATTTTTACTAATGCCAGCGACGGTGATAAAGCGGCAATAGACTCGCTTGAAAATGCCTTGAATGCTTCCTACGGATCGGAAACCAGCGCTCAAGTTCTTTCATCGTCAAATGCTTTTGGCAAAGCCGTTGCCGACGCCGTGTACAACTGGTCAACTACCGATGGCATTGCGGATGTCAGCGACGCCTATATCCCACCGGTTGGCCCGGGCTTATGGGTGCCGACTCCGCCTGCTTTTGGGAAAGCAAGCACTCCTTACTTTGGTAACCTAAGAACTATTATTACCGGTGATATCGATAATACACAGCCGGGTCCGCCTACTGCCTATTCTGAAGATCCGAAATCAGATTTTTACCAAATGGTTCTGCAGGTATATACCGTACATGAAAACATCACCGCTGATCAGACTGCCTGGGCTTTATTCTGGAGAGACATTCCCGGTGTTACTACAGGCGGCCATTGGGAGAGCATCCTGCAGCAGGTATTAAAGATCACCAACAGCCATCTCGACAAGGCCGCATTCGCCTATGCCCTCACGGGTATATGCAACAATGATCCTAGCATTAGCTGCTGGCAAACCAAATACCATTACAACCTGGTAAGGCCGATTACTTATATTCAAAACGTAATGGGATATACTACCTGGACTCCAACGCTGACAACGCCTGCGCATCCTGAATATTCCTCCGCCCATGCTGTTCTTTCTGCAGCTACATCAGATGGGTTTACAGTTCTCTTTGGAAACATTGGAAGTTTCACAGATCATACTTATGATTATTTGGGCTTTGCACCAAGGACGTTCAGTTCGTTCCGGGCTATTGGCGAAGATGCCGGCAATTCAAGATTATATGCAGGTATCCATTACCAGCCTTCCATTGATGCCGGATTGACACAAGGAAGAAAAGTGGCGGCAAATATTTTCAACAAGCTTGGATTATTTTCTAAATCAAATAAATGATTTTTATTTTGGGGTTAATATAATAATTCAAAAAGGCAGCTATCAAAGTTGCCTTTTTAAATTTATCTATTTTCTAATTTGGGAGAATAAAAATTTACGTACAGCAAACGAACAAATAATCCTGATTCCTATTTTGATCCGATGGCTTCAGCATGATCCAAATAATTAGTTTACTAAAAAAACAACACTTCTTTCGTAAAATAGGCCAACGGATTATTTGATAAGGGAAATGCAGTTTATCGTCTGTAAGCGCACTTAGCCTTGTTGTTTAAGGAGAGTATCTTCCTATTAATATGATTAGGCGAAATTAAAAAAAAAGATTGTTTGTGAAAGTAAATTTGAATAGGTATTGATTCAATAACAATTAAAACAATAAATTATGAGGCAATTTTTAAAAAAATCAAAACGGCCGCAAAATAAAGAGTATTAACTATTCAATTTATCATCAATTAAAAATATAAAATTATGAAAACAACATTCTTTCGGAGCATTGGGCTATCGCTATCAGCAATAGTTATGGCCATGCATCCATTTGCCCAAAAAACAGGTTCAATAAATGAACCTGTCCGGGAATTTTCTTATAATATTATTAAGAAAACCTCTTCTTCAATTGATAATAGCAGCCCGGTTAACATACCATCGAGTGTGCCTTATAATGGGAAAGTATTTAAACAGTTCGATAAGATATTTTTAGATGCAAGCAATGTAAAATGGTCATTTGCAACTAATGGTAACTATCATGCATATTTTACAAAAGATGGGAATTTAAACTCCATCTTATTTGCTAAGAATGGGGAAATAATTTACTTAATAAATTATGTTTCAGAAAAACAATTGCCTTTTGATGTAAAACAATTGATTGAATATAATTATGAAGAGTTTAAGATAACCGTCGTGGATAAAGTATTCCAGGATAACCGTACAATATGGGTTGTAGAACTTGCCGGAATTAACCATTTTATTACCGTAAGAGTAGAAGATGGGGAGATACAAGAGATAGAAAAACTTAAAAAAGCAGATTAATAAATACGAATAGTGTAAAAATTCAAAAAGTCAACTATTGCAGTTGTATTTTTGAGTTTACGTTTTTGAATTTCTTTATGGAATATATGGTGTTACACTCTGTTTTTGATTTCACCGCGCCCATTGAGTTTTAATGGGTAAAATATCTTCGGCAAACACCTTCCTGGTTTTCAAAATCTGGAAGATGTGATTAGAACAGTAAACAAACTAATAATAAGGATTTCTATTTTGAATTTGACCTGACAATTTCTCTCTGATCAAATTGTAAAATCTATTTTTTCATTCCTTATTTTCTATTAATTATTTTTAATTCCTTATTCTATTGCCAACAAAAAATCAATAATCAATAAATTGAATGGTTTAAAAAGTAAAAACAATTTTTTTCACTTTCGTACAGTAAACAAACAAATTCACTGATTTCCTATTTTGTAAGTTCAAACGATGGGTCCAGAGGACAGAGTTTCCTCACCTGCCAAATCAGAAAACTTTTTAAAGGTTTCTATGAATTTATGGGCAAGTTCTTTTGCTTTTATATCATAAGAATCCTTGTCGTTCCATGTATTCCGCGGATTTAATATTTCGGAGGGCACTTCAGGGCAATTTTTAGGCATCATCATTCCAAAAACCGGATGTTTTTCATATTCTACATTGTTTAATTTCCCTACAAGGGCTGCACAAACTAAGGCTCTTGTATATGATAATTTTATCCGGCTTCCAACGCCATAAGGGCCGCCGCTCCATCCAGTATTGACTAACCAAACGTTAACCTTTTGCTCCCTGATTTTCTTTCCCAACAATTCCGCATAAACTGCAGGGTGCAAAGGAATGAATGGAGAGGCAAAACAGGCGCTGAATACAGGTTTTGGTTCTAAGACACCATCTTCCGTACCCGCAATTTTTGCTGTATACCCAATGATAAACTGGTACATTGCCTGGCCTGCGGTAAGTTTGCTGATTGGTGGTAAAATCCCATAAGCGTCTGCCGTCAATAAGAAAATATTTTTAGGGTTGCCGCCAACAGATGGATGCACCGCATTTTTAATAAAACTGATAGGGTAACTTACGCGGGTGTTCTCGGTGATTTGCCTGTTTTCAAAATCAATTTTATTAGTGCCAGGGTAAAAAGCTACATTTTCAACAAGTGCTCCATGAGTAATTGCTTCATAAATATCAGGTTCTTCAGTTATATTCAGATCAATTGTTTTAGCATAGCATCCACCTTCAAAATTGAAAACAGAATTATCATTCCATCCATGTTCATCGTCGCCAATTAATTTACGTTTATGATCATTGCTCAGCGTGGTTTTGCCAGTGCCGCTTAAGCCAAAAAAAAGTGCTGTATCACCATCTTTTCCCACATTGGCAGAACAATGCATGCTAAGTACATTCCTGTCATGTGGCAATATAAAATTCAGAATTGAGAAAATCCCTTTTTTAATTTCCCCTGTGTACGCTGAACCTCCTATCAGGATTACTTTTTTTGAAAAACTGATCAAAGTAAAATTTCCATTTGGTGTGCCATCTTCATTTGGGTTTGCAAAAAAAGTAGGGGCATGAATAATATACCAATCCGGATTAAAATTTTTTAATTCTTCATCATCCGGGCGCAAAAACATATTGTAGGCAAATAAATTACTGGATGGGTCTTCGTTAATAACTCTGATATTGAGCCTGTACTTATCATCCGCACATGCATAAGAATCCCTTATCCATATTTCTTTATTTCTTAAATGCCCGATAATTTTTCCATAAATACTATCGAAATATTTGGAATCAATTGGTTGATTGATTTGATTCCAGTCAACTGTATTTTCCGTTATTTTATCTTTTACGATAAAACGGTCTTTAGGGCTTCGGCCCGTGAATTTACCGGTGTTGATAACAAGTGCGCCTGTATCGTTTAAAGTACCTTCATTTCTTTCAAGGCACTGTTGAATTAATTCCTCAGGGGTTCTTTGATAAAATGTTTTTTCTGCACCCGGTAAACCCAATGAAAACAAAAGGTTCTTTGGAACTTTAAACATTGTAGGGACTGACATACACTCTTTTTTTTATTAAAAGGCGAAGTTAGCTTTTCAAATTTTTTACAGTTGCCGAAAAAACAAGTTTTATTGTTGTTGTATTCGATTTTTTTTATTTTATAACAGTTAATCTTTAATAAAAATGTTCAATGATTAAATGAAAGCACACAGTTAATTCAAATTAGTTGAACCGGATAAAAAAATAAAAATTTTATTGTGTTTAAAATACATAGTTATCATTTTCAACAACAAAAATATTTATCATGTATATTGCAATCCAATTCTAATAATCAAATTTATTTTCCAATACTTAAGGATATTTAGATAAGATTAAATTTAAAATAATGAAATATTTACCTTTAAATCCCCGGATATTTATTGACAACAGAAAAAGGTTTATTGCCAAAATGGATAAAAATTCCATTGCGATTTTTAACAGCAATGACGAGCTTCCGATGAATGGTGATGCGTTGCATCTGTTTGTACAAAACTCCGATTTGTTCTGGCTTTCTGGAATCGAACAAGAAGATTCAATGGTTATTTTATTTCCGGATAACCCGGATGAAAAATACCGGGAAGTTTTGGTTTTAGTACGTCCGAATGAATTAAAAGAAAAATGGAACGGGCATCAATTGAGAAAAAGTGAAGGGGAAGAAATTTCGGGGATCAAAAGAATTGTTTGGCTAGATGAATTGGATGGCTTTTTACAGCAATGGATTCACCTGGCAGATACCATTTATCTGAACACGAATGAAAATGACCGCAAAGCAAATGAAGTTCAGGTGCGCGACTATAGATATGCTGCGTATATGCATGAACGTTACCCTTTGCATAATTACAAACGAAGCGCAAAAATATTAAAAGAATTACGTGCTATAAAAACGCCATTGGAAATTGAAGTAATGCAGAAAGCAATTGACATTACTGAAAGTACTTTGAGGCGATTATTAAAATTTATAAAACCCGGAGTGATGGAATATGAAATTGATGCGGAAATCTGGCATTCGTTTCTTTCTCAACGCGCATCAGGTACGGCTTATGGAAGTATTTTGGCAAGTGGCGACAGAGCGAGGACGTTGCATTATGTAAGTAACAACGAAGAATGCAAAGATGGCGAATTAATATTAATGGATTTTGGCGCACGCTATGGAAATTATTCTGCAGACCTTACCAGGACGATCCCTGTAAATGGAAAATTTTCAAAGAGGCAAAAAACAGTTTATAATGCTTGTTTGGATTTGCATTATTATTGCGCTTCTATTTTAAAACCCGGAATAACTATCAATGATTATACAGAAAAAATAGGTGACAAGGCTACAGAGCTTTTCCAAAAAATCGGTTTATTGAAAAAATCGGATGTCAAAAATGAAAATCCGGAAAACCGCGCTTACAGAAAATATTTATATCATGGAATTTCCCATCATTTGGGAATTGATGTCCACGATTTAGGCTCCAAAACTGAACCGATAAAAGCCGGAATGGTCTTTACCATCGAGCCGGGAATTTATATTGAAGAAGAAAAAATGGGAATAAGAATAGAAGATAATTATTGGATTACTAAAAACGGAAATATGGATTTGATGAAAAATATTCCAAAAACTGTAGAAGAAATTGAAAGTTTGATGAAGTGAGGGAAGATAGCCGACAACCGACGACCGACGACAGACAACCAACGAGGGACGACTAAACAAAAAAATCTAAATTAGTTTCTATGCCATTTAAATTTGAAAAATTGCAAATTTGGCAATTGGCGATTGATATTTCATTTGAAATTCACGAATTAACGCGGCGCTTTCCTAAGGAAGAATTGTTCATTCTAACTTCACAAATAAAGAGAGCTGCTGATTCTATATCTTTAAACATTGCAGAAGGCTCAACAGGGCAATCAAATCCTGAGCAAAAAAAATTTTTAGGCTATTCCCAACGATCAGCTTTAGAAGTAGTAAGTTGCTTATATTTAGGTAAACGGAGAAGTTTAGTTACGGAAGATCAATTTAAAACTCATTATGATGCACTTGATAAATTAGTAGCAATGATTCAAAAATTTAAAAATTCACTTAATTAAAAAGAACCGGCCACTGTCAACAGGCCACTGACCACCGATTGAACGGTGCCTGGTGGTCGGTTGCCGGTTGTCGGTTGTCCTTCTTTCCATGAAACAAATCCCAAACATCTTCACACTTCTTAATTTATTTTTTGGATGCATGGCAATCGTTTTTGCGTTGCAAACCGATACGGTTATCTTTTATATGAATGATCAATTCAGCACCAGCTTTAATATTCCGGAAAAGCTAAGTTGGGCAGCTGTATGCATAATTATTGCGGCTTTAATTGATTTCCTTGATGGATTTGTGGCGCGTCTTTTAAAAGCCACCAGCGAAATGGGAAAACAATTAGATTCCCTGAGTGACGTGGTAAGTTTTGGCGTAGCACCGTCTGTAATTCTTTACCAATTGTTGCGGTTTAGTTTCGCGCGCGAAGAGAACGGTTTATATGTTTCGATTATCTGGCTGGTGCCTTCATTTATTATTGCCTGCGCGGCAGCCTACCGGTTGGCGAAGTTTAATTTAGATACGGATCAGCAATTCTCTTTTAAAGGAGTGCCGGTTCCGGCTGCCGGATTATTGATTGCATCTTTTCCGCTTATTTTGCATTTTAATTTTATGAATAGCTTTAATGCGCTGCTCGTTAATAAATGGTTTTTATATTCAACAATTATTGTACTGAGTTACCTGATGGTAAGCAACCTGCGCATGATGTCATTAAAATTTTCAGACTTTAGTTTGAAAAATAATTTATCCAAAATTATTTTGTTGATTATTGCAATTATTGCTGCGTTATTTTTGCATTGGATTGCAGTGCCTGTGGTATTTATAGTTTATGTTTTATTATCCTTAACCAGCCCAAAAGTAACCGGGGCAAAAAATAAAGTGGAATGAATTTTTTTGTAGAAATTAAAATAATGCCATTAAAAGAATTGCTTGATCCGCAAGGGAAAGCGGTAATGGGCGGGCTTGATAATCTCGGGATTAAAAATATCAATGACGTAAGAATCGGAAAACATATCCAACTTAGCATTGAGGCTCCATCAGAAGAGGATGCACAATCTATTGCACGGGAAGCAGCTCAAAAATTATTAGCCAATCCTGTAATGGAAGAGTTTAGTATTTCGATTAGCTAACCGGCTAACCATCAAAATATCACATTAAAGAAATGCTCTACATTGTTCCCTCACCAATAGGCAATCTTGCCGACATTACTTTCAGGGCAATAGAAATTTTAAAAACGGTTGACCTGATTTTAGCGGAAGACACAAGAACTTCGGGTAAGCTTCTCCGTTACTATAAAATAGAAAAGCCCACATCTCCTTACCACCAGCACAATGAGCATAAAATCGTAGCGCATTTAACCGGGCAATTATTATCAGGAAAAACAATGGCATTAATGACCGATGCCGGAACTCCAGGCGTAAGCGACCCGGCATTTTTATTGGTGCGCGAATGCATAAAAAATAATATAAAAGTGGAATGCCTACCTGGGGCAACTGCATTTGTTCCCGCTTTGGTTAATAGTGGCCTTCCGATGAATAGTTTCTGCTTTGAAGGATTTTTACCTCTGAAAAAAGGAAGGCAAACTTTCTTAAAAAAAATGGCTGAAGAAGAACGGACAATGATTTTTTATGAAAGCCCCATGCGCCTGGTAAAAACTTTAAAAGATTTTATAGAATATTTTGGCGCAAGCAGGCAATGCTCTGTCAGCCGCGAACTCACTAAGATTTTCGAAGAAAATAAAAGAGGCACGTTGCAGGAAGTGTATGATTATTTTAATTCGAAAGCGGTTAAAGGTGAAATTGTCATTATTTTAAAAGGCAAGTAAAATTGAATAATTAAATCCACTTTCATAACTTAAAAGATATCATTAGGCCCATTTCACTTAGCCTATCTGGTAAAAGGGAAAAGCCCAGAGCTACTATTTTTTGGTAGTTATTCAGTGAAAGTTTGTTACAAATTGATTTACAAATTGGCGCACAGGTTCAGCAGTTTGCCAAATTAATCGGGCTGCCCCAAAACACTTTTATTTGTGGCATCCCCTAAAAATTTGAAAATAAAGTAATGCAATCTTTCCTGGTTTAATAATAACAGTAAACAAACTTTTATTAATGATTCTTGTTTTATCTTTTAGCGATAAATATTTGCAGTTTGAAATGCTATAAGTAGAAATAATTTTTAAAAAATCCGGCATCTAATATTTTCATCAAATATGCCTCTTCAAAATAAAATGCCAAACCCCTTTAACATGATCTTAATCATTTATTTATTTTGCTTTTAATGACGATGGTCATAGAATGTGGTAATTCTTCATTGTACTATTGCAAAATAAAATATAAACATTTACCATTATGAAAAAATTGATCTTTTTCTTTTCTTTGTTTTTCTCGATCGCACTATTTGCTATTTCCTGCGGTGGTTCGGGAGAAAAGAGCAATTCAGAAACTACTGAGCCTGCAGCAACAGAAGCCACGCCCTCAACCTCGGATAAAGGTAGCCCATCTTATGATCCCAATCGAGGAGAGGGTAAATTTCATGATGTAAAATTGAGTGATAAACTGGATCCTGCTTTGGCAGAAAAGGGTGATAAAATCTACGAATTAAAATGTTCTTCTTGTCACAAACTTACTGACGAAAGGCTTGTAGGGCCAGGATGGCACGGCGTTACATCACGTCAGACACCTGCATGGATCATGAATTTTATAACCAATACGGATGAGATGATTGACAAAGACCCCAAAGCCCAGGCGATGCTTGAAATTTGTATGGTACGCATGCCGAATCAAAATTTAAGCGATGATAATGCGAGGGACATACTAGAGTTTATGCGCAAAAATGACGGCGTAAAATAAATTTTTCATTGTTTCAATTATACAACCGGGTATTAGAATTTTTTACCCGGTTTTTTACACTTTTTTTCGGATTTAAAATCGCTAAAAAAACAGTTTTTCATAGGCAGGGATTCTATGCTTACATCAAAACAATAATCATTCACCAACAAAAACATTTTATGAAAAAATTTCTCATGCCAGTTTTATTATTTACTGTTTCGGCCCTCCTATTTGGAATTAACGGATGTAAACCCAAAAATGCCGGCAACGCCACTGAAGGCGATGCCGCCTCAAGAGTATATGTTGCACCCGGAAAATATGACGAACTATACAATTTCGTCTCCGGTGGTTTTAGCGGGCAGGTCAGTGTTTATGGCATTCCATCTGGACGACTGCTCCGTGTAATTCCCGTTTTCTCTTTAGACCCACAGGATGGCTGGGGCTATAGTGAAGAAACGAAACCGATGTTAAATACTTCACACGGGATGGTGCCCTGGGATGACCAGCATCACCTGGAACTTTCACAAACCAATGGTGAAATAGATGGCCGCTGGTTATTTGCCAATGGTAACAATACTCCCCGTATTGCACGTCTTGATTTGAAAACATTCCGCACCGCCGAAATTTTAGAAATTCCCAATAGTGCCGGAAATCACTCTTCTCCTTTTATAACGGAAAACACAGAATATGTAGTGGCAGGCACAAGGTTTAGCGTGCCAATGGACGATAAAAATGGAGACGTTCCTATTGATACCTACAAGAAAAATTTTAAAGGAACTGTAAGTTTTATCAGCGTTGACCCCAAAAGCGGCAATATGAAGCTCGCTTTCCAATTACTACTTCCGGGCGTTGATTTTGACCTGAGCCATGGCGGTAAAGGGCCCAGCCACGATTGGTTTTTCTTTAGCTGTTATAATTCAGAACAAGCGCATACTTTATTAGAAGTAAATGCTTCACAGCGCGATAAAGATTTTATTATGGCTGTAAACTGGAAAAAAGCAGAAGAATATTTTAAGCAAGGAAAGGGTAGAAAGCAAACAGTAAAATATGCACACAATGTTTATGATGAATCCACACATACGGCTACTTCTACCATAGAAACACAAACCACTGTTTTAGATGTAAAAGATTTCCCTGATATGGTTTATTTCATACCATGCCCCAAATCACCTCATGGTTGTGATGTAGATCCTACGGGAGAATACATTGTAGGAAGTGGAAAGCTCGCTGCCTTAATACCCGTATTCTCTTTCAGCAAAATACAAGCAGCTATTGCCAGCAAGAATTTTGATGGAGATTATGAAGGTATCCCGGTAATAAAATATGAGGCCGCTTTACATGGCGAAGTAAAGAAACCAGGCTTAGGGCCATTACACACTGAGTTTGATGGTAAAGGAAATGCATATACTACTATGTTTATTTCTTCTGAAATAGTAAAATGGAGGCTTAGTGATTTAAAAGTTCTGGACAGGCACCCATCCTATTATTCTCCGGGCCATTTGATGATTCCGGGTGGTGACACTAAAAAACCTTACGGAAAATATTTAATATCTTATAATAAAATTACTAAAGACAGGTATTTACCAACAGGGCCGGAACTGGCTCAGGCAGCACAACTATTTGACATCAGCGGTGATAAAATGAAATTGCTCTCCGACTATCCAAGTATTGGAGAACCTCACTATGCGCAGGCTGTAGCCGCAGATTTAATTGCAAAAAATTCAACTAAAATATTTAAGATAGAAGATAATAAAAATCCATACGTAACTATGGGGCAAAACAATTCAAAAGTGGTTCGTACCGGAAACAGAGTGGATGTATATATGACTATGATTCGGTCTCATTTTTCACCTGATAATATTGAAGGAGTTAAAGTTGGTGATGATGTTTATTTCCACCTAACCAACCTGGAGCAGGACTGGGATGTTCCACACGGATTTGCTGTGCGAAATGCAAATACTGCAGAATTGCTGGTAATGCCCGGAGAAACACAAACTTTGAAATGGACCCCCGACGTTTCAGGAATGTATCCTTTCTATTGTACAGATTTCTGCAGCGCCCTTCACCAGGAAATGCAGGGATATTTGAGAGTTTCTCCAAAAGGTTCCAATGTTCCTATCTCGTTTAGCTTAGGAAAAAACTCCGATGCTCCCGGTGAAGCTGCACAGGATGACAGCATTAAAACTAAATAATTGAACGGAAGCCAACAAGCCTTTAAAAAGGTTTGTTGGTTTTTTAAGTGGTTGGTTATAAAAATCTAATACCGATGTCATTTAGTCAATTCCTTTTAACGTACGATAATGAATAATAATCTCTCGTTTACTTCAAAAATTTTAATTGTAATCAGCGGAATTTTGTTGATAGCCGTTTTGTTCGTACCACTTTGGCAAATACAATTGGCTGCCCCTCAGTACCCGGAGGGATTGGTCTTAAAAATGTATCCTCATAAGATCGCAGGTAATGTAGATATTATCAATGGCCTTAATCATTACATTGGTATGAAGACCCTACACACAAAAGATTTCATCGAGTTTACCGTATTGCCCTATATCGTTGGTTTTTTTGCACTGCTTTGTTTTATTGTCGCTTTGCTGAAAAAGAAAAAATGGCTCACGGGCCTATTTACTTTATTTGTAATCTTTGGAATTGTAGCGATGGTTGATTTCTGGAGGTGGGAATATGCGTACGGTCACGACCTCAATCCGGAAGCTCCTATACAGGTGCCGGGAATGGCTTATCAGCCTCCGTTAATTGGATATAAACAACTATTAAATTTTGGCGCGTATTCCGTGCCTGATATAGGAGGATGGTTATTTATCTTAGTAGGATTATTGCTCTTAGTTGCGCTATTTATTCCATGGTTCAAAAAAATAAAATCAAATAGAATTAAATAAAACAAAATGAAAAAAGCAATTTCATCCATATTTGTTGTTTTACTGTTTGGACTGATATCCTGTAACAGTGGCCCCCAGCCTATCAGGATCGGAACAGATGCCTGTGATTTTTGTAAAATGTCGATTGCCGACAGAAATTTCGGCGCAGAAATAATCACTGATAAGGGAAAAGTATATAAGTTTGATGACACACATTGCTTTGCCACTTTCAGGAAAAAAA
>Ga0207933_1000065_pt1 | contig 101392 bp, 72 predicted proteins | sample NGESurdeep092012_4_FD_184488 | JGI IMG/M metagenome (GOLD analysis project Ga0207933, IMG submission 184488) | Arctic peat soil microbial communities from Barrow, Alaska - NGEE Surface sample F53-3 deep-092012 (SPAdes) | ecosystem: Environmental > Terrestrial > Soil > Wetlands > Peat ... | reverse complement strand
GCGGCGACGCCGTGGCAACTCCGCCAATCCAACACCCAACTCCGCTTCCACCATCCAATCATCTTCGCCCCAGAAGATCAGCCTGTACACACGGCCAAGACAAGACGCTTACTCTACAGCACCGAAAGCACTGAGACTCCGTGTTCTGGAATCAAGATGCTCTTGGCTCGTCATTCGGGAAATGTTTATGCGGTAATAGCAGATTTAATCGAGCCGCCGTGCCATATTTCCGCCCTCGGACAGTTGGGAGACGAATATGGGGTCTGTCTAGGAATGACCACCGAAGAGTTTGTGTCCGCCGCTCGGCGCATTCGTAGAGGAAAAGTTAGCTCAGAGCCAACGCCGCCTTAAGCCTGTTCGTTACAGACTGCTGGAACTCGTTAGAGTTGCGATCGAATGAAACCTCAGAGATTCTCAATTCTTCTTCTATCTCGTTTATCAATTCTGGTGAGAATGGGCTTACTTCCCTCGCATTGGTGCGTTCGGGGATCAATATATCGGTCTTCATTGGAATGTCTTTCACTATCATCGGAATCCCGAGCGAGTCCACTGGGACAGTAAGTTTATAGACTTCTTCCACGATGTCCCACCCCTTAAACCTTTGCCAAGCATCGACTATTTTGCGGATGATTCCTACTGCCTCCGTAGCAGGTTTGGAATCTTCAATGTCATCTTTGACGTAGGCATATAGGTGTCTGCCACGATCTAGTAGCTCTCCGCTCTCCGGATCGAGAAAACCGCCTTTTATAAGGGCTGTTACGTCATTGGCTAACGCTGGACAGTATGGCCCATTGTTGTAGCGAAAGAATCGATAGTAAGCGGTCTTCAGGTTCTGCTCTCTCCCTTTCAGTTCCGAAAGAAAGCAAAACTTCTGGATGTGAATATTGTCTATAGTGCTCCTCACCTTGTGCATTTCATCACACATGGTGAGGACTGCTACTTTATTCCAAACGTCTTGTGCTCTGGTAGGCATAAGCGAATTAAAGACGAAACCTCATGTTCGATAATACTACTATATGTACCTGTGTATCAACCTGAAATTTTCAGGTAGAGTCTGCCCTGTCACGGTCTTCATCAGATACCAATCTGAACTAATTCAGTCAAGTGTATTATTGCCCTTCCGTCCAAGGTACCCTAAAGGGGGAGGGGGAGGGGTGCCCCTGGCGCAGCCCGGTTTGGTTCTACAGCTTGGAGGCAAGAGGTAGGAAAGGCGGCCTAGCAGATCCACCCGCCGCCGGCGACCTCATCGTCCTGATAAAACACAGCCGACTGGCCCGGCGTAATCGCCCGCTGCGGCTCGTCGAACTGGGCCTCGACACGGCCGTCGGCCGTGACGTGGAGAGTCGCGGGCGCGGGCTCGTGGCGATGACGGATCTTGATGGCGACGCGGACCGGCTCGCTCGGCTCGGGAATCGAGACCCAGTTGAGGCGCTCCGCGGTGAGGTTGCGCGTGTACAGCATCTCGTCGGTCCCGACCTCGACAGCGTGGGAATCGGGATGAATATTCAACACGTAGAGCGGCGAAGGCGAGCTGATGCCAAGGCCCTTGCGCTGGCCGACGGTGAAGCCGTGGATGCCTTCGTGGTGGCCGAGCACTTCGCCCGATGACGCAACGAGTTCGCCCGAACTGTTCGGCAGCTCGCGGCCCTGCTCGTCGAGGTACGCCTTCAGGAACTGCGAGTAGCTTCCGCCCGGGATGAAGCAGATCTCCTGCGAGTCGGGCTTTTGGGCGAGGTCAAGGCCGTGGTCGGCGGCCATTTCGCGGACGGCAGGCTTCTGCATCTCGCCCAGAGGGAACATGGTGCGGGAGAGCTGTTCCTGCGTCAGGCCGAACAGGAAGTAAGTCTGGTCCTTCGACCGGTCAGAGGGGCGGGAAAGCACCCAGCGGTTGCGCGCGGGGTCGAAACGGTTGCGCGCATAGTGGCCGGTCGCGATGCGGTCGGCGCCAATCTGGCGGGCCGTGACGAGCAACTGGTCGAACTTCAGGTGGTTGTTGCACAGGGTACAGGGAATCGGCGTGCGGCCGGCGAGGTACTCGGCGACGAAGGGCCGAACCACCTCCTCCTCGAAACGGTCTTGCGCGTTGACGAGATAGTAGGGAATGCCAAGATGTTCGGCCACACGGCGCGCGTCGTAAACGTCGTCGATAGAGCAGCAGCGGCCCTGCACGGACTCGGGCATGCCCTCGCGGCCGGCGAGGCGGCGCTGGTTCCAGAGCTGTAGCGTAAGCCCGATCAACTCGTGGCCCTGCGCATGCAGCAGCGCGGCGACGGCCGACGAGTCGACGCCGCCGGACATGGCCACGGCGATGGTGTTATTCGGTGTCATACAATGACAGATTCACAACTCTCTCCATTCGATGATACCGGGCGGGGGTGAGTTGCGGTTATCATGGCGGTTGGCGCTTAAGCTGTTTGACCGGTTGGCGGTTGGCTTATGGCGTACGCGACAGAGTAAACTGAGCGCGCGAATTCAGTGGAGAAATGATTTCAAACCAAGGAAAAGCGATCGGCGGACGCTGGGCACTGCCGTTTCTCGGCGTGGCCTGTGCGGTGGGCGTTGCATCCCTGTATTTCAACCAGCCGCTGCTGCTGGTCATGGGCAAGGATTTCGGGGCGGGCGCACGCGACATGGGCTTCGTTGCGGTCGCGACCCAGGTGGGATATTCGCTGGGCCTGCTCTTCTTCGTGCCGCTGGGAGACGTGGCCGAGCGCCGCGCGCTGATGATGCGCATGTACGCCGGCGTGGCGCTGGCGTTGGCCTTTGGCGCGATGGCGCATGGCCTGGTCTCGATGATCGTTGCCAGCGTGTTCATCGGACTGCTGGCCTCAGTGACGCATGTGGCATTGCCCATGGCTACCGACCTGGTTGCCGAAGACAAACGCGGACAGGCGATCGGGACGGTGATGACCGGGTTGCTGCTCGGCATCCTGCTGGCGCGGACGTTCGCGGGATGGTTGAGCCGGCTTGGTTCATGGCGGACGGTGTTTATCGTGGCGGCGGTAGTGAATGCGGCGTTTGTGCCGCTGATCTATCGCGCGATGCCGCGGCTGGAACCGCGACACACACTGACCTATGGCCAGGCGATGCGGTCGCTGTGGACGCTGTTCCGCTCGGAACCGACACTGCGCGATGCGGGCATCGTCGGCGGTCTGGTCTTCGGGTCCTTCAGCTGCTTCTGGACGACGCTGACCTTCCTTCTGAGCGCGCACTACGGCCTTGGACCGGGCGTTGCCGGGAGCTTTGGCTTGATCGGCGCGGTCGGCGCCATGGTCGCCCCGTTCGCGGGCCGCATGGCCGACCGTCTGGGCGCGCGCGCCGTGGTTTCGGTGGCCGGCGCGGTGCTGACCGGGTCTTACTTGTGGCTGTGGCTGGTAGAGCAGGCGCCGCTGGATTTGGGGCTGCATATGGCCGGATTGGTGATCGGCGTGGTGGTGCTGGATATCGGCGCGCAGATGATGCAGGTCGGCAACCAGACCAGGATTTTCAACCTCGATCAGGACGCGCGCAGCCGCATCAACACGGTCTATATGACGATGTACTTTGCAGGCGGAGCGATCGGTTCGGCGCTGGCGAGTTGGACGTGGTCGCGGTGGCAATGGCACGGCGTTTGCGCGCTGGCGTTATCGCTGGTGGCGCTGGCCGGCTTGCGGCATCTGGCGGGCGCGCGGCGCGGCAATGGGCACGATCCGGAAGAGCGGAAGTCGGTTGCGGAGTTTGCTTCGCTCGAGGGGTAGGTTGCCCGAGCGGATCCCCGGCGGCCGACCACCGGTATTGTTTCTAAATTGCTGATAGGACATCGACCTGACCCGGACACCCAAGCCGGAAGCCAGCCGAGATCGCGGCATTATCCAGTGCCAATACAGAGATACAAAGTTTTCTCTTGACATAAAAAGAGAAAAAGTAAACAGTGACATTTGAAACGGCATGTCCTGAAGTAGTTTCCCTAATAGAAAAATGGGGAGACGTATGGCGTACCGGGAACCCGCCCTAAAGGTGTCTCAAGGGGCCAACCGCTTTATCGGAAGGAAATCTACAGATATGTCGAAGCCCATATTCACCGTAAGAAAAGCATTTCCGTGGCTCCTCGCTTTGCTGCTGGCAGCTTTACCACTCGGGGCCGATGGCGCCGCTCCTCAGCACGCAGGCCCGCAGGACTGGGGACAGCTCACGCTGGATATTTATGCTCTCCGCGACCCTCAGGACCAGACTGCAAAACTCTATCTCAATGCCGTTGCCCAGAACGCTTCGGAGGCGCCGCAGGAGCAATTCGAAAAGGTCTGGGTGGAAGTGAGCGGGCCAAAAGGTTGGCCGCACAACACAACGACCTACAGCAACGTCGATACGTCGAACGGACAGGCCGTCATCGACCTCGGAGATGTTTCGCTGGCCACCGTGGTATCGGTACAGGCCGAGGTATCGTCAGGACAGCCGATGCGGAGAACGATTCTGCAAGGGCAGACTGCCGTAACGGAGTTTGCCGTCAATTCCCGGCAGGTTGTCGTGCCCGACTTTGAAGGATACGGCGCTCAGCTGAACGAGGACTTGTACACCTCGATCAGCAACACGGCCAAGGGATGGAATAACGCCCCGCCGGCAGATACGGCGAATGTTGAGGCCAAGGTCAAGAGCGTGCGGCTCGGCCTGTCCCGAGTTTTCCTCTCCAAGAACAATTTCCTGGCTGGCAATCAAAGCCTCGTGGACTCGTTCAATCGGACCATCGAGCTGGCGCAGGCGGCGGGTGCGAGGGTCAACATCACCTTCCAGTCCCTGACCCACCCCTCCAACAACCTCACAACGGCGCAAGCGGAAGTCTATCTCGACACCGACATGCAAGACTTCGCGGCGACCGTGAATGACCTGGTGAAAAACCACGGGATCACCGTAATCAAGGAACTGACCGTTCAGAACGAGCCCGACTCGGTGGCATACATTACCGGCAACATGGCCCTATACGAATACGCTTACCGCCAGTTGGATTTCTACCTGAAGCAGGACGGAATTCGGAACCAGATCAAGCTGGTCGGGGGAGACCTGGTGTTGAATGGCCAGGCGCCGTTCTTTCTTTATATGGCCCAGCACATGGACGACGTCCTGGACGGATGGTCGGAACACATCTATTGGAATTACTACGATTCGGAGTACATGACTTCCCGTCTGGACGGCATCACGGCGGAGATGGCCATTTTGAAAAGCCAGGGATACAACACAAAGCCGCTCTCCATTACCGAGTATGGCGTGCGGGGATATAAAACGTACAACGGCGTCGCGCTCAAAGACGAAGATCCATACGAGAACAACACACTGGTCGCGACGGGCGCCGGGGACTATGTGAATTCGGACGCGACGCTCACACCCATCAGCCAAACCAACATCGCGGCCTTTCAGCAGGCGCAGTTCAACATGGAAGGCGTCAACGACGGTTTCATCGGCTTCTCCAAATGGGACTTTTATCGGGCACAGTATGACTTCGGTTATCAGGACTACTCCCTGATCGGGTACGTCTTCAATCCGGCCCCAGGCCAGGATCAATGGCCGCTGCGCCCCTCCTATTACATGGAGCGGCTGATGGCGAATACTACGGGACAACACTGGCAGGTGCTGGGCCAAAACGGCACGTCCGGCGCGAAGTTGATTACACCGTTCCGCAGCCCCACGGGCGATTTGACGCTGTTTGCGCTGAGTTCCGACGGCGCGGCAGCGTCCGTGAGTGTCGGCGACTTGCCCGCGGGGGCGGAGTTCAACGTGCTGCTTTGGAACGCGGACGGCAGCGGTACAGTGACTTATGGAGGCAGAGTGAACGCCGGACGCAGCGGCACGATCGCTGTTTCCATCCCCGCCGGCAGCTTCGCCGCTTTGACCACAATAGAACACAGGGACCACAATTGCGGATTCAGGTTTGGTCCTTGCTCCGGATGGCCGGCGCACGATCAAGGCCACGGGAACCCGGGCCATGATCATTGATTTTGCGCGAAGCAGAAGTGCCTCTCGACGATAAGAATCTCGATCCACCGTTCGCCAACGCGAGCGGTGGATTTTTTCATTGCTCTTAGCATCGCTGTGTATTTGGTAGGCGAGGCAGGTCTCGAACCTGCAACCCCCGACTTAGAAGGTCGGTGCTCTATCCAGTTGAGCTACTCGCCCCTGAGAAAACAGAGTGTAGAGAGTAGAGGATAGAGAGTAGAGAAAACTCTTACTCGCCGCTACTTCTGCATGTGCCTTACGCGCAGGGGATACGCGCTTGTATCGATTGTAACGGAGGTGCGGGATGGAGCAAGGTCGCGGCTGCGGAGAAGTGCGGTGAGGTCGTCGAGAGCGGAGGACCAGCGCTCGATTGCCGCGGGAGCGTCGTGTCCGAGCGCACGGATGTAGAGCGTGAAAGCGAACCCTTCCAGCGTGCCTTCTTCGGAGTCGAACATTGCCGGGCGGAGCACGCAGGCCAGCGCCGCGGCGTGGTGGTCGAGGCGCTCGGCGCGGCGGGTAAGGCGGTCGAGCATTTCTGTCTGCTGGTGCGCGGAGGCGAAGAGTGCGCGGTCGCGCCACAGAATGTCGATGTAACCGGCGATGCCGCAGCGCGATTCTTCGGGGCCGAGATCGAGCGCGAAACGCAGAGCTTCGAGTTCTTCGGGCTGTTCTTCCGCGGAGAGTTGCCAGACGTCGCACTTCGCGGTGATGAATGGCGAGCGCGCCGCGTTGAGCGAGCGCAGGGTGCGGCTGAGAGCAGGGTAGAGGTCGGCCTCGCGAATCTCCGCGATGTCGTACGGCTCGGCGCGGAGATCGATGTAGTGCGCCGCGCTATCGGGGTCGGACCACGGAACGACCAGGGTGGGAGCGTCGGCGGCGCATTCGGCGGTCCACTCTGCGAGCATTCTTCCAGTATCTATGAAGCCGGTGGATTTGCAGATGCAACTGAGTGTTCGAGGATGAAGCGGAGCGCTGTATGTTCGGCCCAATAGCCGTCATTGTCGTTGGCGGGGTCGGGCTCGGCGAGGAAGGCGCAGTGGCCTCCGTGCGCGGTTTCGATGAAGGTGATCTTGGGGTTGGCATCGATGGCGGCGCGCGTGGACGGGCTGAGGCGGACGAAGGGATCGTCCAGCGCGTGCAGGATGAGCGTGGGGACGGCAATGCGGTCGAGCACGCGGGCCGCGGCGGCGCGGTTGTAGTAGTCGTCCGCGGACTTGAAGCCGGAGTAGAGCGCGGTAATGCGGTCGTCGAAGTCGCGCAGCGAGCGGATGTGCGCCCCACGCTGCGGGTCGAACACATGCGGAAAAAGCATGGCCTTGCGGCGGAAACGGCGCAGCAGCGCGCGAAGAAATCGCCGCTCGTAGAAGCGGTTTTGCCACTGGTGCAGAGCATCGGCTGAGACCTGCAGATCGACCGCGGGAGATACGCCGACGACGCTGTGAAGCTCGGGCGGCGCATTGGGGCCGAGGTCGCCGGCGAGTTTGAGCACCAGGTTGCCGCCCATCGAGTAACCGATGAGCGCGATGGATTGCAGCTTCTGCGAGTCGCGGAAAAAGTGCAGCACGCGCTCCACGTCGGTGGACAGGCCGGAGTGGTAGAGCGTCGGCGTGAGGCGCTCGGTGCCGCCGCAGTTGCGCATGTTCATGCGGATGACGTTGCAGCCGGCGCGCCACAGTTTGTTGGCGTTGCCGATGACATATTGCGAGCGCGACGAGCCTTCGAGGCCGTGCAGGATGATGATCGTTGGCCGTGCGGGCCGCTGCGGCAGCGGCTGCCAATGAACGTGGCACAGGACCTGGCTGGCGATCTGGCTGCCGCGCGCGGGCGAGACTTCGACCAGTTGCGCGACGGGTTCAGGAAGGGAATCGTGGCGGCGAAGGAAGTTGCCGAAGATGGTCTGTAGATGGCCGTTGGAGAGGAAGCGGCGGGGCTTGAAGTCGGGATAGAACGGCGGCAGCGCGGATGGGTGCATCAGCGGGCCGCCTGTGGCTTGCGGCATAACGCGGCGGCTTTTTTCAGCATGGATTCGGCGTTGAGCGCGCCGGTCGGTTCGTCTTCGTGCTTGAAGTAGACGAAGACTTCCTGCGTGTTTGCCAGCTCGGTGAAGCGAGTTGCGAAGGTCTTGAGTTTAGCCGCGGAATAGCCTCCGTTGCGGCGAAGACGATAGCAGCGGAAGTTTGCCGTAGGAATGTCGGGAGTTACGAGGGCGTCGCTTTCGGCTACACAGAGCGCGGCGTTGTGGCGGCGGAGGATTTCGTAAATCGGCTCCGCGAACCAGGATGCGTGGCGGAACTCGAATGCGAGTTGGAGAGCGGGGTTTCGGAACGGGGACAACGCGAGGAATGCCCTGAGCCGCTTGGCATCTGCGATGAAGTTCGGGGGCAACTGAAAGAGCAGGGGGCCAAGTTTCCCTGCGTCGTGGGCGGGTGCAAGCGCGGCGATAAATTCGGCGGTTGCGGCTTTGCATCTGCGGAGACGCTGGAAGTGCGTAATGCTCTGCGGCGCTTTGAAGCTGAAGCGGAAACCCGGTGGTGTGGCGTCGAGCCAGCCTTGCAACTGCGGCCCGGTAGGCAGAGTGCGGAAGGTGTAGTTGACTTCCACCGACGTAAGGCGCGAGGCGTAGTTATGGAGGAACGCGCGCGAAGGCACGTCGGCCGGATAGAAGCCGGGCTTCCAGGTGGGGTAGGCCCAGCCGGAGGTTCCGGCGTAGAGGTTGTGGGGCGATGGAGCGAGTTTGGATGCGGCGACTGGCGTGAATTTTGGCGCGCGCGGCAAAGGACTCTGAGTGTCTCGGGGAGAGGAAATTTGGGGCGGCTAGTGGGTTTCGAACCCACGACATCCGCTGCCACAGAGCGGCGTTCTGCCACTGAACTATAGCCGCCGTATGAACGCAATTATAGCATCCAATGGTGGGAGGTGAGTCGATGAACGCGCGAACGATCCGGCCTGAGGTCCTGCCACCCGGCGTCCAGCCGGCCGATGCGGTGCGGCCCCGCATGGGCGGAGCAGGCGGCTTGTTTCGCGATGAGAACCTCGACCTGCTTTCGCGGGCGCTGGACACCTGGTTCCGCGTGCCGGGAACACGGATTCGTTTCGGGCTCGACGGCATTATCGGCTTCATTCCCGGCATCGGCGACGTAGCGGGCGGTCTGGCGAGCTGCATCATTGTGCTGGCTGCTTACTTCCGCGGTGCGCCGCTGGTGACGATCGCTCGAATGGTGGTGAACGTAGGGATCGAGGTGCTCGTAGGAATGGTGCCCCTGTTTGGAAACCTGTTCGACATTGGCTGGCGCGCGAACCGGCGCAACTATCATCTGCTCGAACGCACGCTGCTGACGGGCAAGCGCGATACATGGAAGGACTGGCTGTTCATGGGCCTGATCGGGCTCGGATTGATGGCCCTGGCCCTGGTCCCATTCGTGCTGCTGGTATGGCTGAGTTCGGCGATTCTTCGCGGACTTGGGGTTGGCGTGCGCTAATAGCCGCGCGTCGCCCTAATGTGAGGGATGCCATCGGGGTATGCATGAAGCTATGGGCGCGGCAAGGAACGCAGGTTGACCGGTGGGAGGAACTCGCCGAGGAGTTCGCGGTTCCACCACGCGCCGGTGGAGTGTTTCGTCTGCGGGTCCGTGTAGCTGTAGCGGTAGAAACGGGCGCGGATAAGTGCCGGCGGCTGGCCGCCGAATGGATCGTTTCTTAAGAGCCCGAGGATGCCGGGATCGGCGGAGAGGAGCTTCTGGACGAAACGAACGAACCATACCTCATAGCCGCGCACATGAATGCCGCGCGGCGTGACGGCAACAGTGAACGGGAGGAACCACACCATCCAGTCCAGGCGCAGGTGGTAGGGGGCGATCTGCGGAGCCATGCGGTAAAGATCGCCGGGTTTGCCCTTGAAGCCGTACTCCTTCCAGATGGTTGCCGGTGTCGGAACGGCGTCGATGGCGCCTTCGAGGACGATCTCGTAGCGGTCGCGGCTGACCGAGCCGAAAGCGCCGTAGGTGTTGACGAGGTGATAGGGGTTGTAGCTGAAGTTCATCAACTGGTGAGGCGAAAAGAGGTTGAGGGTGGGCCGGACGCTGAGGGCGAGCGTCGCCGCAGCCAGCGCCCACAGCAGGATGGTGAAGGCGAGCGGCGCCGGGTGGAGTGCCGGAGCGGAGACATAGGGAAAGCCGTAGTGCAGGACCTCGTCCGAGAAGCCGGCGACCCCCAGCACGACCGTCAGCCAGTTGAGCCACGAATAATTGCCCGAGACGATCAGCCAGAGTTGCTGCATGATGCAGAGCCCGGCGGCGACCGATGCCACAGGCTGCGGAGCGAAGAGACCGAAGGGGCAGACAACCTGCAGGAAGTGGCTGAAGAGAACGCCGAAGCGGTGCGCAGACTTCGGCAGGCGGTGGAAGTACCAGGAGAGCGGGTTGGGCAGGGGCTGGGTCTCGTAGTGGAAGTAGAGGCAGGTGAGATCGCGCCAGCATTTGTCGTGGCGCAGCTTGATGAGGCCGGCGCCCAGCTCGGTGCGGAAAAACATCCAGCGCAGGATGAGGACGGGAATGACGGAGGGAGCGGTATGGCGCGGTCCGAGGAAGGCGGTGAAGAATCCTGCCTCCAGCAGCATGGACTCCCAGCCGAACCCGAAGAAGTTCTGGCCGGCGTTCATAACGGAGAGATAGAGAACGTAGAGCACCAGCCAGGCCGCGACCGAGAGCCAAATGGGGCCGGCCTCGGTAAGGCCGAGGAGAGCGCAAACGGAGACGAGAAGTCCGGTCCAGGCGACGAGATCGAGGAGGCCGTCGGAGTAGCGCCAATGAAAGAGGCTCGGGGCCTGGCGGAATGTGGTGTGTTCGAGGAAGTCTGGGATGGGGAGCAGGCCGCGGGCGCCGATGAGCGGCTTGCCCTGGAGCAGTACGGTGAGGAAGGCCACGAGATAGATAGCGGCCATGCCTCGCTGCAAGAGGAGGCGTGTGAGGGTGAGGTGGCCGAAGTAGGCGGTGGGTGAGAGCATCGGCGGTATACCTGAGGAAGGACCACAGCAACGCTGAGGTGGCCCGGTAGTTTGGAGAGTTTTGGCTTTTTCCCTAAGTGGAAGCTCTTGTTCTTGGGCTTCATGCGGATGGAGAGCCCTCATCGCACCAGGATATTGGAAGGATTTTGGCCCTGTTTGCGTTCACCCTTCAAAAAAGAGTTAGCAGTTGGCTCAGTTTAACTGACGCTTTCGTTTTGCCGATAGCCTTATGTTTCTGGTTGACCTTGGTCGGAATGATCTTTTTAGTCCGCTTTTTTGTGCCCGGAGCCCGACCAACGATCGAGGGTTCAGCCGCTAGTTTGTTCCTCAAAACATGAAGGGGGCCACCCTCCGCAACGAAAGAACCGGACACGTCAAGGACGAGGGTCAGAAATTGCTCGTCCAATTCCCGCCGAACAGTATCGGACGCGATTTCGTCGACAGATAGCAGGATGCGAGATTTGAATTTATGAAACAACTTGACTGCGGATGCAAGCTGACTCGCTGTGAGAGAGGTCACATCCAGTACGTCAAGGTTCGAAAGAGAAGTATTGACTACGTTGCCTCTTCCGGCCTGTTGCTTATTTGCATGATGCCAATGCATCAAAATTCCTAAGGTCGTATTTCCCCACAAGGCAAGAGCTTTTTCTTGATCCGGATTCTTCAATTTGATTGAGATCCAAGCCCTTCCGCCCATTGTTTCAGTTTCGGTGTATTGCATGGAAGTCGATTGACTTGTGAAACGGAAATTTTGGTTGAAGTGGCAATGGGATCGCGTCGACCAAATCCGATTTATTTTTTCGTCTGTCGCATCGGTGCGGACGACACCTTCACAGTCTGCCTCGAATCCGATGCAACGCTCACGACTTGCTTCATGACTCCACAAAATTGGATACGTTGGGACTTCTCCGGCCTGTAGAGGAATATGTTCGAATGGACCTCGCGATGCTCCCGTTTGCGTTACAAAGTCGATATCGGAATGATATGGCCCAACAGTCCCAATGGAGCAGACCTTCGTTAGCGCGATTGTTGGCGCTTCAGCTTTCGCCATGCCGGGTAGCCAAAGCGATCCACGCTTCATTTGGAATACGGTTTGGGAAAGCGAAAGATCGGCAATACGAACAGGGTTCCACGCCTGATTGTCGGAAACTGGTGCTGTGATGGCCTGACCCACCAACTCACTTCCGAACCAAAGTTTCGTTCCCCCAAACGGGCCATCTTCAATCTTTCGAATTTTCCCATTCAAAATGAGTCGTCGTATCTCTTGCGCAACGCTCAAGCCGAGAAGACGGGAGTCAGGTCTGCGTCTGAGCACGATAAACGTCGCCCTGTCGCTAGCTGCTTGAACCTTGGTGAACGCTTCCGTGGGCCCATTCGTAAATTTCCGTCCGATGACAAGACACTCGCCCATCCCGGTGTCGGCGGAGAATGCCATATCTGCGTCGGTCGCCCCGGCGATGGAGATGAGAAGTAGGTCCCGATATTTCGCCGATAGAAGATTTCGGGACGCTTCCCAAGCCTCTCCTGAAAGGAAGCTCAACGGCATCACCAACGCGAGCGTACCACCGATCTTCAGCTTACGATCTGCCAAAACCAAAAAGTGCGATGCTTCCCCCGCGTTGCCGTGCGCGCTAGTTCCGCGCACTAGTTTTTCGGTAGCCCTGGCCATCGCTCGTTGATGCTCGGGCGTGGCGGCGAAGGCAGCAAACATCGGATTTGTAAAGCCTTTCTTCTCGCCTTCCTGCCCCGTGGCGCGAGTAAATGGGGGATTCATGATGACAAGATCGAAATCCTGATGCGGCAGCGTCGTCCAGATATCTTGCTCCGATTCTCCTTCGCCCCCCGCCGACTTCGCGGTAATCGCAACGACCTCGAGTTCCTTCTGAGGATCGAGTAGATCAAGGGATCCGAGCGCAATACGATCATCGGCGGAGACCCCATACGCCATCGTTAGGATGGAACTTTTTTTATACTTAACGGTCGGGTGTGTTCCAGCCAGCATGGACGCCGTCAAATGCGCGGCTGCGGGCAATACGTCACATCCTACGAGGGAATTCGCCATCATCTCGGGGTGAATCGCTTCTGAGTTGCCGCCAGATAGCTCATGCAATTGACCGATTCGCTGATATGCCGTGGAAAGCAGCGTACCCGTTCCGCATGAAAAATCTGCCACTCGCAATCCGCTCACGGCATCCCCGTCCGCCCAGTTGCCGTTTTCAAGCAATGTTTCGGGGGTAATCGCCAAACCAACGAGGAGCGCGGCTGACGATGGCGTTGTGTAGTAGGCGGCGAGAAATTTACGATCGGCGATCAGCTTTTGAAAAACCGCGCCCGTCAAATCGTGCGATCGCATCAACCGGTCCTGAAGAAGACGATTCGCTGTTAGAGCCAATCGCTCGATCAGCGCCTTGCTTTCCTGGGGTGGCACGACCTGCAAAATGCGTAAAGCGATGGCGAAGATCGGCCAATAATTGACCTTTAGAATTTTTCTCCATTCGTTGAGCACATCGATTTTCTGGATGCCATTGCCGTCATCCATTTCCGCAAGCGACCTCACCGACGACAACTCGCCAGGGCCGTTCGCCAAGGTTTCCTGAAAAACAAAAGCGTTGGCAAGGATAGTGGAAGCCATCCGCCTCGTTTGTTCCGAGGGGGCCTGCTTCAAAGCGTCGGCGATCTTTTTCATCGCTCCCGGATGTTGGTGTTCAACGTCGTGCATCATTGCGGCGGATTCAGTGACACCGTCCACTAACTCGTTTGCCGCCTTCTCAACCAATTCCGGCGGAACTGACGCGACTTGGACCAAAATCGAGAGGTCTCGCGCGGAACCGACAATCCATCCTGAGGCAGGCCATCTGGATGCCGAGGCAGCGGTCGAACCGGTGTATAAAGCCATCTCGATGTCATTCGCATTGGCTAGTGCTTCCGCGAGGGCCACACCTTGAAGATTTCTCAAATCCTTCGACAGCCGCACGGCAATGGAAGAGAGGATTTCCCTCCCATTCGACTTCAGGGCGCAACCGATGCGCGAACGCGCCTCTGATTCCACGGTCACAGCGGGTAAAATCTCCGTCTCCACGGATACTGGTGAGACAGTAGGCTCAAGAACCAAAATGTCGGGCCTTCCTGCGCTGTCCCGGAGCATGCCTATATTTTCCGAGCGAACGACAGTCCCAGATTCCCATGCTCGGCGTGTGCCTCTGAGGACGGCAGCCAAGGTGTCGTTTATCGTGTGTTCTGTCGTCGACATGAATTGAGCCTTTTCATTTTCTGTAGCTATACCATTCCGAGTCTATGTGACGAATCGAACGGAATCCCAAATTGGCTCGACAAACCCCGGTAGGCCCAGTTGTCACCCTGAGGTCAATTTTTCCAGGCACGCCCGGCATATGCTCAAATGAACCAGCACAATGCTGGGACACCTAAACCCTGTGCGACCATCCCGCATCCTCGTTACCCGCTCCGCCCACCAGGCCTCGGCGCTCGCCGGCCACCTGCGCGCCCTCGGCGCCGAGCCCATCCTCATCCCCACCATCGAACTCGCCGACCCCACCTCCTTCGCCCCGCTCGACGCCGCGCTCGCACACCTTGATCGCTTCCACTGGCTCCTCTTCACCAGCGCCAACGCCGTCGAAGCCTTCCACCGCCGCCGCCAGGCTCTCTCTACGCTCTACGCTCTACCCTCTACGCTCCGCCTTTCCGCCATTGGTCCCGCCACCGCCAAAGCCCTGACGACCATCGGCCTCACCCCAAATCTCATCCCCCCGCAAGCTATCGCCGAGTCCCTGGCCGACGCGCTGCTCCCCCACGCCCGTCAACCCGGCGGCAGCCCCACACGCTTCCTCCTCATCCGCGCCCAGGAAGCCTGCGAGTACCTCCCCGAAACCCTCCGCGCCGCCGGTGCCGACGTCACCATTGCCCCGGCCTACCGGACGGTCATCCCCGCCGGTTCCATCGACGCCATCCGCGAGCTTTTCGCGCACCCCGAAAACTACCCCGACGCGATCACCTTCACCAGCTCCTCCACCGCCCGCAACCTCTTCGCGCTCCTGGAAGTCGCCGGCGTCACTCTGCCAGCCAACGTCGTTCGGGCGTCCATCGGCCCTATTACTTCGGCCACTCTTCGAGACCTCGGCTACCCCCCACAGGTCGAAGCCGCGGAAGCCTGCGTACCCTCCCTCGCCGAAAATCTTGTCAAGTACCTGCACTTTAAGAAAACGCCATAAACCATTCATTTTGAATGAGAAAATAATTTCCAAAGCTTGGCGTGTTTTATGCCCGTCATAGCTATAATTAAATCAGGTGGAGTTATAAGCCAGTCGTTGCCCTTGATTTTCCACAGCCCGATCCACAGAGGTGGCAGGAAATGCGAAATACGGCTAAGTCGCTGAATCTGTGTATTTTTCACCTAAAATAGCCGGGATGAGCAGCTTACAGCCGTCATCGCCGCTAAGCGCAACATTCTAAACGGACCGAGCTCCACAACCCGCTACATAGGGTAGGGGGTACCCCAACTTAGTGCGAGCTCCAGGTTTTATCCGCGGAATTGCACAGCTTTTCCAGCGAGCAATCCACACACCGCGGCTTCCGCGCCACGCATACCTGCCGTCCATGGTGGATGAGCTCGTGTGAAAACTGGATCCACCGGTCCTGCGGAATCACCTTCTGCAAATCCATTTCAACCTTCACCGGATCGGTGTTCTTGGTCAGCTCCAGCCGCCGCGCCAAACGCAGAACATGTGTATCGACAACAACTCCCGACGGAATGCCAAACCATGACCCGAGCACTACGTTGGCCGTCTTTCGCGCCACGCCGGGAAGCTGGATCATCTCCTCAACCGTCTGCGGAACCTTCCCGCCAAACTTCTCCACCAGCACGCGAGCCGCTCCCTGGATGTTCTTCGCCTTCGCCCGGTAAAAACCCGTCGTCTTGATTAGCGGCTCAATCTCCGTCAGGGAAGCTGAAGCCAGCGCCTTCGGAGTCGGATACATCCGAAACAACTCAGGAGTCGCCTTATTCACGCCCACATCGGTCGTCTGCGCGGACAGGATCGTCGCAATGGTCAGCTCGAAGGCATTGTGGTGGACCAGCGCACACACCACATTGGGATACGTCTTCCGCAGCGCATCGAGGATCGCTGCAATCCGCGCCGGCGCAAGCGGCTTGGCCGTCTTCCCGCGCTTGACCTTCGGCGCAACCGGCTCTTTGGCCGCAATCGCCTGTGCTCGCGCCGGCGAAACGCCCTTTACCGCGAGCCCACGCTTTGCCGCCGGAAGCCGCTGCGGCGGCTTCAGGCCCCGCGAATCGACACCGCTCGTTCCCACCGGACCTCTCGCCATCGCTCCTACCCCAACCGGTCCAGCATTTCCATCGGTTGCAAACGAACGCAACTGAAGATCGGAAAATCCTTCAGCGTATACATGCTGATCTCGGTCTCGCGAAGCTGCTGCACGAGGTCGACAAAGTCATCCGGGAAGTTGGTCTCGAACGCCACTACAAACTCCTGGTCATCGATGCCAAACGAGTAAGTTGTATTGAGCTTGACCCGCGGATACGAGAGACCGATGCGAATATGCTCGTCCATCAACCGCTTGCGCTCGCTCAATGACAGCAAATACCACGGTCGAGTCTTCCAGAACGGATAGATGAAGATGTACTTCTGACCGCCCGGCCGAATCGCGCCGCGGCCTTCACCCTCGCTCTCATCCTCGCGGCCGATCTGATACTGCGAACGCTTCGTCATGGCGAGGAAGTTGTGCGGCGAGTTCAGATAGCCTCCGAGCGGAGTTGCCATCAACTCGCTGCGCATCTGGTTCAGTTCATCCACTGCGTAGCCGATCGACCAGACGCACATGTCCACGTCGCCGCGCGTGCCGATCGTGGAATACGTCAGCGACAGGAACTCTCCAACCTTGTTCCAGCGCTCCAGAACATCGGCAAACGCCTGCTTGTGCGCGGCCTTTTCCGCCGCCGGCAATCGCCTCCATTCTGGCATCACCTTGTAGAAGCTGAAGCACACAATCTGCCGCTTTACGGGTGGCTTTGACGGGTCGTGCGGTGCGTACGACGATGCGGGACGCCCGCTCGGAGCTGCGGGTTCAACGGCTGTTGCTGTTGCGGAATCTGCCATTCCTCCATGCTAACAAAGCCGTTCCTTCACCTTCGCCCGATATACTGAACCGCAATGTCTGAGAAACTCATCGCACTCTTCACTGTCTTCTTTCATAGCACCGGCTATGCTGGAGTCGCCCTCCTTATGGCGATCCAGTCAGCATGTGTTCCGATCCCGTCGGAAATCATCATGCCGCTCGCGGGCATTGCGCTCAGGACGACGCCGCTTACTTGGCATAATCCCGAGTTGCTTATCCTCGCGACCGTCGCATCGCTGGCCTCAAACATCGGTTCCATCCCCGCGTACTGGATCGGAGCCAAAGGCGGACGTCCGATGGTCGAGCGCTATGGCAGCTACGTCCTGTTGAGTAAGCGCGACCTCGACCTCGCAGACCACTTCTTCGCCAGGTACGGTTCGATCACGGTGCTCATCGGCCGTATGCTTCCCATCGTCCGCACCTTCATCGCGCTGCCCGCGGGCATCGCCAGGATGAACCAGTTCCGCTTCCACATCTATACGTTTATCGGCTCGTGGCCCTGGTGCTACGCGCTCGCTTACGTAGGCATGCGGCTGGGTGACAAATGGCGCACGGATCCACGCTTCCAAGCCTTCTTCGACCGCTTCCATATCGGCGTCGAGATAGTGCTTTTGGCAGCCGCGATCTGGTTCGTCTGGACCCACTGGAAGAACCGTACAGGCGCTGAAAATGCGTAACCGCTAACGCAGCGGCCCATTTGTGTGCGCGTTTCAAGTGCGCGATACTTGACGTGTCCGCTCTACGGAAATCCGCTCCACAGAAGGGTATTTAGCGAATGTCAACACCCGCAGCCGCCGCACCGAGTGCGGCGGATATCAAGCCTGCCACTGGAAAACTTGGAATCATGGTCCCCGGAATGGGAGCGGTCGCAACGACACTCATCGCCGGCGTCGAAGCAGTCCGTCGCGGCTACGCAAAGCCCATCGGCTCGATGAGCCAGATGGGAACAATCCGTCTCGGCAAGCGCACCGACGACAACACGCCGCTCATCAAGAACTGGGCCCCGATCGCCGACTTGAACGACATCGTCTTCACTGGCTGGGACATTTTCGGTGGCAATCTGTACGACGCCGCGAAGACTGCCCGCGTGCTCGACCGCGATCAACTCGACAGCATGAGGCCGTTTCTGGAGAGCATCGAGCCGATGCCGGCCGCGTTCGACCAGCGCTGGGTAAAGCGCCTTGACCCCAAGGTGCAGAAGGTGGGCAAGAACAAGTGCGACCTCGCCAACCAGATTCGCAACGACATCGCGGAGTTCAAGACCAAGACCGATCGGCAGGTGATGATCTGGACGGGCTCGACCGAGATCTACATCGAGCAGAGCGCCGTGCATCAGACGCTCGAAGCCTTTGAGAAGGGCCTTGTCGATGACGACGAAAACATCTCGCCGTCGATGCTCTATGCGTGGGCCGCGCTGAAGGAAGGCATTCCGTTCGCCAACGGCGCGCCGAACCTGACAGTTGATATTCCGGCTTTGCGCGAGTTGTCGAAGAAGATGAACGCGCCGATCTGCGGCAAGGACTTCAAGACCGGCCAGACGTTCCTCAAGACCGTCCTTGCGCCGGCGTTCAAGGCCCGCCAGCTTGGTGTTGCGGGGTGGTATTCGACCAACATCCTCGGCAACCGCGACGGCGAAGTGCTCGACGACCCGGACAACTTCAAGACCAAGGAAGAATCGAAGCTCGGCGCGCTGGAGCACATCTTCCAGCCGGAGAAGAACCCCGACCTCTACGGCAATGTCTTCCACAAGGTGCGCATCAACTACTACCCTCCGCGCGGCGACAACAAGGAAGGCTGGGACAATATCGACATCTTCGGCTGGCTCGGCTACCCGATGCAGATCAAGGTCGATTTCCTCTGCCGCGACTCGATTCTCGCTGCTCCACTGGCGCTCGATCTCTGCCTCTTCATGGACCTCGCGGCGCGCACGCCCAGCCTGCGCGGGCTCGGCATTCAGGAGTGGCTGAGCTTCTACTTCAAGGCGCCGGATTCCGCTCCGGGTGTTTATCCCGAGCACGATCTATTCATCCAGTCGATGAAGCTGAAGAACACGCTGCGCCACATCATGGGCGAGGATTTGATCACGCACCTTGGACTGGAATACTACGGCGAATAGCGATGTAAACTGAGAGGCCCTGCGAGTATTCGCGGGGCCTCTTCTCATTCGTATGGACAACTCACTTCAACAACCCGAACTTCAGCTTAGAACTCTGCGTCTTTACGGAGAACTGCTTTGCAGGCGAGAGCACTGGTCGCGGCAGTTGGTGCTGGCGGCATTTCCGGGAGCAAGTAGAACCGGGCTTGCTGCTGCCGCCAGCCTCGCGGGAGCCGTGTCGCTGGTCATCGACTCGGACACCGCGACAACCAAGATGCACTTTCGCGATGGAGCATTCGATTTTATCGTCAACACACTCGATGAGGCTTTGCGGGCGATCAAGAACGAGATCCGACAGGGACATCCGCTTGCGATTGGCCTGATGGCGGAGCCGCGGGTGATGCTTGCGGAAGCCGCTGATCGTGGTCTTGCGGCAGCATTTGTCCTCACAGAGTCGAATGACGCTGACGATCCGCCGACGTCATCGCTCGGCACGTCCGATGTCGCTCGTGTTGCATTTGGCGAACCCACTGCGGAACTTAACGGGTGGCTTTCGCGCCGCGGTTGGTCCGCGGCGGAACTTTCTTCTCCCACGTTCGATCTTCCGCCTGACGATCGCGCTCGGCAGAAATGGCTGCGGGACCTTCCATCGCATCAGCGATCTGTTCGTCAACGCAAGCGATGGATGTGGATGACGGATGCTGAACGAAGCGCAATCGCCTAATCCTGAATGACGCTGACGATCTCCGGCCACAGCGCGGCGACGCCCTTTTCTGTCTTGACCGACACCGGCAGAATAATCTCCTCACCGTGCGCTTCCTTCAGCGCCTTGAGCGACTTGGTCAGCGCATTCCCGCTGAGCCGGTCGGATTTCGTCCCCACGACAATGTGCGGCCGCTGCATCTGCTTCAGCGCGGTCAGCAGCAGCGTGTCGCTCTCCTGCGGCGGGATGTTGGTATCGACCAGGCAGACGCACAACGCCAGCGTCTCGCGCTCGTTGAGGTAGGGTTCGATGAACGACGGCCACTCCGCCGAAATCGATTTCGAGATTTTTGCGTAGCCGTATCCAGGCAGGTCGGCAAAGATCAGCGACGGACGCACGTTGTGTTTCGCCTCCGTGCCTTCGTGCAGGGCGAAGAAGTTGATGGCGCGGGTACGGCCGGGGGTGGAGGAGACCTTCGCCTCCTTCGACCCGAGGAGCTTGTTGATGAGGGACGACTTGCCGACGTTGGAACGCCCGAGGAAGGCGACCTCGGGAGCGCCGGCGGTGCGGGCGTCGTTGGGGAAGTGGTCGGGGCTCATTGCGGAGAGCAGAAACTTGGGGGTGAAGCGCATAGTTCAGCTTATCCCGCTTGAACCTACAATGGTGAATATGAGTGAGACACGGACCTTCGCGCACGCCATGTTGCGCGAGATATACGAGCAGCCCGCGGCGATCGAGACGACCCTGGCGCGCTACGTCGCCGGAGACGGCCTGAACGCCGTCAGCTTCGGCTCGGCCGCGGAGTGCTTCCTGAAGCATAAGGACCTGGTGATTGCGGCCAGCGGATCGAGCCGCCATTCGGGCCTGGCGGCGGAGATCATGCTGGAGGATGCGGCTGGACTCTCGGTGGATGTGGAGTATGCGAGCGAGTACATTTGCCGCTCGACCAACACCAAGCGCGATCCGGCGGTGCTGGTCATTTCCCAGTCAGGCGAGACTGCCGACACGCTCGCCGCGCTGCGCGAGGCCAAGCGGCGCGGACATCCGACGATGGCCGTGACCAACGTCGCCAGCTCGACCATGATGCGCGAGGCCGATGTGGCGCTGCCGACGCTGGCGGGCGTCGAGCGGGCGATTCCGGCGACCAAGAGCTTTACCACGCAGCTTGTCGTGCTGCGGCTGTTGAGCCTGCTGGCCGCCGAGGCGCGCGGGACTTCAGATCCGCAGGAATTGAAGGCGCGCATTGCCGCGCTGAAGCAGTTGCCGGCGCAGATGGAGCGCCAGCTTGCGAGCTGGGAGAAGCGGACGCATGAGCTGGCGGAGAAGTATCACGCGGCACGGACGCTGCTCTACCTGGGCCGCGCGATCCACTATCCGATTGCGCGCGAGGGGGCGCTGAAGCTGAAGGAGTCGTCGTACATCCACGCGGAAGGCTACCCATCGGGAGAGCTGAAACATGGGCCGAACGCGCTGGTGTCGGACGACGTGCCGCTGGTCGTTCTGGCGACGGTCGACGGCGCCGATCCCGAGTCGGTGCTGCGCTACGAGAAGACCATCGGGCTGCTCGACGATTTGCGCGTGCAGGGAGCGAAGACCATCGCCGTTGGCAATGCCGGAGACGAGACGCTGGCCGCGCTGGCCAGCGATGTGGTTGAGGTCGAGGCGGCGGACGAATATACGCTGCCGATGTTCGAGGTCGTTCCACTGCAAATGTTTTCGTATTTTATGGCGGTGCGCAACGGAGTGGATGTCGACCGGCCCCGGAACCTGGTCAAATCCGTGATGCGGGAGTAGGATGCCTCCTCTCCCTTTCCCCGAGCGTACCTTGGACGCAAGTGCTTTAGAATGTGAACAGGAAGCGCCGGAATTTCCGGGGCTTTTCATGTGGGAATGCGGTTATGTTCGTTCGCCGGTATGCTCGCCTTCCGCGTCCGGTTCGGGGAAGTCGGTGTCGTTATCCTTCAGCATCCGGTCCTGATCGCGATGGCCCAGTTGGCCGTTGAGGGAGTTGTGTTCGGTCCGCTGGTTGATGTCGGATGGCATGGTGTCGGTTTCCACTGCGCCCTTGGAGATAGCTTCGTCGGGTTGATTGTCTGTCGAGCCGTTCATTTGTATGCCTCGGGGGGATTGGATGGCGCGCCGTGCCGCGCGGTTGGCCTGGCTATGCGATGCGCGCACCGCGACAACCTCGGCTTTCGATATCGCCGAGGGCGTGATACGCTGGTCGCACCACAAGTGCAAGGAGCTGCAAATGCGCACGTACACCGTCGCAATCGACGTTATCGACCTTTTGCGCGACATCTTTCAAGTGACCATCAAGCCGAGCGAGCAGGCCTCGATGGCAACGTCGGTGCGCCGTTACGAAGACGTTCTTGCCTTTCGCGCGGACGTTCGCAAGTACTTCGGCATGACCGAGCGCGCGGTCACGCGGATGCTCAACGGCGATAGCGATCATGAAGTTCTGTTCAACCAGTCGCTGGACGATGCGACGGCGAAGTACTTCAACTATGTGCCTCCGCCCGCGGCCCCTGTTGCGACGGCTTAGGGGCAAGTTGGAACATAGGGCTTCGCGGCGATCATCCTGTGGAAACTCGATCGGCAACTACGTTCCTTGCGGGTGCGGCGGAGCCTTTCGCATCGGGTGAAGGTCCTGGGAAGCCGCGAGTTGCTTCGCTGCCAGATTCTTTGCAGCAATCGACGCCGGCAGCGGAGGCAGGGCCGGCGCCCATTGCGGAGTTCTCCCCGGCACCGTTAGCATCGCCATCAGCATGGTGCATTTCAACTGCCGCGCCCACGCTGTAATCGTCGTCCCCACCGTGCCCGAGTAGCACCTGATCGACGACTGCGCCGTCGTCGTGTTCAGCGGCAACACGTAGTGGTATGCGCCATTGGGAAACTCCGGCGTCGCGCTCGTAATGCCGTTGCACGCATCCAGCGACGACGCGGCCACCGCATTCCCATTGACATCGCGCCCGCCATAGACCGGGTATCCATCCAGCGCGATCCCGATGATGTGCGACGGCCCGGCCGCCCCATCCACCGTCGCGGTCCAGCAGGTGGGCACGCCGTGATAATGCCAGGTGCTCCCACTGCCGCCCATGCCGCCGGTCGGATGCGAATTGCATTGGTCGATAAACGATGCAGTGTAACTCGTGCCGCCGCTCGAAAACGTATACGACGCGTTATCGGCCAGCGCCACCGTTTTGGTGGCCTCGTACGGATTGAACAACACTTCGCCGGAACTGATGAAGCCTATGGCCCCCATCGACGACGAAGTCGGCGAAGTCGCTTTGGTGGGACAGATATTGAACGTCGCCGAAACTTTGTTCACCGTCGAAATCCCGCCGGTGTAGGGAATTACGGCCAATTGGATCCCGCTCGGCGTGGTCGCCACGACGGTCTGTCCCGTACCCGCGGGCGCGAGGTAGTACGCATTGTGCGACGGCGGCACTCCGGTCGCACTTACCGTCATCGAGCAGGTCGTCGGAAACGCGACGGTAACGCCGGTGCCCCAGTTTGTGATGGCCATGTAAGCCAGTGCGTACGGGTTGGTCGCGGCTCCACCGCCGCCTCCTGAAGACGTTGCAATGGAACCCACGCCGCAACTCATCGACAGCGATAGAACGCCGGCCGATACGGCAATCACAATGAAGCGAAACTCAGCACGACTCGGACCAGGCTGCATCGCGGAACGCTCCCGTCAAAATTCGCTGCCCATGAGGATAGCGCGAACGGCCTCAGCCGCTGCTCTCCTACTGACGCGCTTTCATTTGCCAGTGCCTACAGGGGTTGAAACAATATTTTGTGTCGCGTCATGGGACAGCGCTTCGGCGGGAATCTCCCTCGCGGCAGCGATTGCCGGCGTTCGCCACCACACGCGGAAGTCGTCGTTCCCCAGCGTGTGGGTTATGCGGACATCGATTTTGTGCCGGCCTCGGGCCAATGCGATCGAGCCTGAAACAGGCCGTACCGCGTTTCCCGCCAAACCGCAAACCTGCGCAAACGGCTGTGGAGTTTGACCGAGCAGGTGGCCGTCGACGCTGATTTCTCCCTGATCGTTCGCGACCAGAGTGAAGACGTAACCACCGTCCGCGGGGGCATCGATGTAGCCCGAAAAGACCACGCCATAGTCAGTGGTGCGCTGGCGCAAATCGGCATCCGCGAAGCGGGCGGCGGTTCCTTTCATCCGCGCAGGCGCGCCCGGGCCCATGTCGTGCAATGCAGGCGGCGCCAATTCGAAGTAGCTATAAGTCAACCCCGCTTGCGCTGCTACATTCATGTCCACCGCGGGCGCCAGCCGCGCGGCGAGAACCACCGGAGCATACGCCCATCTGCTTGTGCCGTCGCCCGTAACGTGCAGCAGCACCCTGAAGCGCCCGGAGCCGTCGCGCAGTGTGCCGTCCTTGTCGGGAAAACGATGCCGGACGATTGGCCCGGATGCATAGGTGCCATCGCCAAAACTCCAGTCGAACCGCAGTTTGTCGCTGTCGCCGCTTCGATCGGCGATCGCGCGGAAGTGAATTGCCTGGTGTGGCCGCAGCAAGCCTTCGTCGTGTTCGATGTGAAACGACAGGCCACTTGCGAAAGTCGCCTTCTCGGCCCCGTCAAGATTTTGCAGCGGAACATCGTCGTCATTGCCGGCGATTGTCCCCGCGAGATTCACGCCGTTCAAAACCGTATCGCGCACCTTGCCCTTCAGCACGGACGCGACCAACGGAGGCTGCTCCAGTGCGGCTACATCGGTGAAATGCACACCGCTGATGCCGTCCTGGGGCTCCATCAACTGCGTCAGCGAGTACCAGTCTTCCAGCCGAATATCGTCGAAGCGGAAATCGCTGGTCTGGCCGCGCCCATTGGGATCGGCCCATATTTCCATCAACGCGAACGGTATGCCGCAGCCGCCCAGACCGGCGTGCAGCACGTCCGAATTCTGCATCGAAAAGTGGCTGCCTTCAAAGTTTTTCTCAGGCCAGCCCGCGCGCACCACGTTGGAAATGCTGGTCGAAAGCACGCTGTTCGTCACGGCAATATTGGACACGGGATTGCCCTGTTCCGCGAAGGCCTCGGGGCCGTATCCGTCCCAACTGCCCTCCATCGAAAACACGTCGTCGGCCGCGCGGAAGAAGCTGTCATTGACGGTCGTGTCCCCTCCGCCCAGCCAATCCATCCCATCGCCATTGGCGTCGCCGGAGTTTGCGCCGATCACCTTGACGTTGTCGAAATGAATGCCGGTGGAGTCCTTCATCTGTATCTGCCACGTGCGGCTGCGCACGACGCAGGTAATGCCTTCGATCGAGATATTGTGCGCGTTGTCCATGACGATGCAGTGCCAGTTCTTTTTGTGCATCCAACCGTCGTCGTCGGCGGGATTCTGGGGGCCGTCGTAGACGATTGTGCCGCGTCCGAACACCTTCACATCGTGGACGCCCCAGATGTTCAGGCCGCCAAACACGACAGCGCCGGGCGCCAGATAAATGCGATCTCCATCGGCGGCGTCGATATTTTCGACATGCGCGCCGGGACCGAAATATTGCAGATGCGGCCCCGGCGCCGTTGGCATTTCCGCTTCAGGCGCGTTAGCAAACAGGTACAGCATCTCCGCGTCGCCCAGAAAGTCCGCCGGCCGCGAGATGGAAATTTTCGTCGGTCCATTCAGATCGAAAGCGATAGTTTTGCCATTGCGCTCCGGACGGATCCCCAGCCGCCACGGCTGTACTTCAACGCCTGTAGCCCAGAAATTGTTGCGGTCGGCCGTGACCGTGATGTGTACCGCGCGGTGGGGCTTCGCTTCGAAGTTCAGGAAGTAGAGGTTCTCAGCGGCGTGCATCACCGGCGTGGTCCGGCCGTCGATCGTGACGGTGAAATGCGTCGAGGCGATTTCGGCAGGCACGGGCCACAAGCGCTGCGCCGGCGCACCCTTTTGCAGAAACAGCAGGCAAACTGCGGCAACAAACATTCCACATGCGCGGACCAATCGTGACATCTTCAGCCGAAACCTCAATGCAGTGTCGATGTCTACTGTACAACCGAACGCCCGCGTAACCGGTCTTTCATTAATTCCTCCATCGAGTTTCCACAACGAACCGGGGCCGTCGCCGCCGCGCGAGTTTTCGCAGGTAGTATCCTCGGTGCTGACCGATCGGCCGCACCCGCCGTCAACGCGAAACGCAGGAGCCAGAATGCCGCAGCGAACCCGCAGAAAATTTCTCATCGACGCCTCCGCCGCCTCGCTGGGCATCGCGCTGACAACGCGGCGCGCGCGCGCATCCGCGCTCAATCTTCCACTCGGCCTGCAGCTGTACTCCTTGCACGAGATGTTGGCGAAGGACTTCGCGGGCACGCTCAAGCAAGTCGCCGCACTCGGATTCCGCGAGGTCGAAACCGCCGGCTTCTACGGCCACTCGCCGCAGCAGGTAAAGGCAGCAATGACCGCGGCGGGCCTGGCCTGCGTCAGCGCGCATTTTTCCGCGGACGACCTCAACAAGTCCCTCGACGACATCATCGCAACCGCCCACACGCTCGGGCTGCAATACATCATCTGTTCCTTCCCGGTCATCCGCGATCCCGGCCGCCTCAAAGACCCTTCCTACCGCACGCAGGTCGAGTCCTTCACACTGGACGATCTGCGTTGGAACGCCGAGCGCTTCAACGTGTGGGGCCGCAAGATCAAATCCGCCGGCCTACAGTTCGGCTACCACAACCACTCCATGGAATTTGTTCCGAAAAACGGTATCGTTCCGTTCGACGAAATGCTGCGCATCGCCGATCCCGAACTTGTGACCTTTGAGCTGGATTGCGGCTGGGTGATCGTCGGCGGCGGCGACCCGGCCGCCTATCTCGAACGTTATCCGCAGCGTTTTTCCATGCTCCACGTGAAGGACTTCAAGCGCCCGACCGGGCCCGTCAATCTCACCGACGGCCCGCCCGCCGCGGAGATGGGGCAGGGCACAGTCGACTTCCGCCGCATCTTCGCCGCCGCCCGCAAAGCGCCTATCACGCACTGTTTCGTCGAGCAGGAAGCCTACGATATGCCGCCGCTCGACGCCCTCAAAATCGACGCGGACTATATGCGTAAATTCCGTTCCTAAGCAGTCCCAAAGACACATTGCAAGGAGATCCATGTCACCATCGAGGCGCGATTTTCTAAAAACCACCGCAATCGCAGGCACCGGCATAGCGCTGTCACGCCGCGCTTTCGCCGCTAACGTTGCCCCCGAGCACGCACTCCCCATCGCAAGGCCCGTGACCGCAACCGCCGCAAACTTTACCCGCGGCATCGGGCTCTACCCCGGCGCGCACGCGGAGAACTTCGACCCCGAACTCATCCTCGATGCGACCGGCGCTTACCGCAATCTCGCGCTGCTGCGCCCGGCTTTCCATTCCAGCGCGTACGACTACAACCTCACCGCGCAACTGGTCACGGATGGCATCGTCGACACGCACCTGCCGGACTGGATCACCACCGTCGTCAACGGCCAGGTCCTGCCCAAGCACCAGCGCGAATTTCTGACCAATCACTCGCCCGAAGGCCTCGTCGATCTCACCGGCGAAAAATCCTCCGTCGAGCTCCATCTCGGCGGCGGCGCTTCCGTTCCAGAGATCGACCGCATCGGCCTGTTCGTTGTCGTACCGGACCACGAAAGGCCCGCGGGCCTCGCCTTCACCGTCTTCATTTCCGACGATGGCTACACCTGGAAGCAGGCCGGCACAGCCCACGGCGCGGCGGCGTTGCCGCCCGAAAACTATCCTCCGGACATGGTCCACAACTCACTGGTCCTCGGCCCCTCGGTCCCGCTCGACCGCCCCTATCGCAGCCGCCACTATCGCATCGAGTTCGGCTTCACCGACCCCAGCCGCCCGCCATACCTCTCCCTCAAACTCGGACAAGTCGAGTTCTACCGCACCGCCGACCGCGTAGAAATCGGCGGCCCCTACAGCTTCACCAGCGCATGGAAGAGCGCCAGCCTCGACGAGGAGTGGGTCTACGTCGACCTCGGCGCTCGCTTCACCTTCGACCGCGTCAAGCTCCACTGGATCGCCCGCGCCGCCGAAGGAAAAATTCAGGTCTCGAACGACGCCGCAACCTGGCGTACTCTCATGTCTCTGCCTGCGGCTACAGGCCAGGACGACGACCTTCATCTCCATGTGCCCACGCGCGGCCGCTATGTCCGCGTCCTGATGACACGCCCATCCTCCCCCGACGGCTACATTCTCAGCGAGTTCGAAGTCTACGGTCGCGGCGGATTCGTCGCCCGCCCCCGGCCTCGCCCCACACCCGCGCCCGACAGCATCGACCTCGCCGGCGGCCCCTGGCACCTCCAACGCGCCGGCACAGAAAACGGTGAGTCGCTCTCCACGCCCGGTTTTGCAGACGCGCACTGGATCGCCGCCACAGTCCCCGGCACAATCCTCTCGTCCTACCTCAACATCGGAGCGGTCCCCGACCCCAACTTCGGCCAGAACCAGCTCCAAATCTCCGACTCCTTCTTCTACTCCGACTTCTGGTATCGCACCGAATTCGCCTCACCTTCCCTCGAACCCGGACAGATCGCCTGGCTCAACTTCGACGGCGTCAACTGGAAAGCCGAAGTCTTCCTCAACGGCGAAAGCCTCGGCCATATCGACGGCGGCTTCATCCGTGGCCGCTTCAACATCACCGCCAAACTGCACGCCGGAAAACCCAACGCCCTCGCCGTCCGCGTCATCAAGAACGCCACCCCCGGAAGCTGCAAGCAGAAAACCTTCGAAACCACCGGCCCCAACGGCGGCGGCCTGGGCGCGGACAACCCTACCTACCACGCCTCCATCGGCTGGGACTGGATCCCCACCATCCGCGGCCGCAACACGGGCATCTGGGGCGGCGTTCATCTCGATACAACCGGCGCCGTCACCCTCGAAGACCCCCTCGTCACCTCCGTCCTCTCTGCAAACAACAGCAGCGCCGACGTAACCCTCGAATGCTTCGCCGTCAATCACACTGCCGCGCCGGTAGACGGCACAATCCACTGCCGCTTCGGCACAATCGACTTCGACCACACCATCACCCTCAAGCCAAACACCCGCGAAGTAGTCAAGCTCACGCCCGCCAACCACCCTCAACTCCGCATTGCCAACCCCGAACTCTGGTGGCCCGTGGGCTACGGCGAACCGCACCTCTACGATGTCGAACTGCGCTTCGAAACCGGCGGCAAAACATCCGACCGCACCTCTTTCAAAGCCGGCATACGCCAGATGACGAGCAGCGAAGAAGGTGGAGCGCTCCGCCTCTGGATCAACGGCCGACGCTTCATCGCCCGCGGCGGCAACTGGGGTTTCAGCGAGTCGATGCTCCGCTACCGCGCCCGCGAGTACGACGCCGCGGTCCGCTATCACCGCGAGATGAATTTCACGATGGTCCGCAACTGGGTGGGCCAGATCGGCGACGATGCGCTTTACGAGGCCTGCGACCGCCACGGCATCGTCGTCTGGCAGGACTTCTGGCTCGCCAATCCGTGGGACGGCCCCATCCCGGACGACAACGCGATGTTCCTCGCCAACACGCGGGACTTCATCCAGCGCATCCGGCGTCATGCGTCTGTTGGCCTCTACTGCGGGCGCAACGAGTGGTTTCCACCCGCGCCGCTCGACAAGGGAATCCGCGCGCTGCTCGCCGAACTCCACCCCGGCCTCGCCTACGTCGGCAGCTCCGCCGACGGCCCCGTCAGCGGCCACGGCCCCTACCGCGCCATGGACCCGCCCTTCTACTTCCGCAGCGCCGACACCAAGCTCCACAGCGAACTCGGCGCGCCGAACATCCCGTCCCTCGACAGCGTCCGCGCGATGATGCCCGAGTCCGCGATGTGGCCGCAGGCACTCGACTGGGGCCTCCACGACTTCACTCTCGCAGGCGCGCAGGGCGGAGCTTCATACCGGGCTTCCATCGATGAGAATTATGGCGGCGCCACCAACGCCGCCGACTGGATCGCCCTCGCCCAGTTCGTCAATTACGACACCTATCGCGCCATGTTCGAAGCCCAGGGCCAGCACCGCATGGGGCTTCTGCTCTGGATGAGCCACCCCTGCTGGCCGTCCTTCGTCTGGCAAACCTACGACTATTACCTCGAGCCCACCGCCGCATATTTCGGTTGCAAGAAAGCCTCCGAGCCGCTCCATATCCAGTGGAACTCCGCCGCCGAAACCATCGAGGTCGTCAACTACAGCGCCGGCAACGCCGACAACCTCTCCGCCCAAATTGAAGTCCTCGACAGCACCGGCAAAAGCCTCAGCAAGAAAATCATCGCCGTGCAGAGCAGGGAAGACACCATCTCCACCATCACTGCAATGGCCTATCCGGCAGACCTGACCCCGGTCCACTTCATCCGCCTGGCCCTCGAACAAAACGGCCAGGCCCGCTCCACAAATTTCTATCTTCGGGGAGTAGAGCAGGGAAACTACTGCGCCCTCCGCTCCATGCCGCGCACCCGCGTCCAGACGAAGACCTCGGTCGAGCGGAACGGCGACACCTGGCTCCTCACCACCACCCTCGCAAACACCTCCGCGTCCCCGGCGCTCATGCTTCGCCTCAAAGCCGTCCGCGAAACAACCGGCGACCGCATCCTCCCCGCCATTTACGACGACAACTATATCGCCCTGATGCCCGGCGAACGCCGCACCATCACCATCGAAGTCAACCACGCCGACACGCGAGGCGAAAGACCGCGCATCGTCGTCGAAGGCTTTAATCTCGAACACGCATAACGGCGACAGGCCTTCCCCTATAATTGGGTCGCCGCGCATTTTGTCCAATACCCGAAGGAATCATCGACCATGCCACGAGCCTGCCTCCTCGCCGCCCTCCTGCCGCTCATCTTCATCCCGCTCCACGCGCAACAGTCGCAGCCTTACAGGAACACCGCTCTTCCCATCGACCAGCGCGTCGACGACCTCGTCAACCGCATGACGCTCGACGAAAAAGTCTCGCAGATGCGCGACCACGCCCCCGCGATCCCGCGCCTCGGCGTGCCAAAATACGATTGGTGGAACGAAGGCCTGCACGGCGTCGCCTTCGCCGGGACCGCGACCAACTTTCCGCAGGTTATCGGCATGGCTGCTACGTGGGACGCGCCGCTGGTCCACATCATGGGCCAGACCATCTCCACCGAAGCCCGCGCCAAGTACAACCAGGCCATGCGCGACAACGATCACGAGATGTTTTTCGGCCTCACCTTCTGGGCGCCCAACATCAACATCTTTCGCGACCCGCGCTGGGGCCGCGGGCAGGAAACCTACGGTGAAGACCCCTTCCTCACCGCCCGCATGGGCGTCGCCTTCGTCACCGGAATGCAGGGCGACGACCCCAAGTATCTGAAGGTCGTCTCCACGCCCAAACACTACGACGTCCACAGCGGCCCCGAGCCCACCCGCCATAAGGTCAACATCGATGTCTCGCCGCACGACCTCGAAGACACTTACCTCCCCGCCTTCCGCGCCGCCGTCACCGAGGCCCACGCGCAGTCCGTGATGTGCGCCTACAACGCCATCGACGGCACGCCCGCCTGCGCCAACACCATGCTGCTCCGCGACCACCTCCGCAACGCGTGGCACTTCGACGGCTACGTGGTCAGCGACTGCGCCGCCGTCTCCGACATCGACACCGGCCACCACTTCGCCCCGGACATGGCCCACGCCGCCGCCGACGCCATCAAGGCCGGCACCGATCTCGAATGCGGCTTCGGAGAGGGCCAGGCCTTCCTCGCCATCCCCCAGGCCGTACACGAAAACCTGCTCACCGAAGCCGACCTCGACACCGCCCTCCACCGCCTCTTCCGCGCGCGCTTCCGCCTCGGCATGTTCGACCCACCCGACAGCTACGCCTACGGCCGCATCCCGATGTCTGAAGACAACTCCCCCGCCCACCGCCGACTCTCGCTGCAAGCCGCGCGCGAGTCGATGGTGCTGCTCAAGAACGCCGACCACACGCTTCCGTTGAAGGCGGGCATTCGCCGCATCGCCGTCGTTGGCCCCGAAGCTCAACTGGTGCAGTCGCTACAGGGCAACTATAACGGCCCACCGCAGCAACCTGTTTCGCCGCTCGAAGGCATGGAAAAGCGCTTCGGCCCCGACCGCATCGTTTATGCGCAGGGCTCCACGCTGGTCGATGGCTTCGCCGTGCCCATCCCGTCAACGGCACTGCGGAGCGAGGGAAGCACGGGCCACTCGCCGCAGTATGGTCTCACTGCGGAGTTCTTCGCGAACACCAGCTTCAGCGGCCCTGTGGTCGCCTCGCGTGTCGACCGCGAAGTGAATTTCAACTGGGACAAGTTCGCGCCCGTCGCCGGCGTGGAGCGCAACAATTACTCCGTCCGCTGGGCCGGGAAGTTCACTCCCCCGGCCCCCGGCGACTACAAGCTCGGTGTGCGCATGAACTACTGCTACGCCTGCGAAAACGCGGAGGGGTTCAAGCTCTATCTGGACGGCAAGGTCATTCTCGAAAGTGCGGGCAAGACACCCGAGCGCGGCGCCGTAATGGAGGTGCCGGAGCACTTCGCCGACACCGCATCGCACCCGATCCGCCTCGAATATGTACACGGCACAGGCAGCGCCGGCATCGACCTTACCTGGGAAGCGCCCGCCTCGGTGCAGCGTGATGAGGCCGTCGCAGCCGCGAAGCAGTCCGACGTGACAGTCGCATTCGTCGGCCTCTCGCCGTCGCTCGAAGGCGAAGAGATGCCCGTACACCTCGAAGGCTTCAGCGGCGGCGACCGCACCGCGATCGACCTGCCCGCCGCGCAGGAGGACCTCCTGAAAGCCCTCGCCGCAACCGGCAAGCCCCTCATCGTCGTCCTCCAAAACGGCAGCGCGCTCGCCGTCAACTGGGCGCAGCAGCACGCTGCCGCGGTCCTCGAAGCCTGGTACCCCGGCGAAGAGGGCGGAACCGCCATCGCCGAAACTCTCGCCGGAGACAACAACCCCGCCGGCCGTCTCCCACTGACGTTCTACGCCTCTCTCGACCAGCTTCCCGCGTTCGAGGACTACTCGATGAACGCTCGCACCTACCGCTATTTTTCCGGCAAGCCGCTCTACAGCTTCGGCTTCGGCCTCAGTTACACCACGTTCGAGTACAGCCACCTCAGACTGCCGGCACAGATCAAGGCGGGCGGTCCGGTCACGGTCGAGGCCGACATCAAGAACAGCGGAACCCGGCCGGGCGACGAGGTCGCGGAGGTCTACCTCACACAGCCGAAGGGCTTTGAAACCCCGCGCCACATCCTCGCCGGATTCAAGCGGGTCCACCTCACCCCCGGCCAGTCGGCGCACGTCACCTTCACCCTCGCCCCCCGTACCATCGCTCAGGTCGACGCCAAAGGCAACCGCGTCATCCTTCCCGAAGATTACCTCGTTTCCGTAGGCGGGGCGCAGCCGGGAGACGCCCGTTCGGACCTGACCGGCAAGGTGATAGTCACCGGCACAGAAAAGCTGCCCAAATAGCCGGAAACGAAACTGCCGAGGGCGGCCAGCGTCGCGAAGGCTTCGATGGCAATTAAAAATATCCTTTAGATTGATAGAGTTGTACGATACAGCGAAAGTTATGCTTCACGATTTCGACGCGCACCGCGAAGCTTTGGGACGGAAAAATGCGCTGTATTTTCTTTGAGGTTATTGGCGTGGAATCGCGTTTTTGCGCGAATTGACGTCTTTGTGTGGCATTTCGCGGCTTTTTGTCGGAAATTGTTGGTTTAGCGGTTTTTTTCGACTAATTTGCACAAAAATGCGGGTTTGTCATGATTGACGGTTGAACAAAGAACCCCAGTCCTTACCAGGTATGGACTGCGACGACCTCGGTAGCCACGGGCTTGAAGTCGACTACCTTCAGATGCAGGATGACCTGGAGGTTGTGCGCGGCCCAATCCTTGGGGAGTTGGTTTGCGAGCTGGCGGAGCGACGCTGGGTTGCAGACGAAGTCGGCGGCGGCGAGAGTGCCGTACTGCCCCATGCCGGCTACGCTGAGGACAGGAGCATCGCCGGAGCGCGCGACCATGCGGGTGACGATCGCGTAATCCTCGGTGTCATGCGAATCGTTGGAAGCATGGAGGAGCCAGCGGCGGTTGGGGTCCTGCGCGTCGTCGATCTCGTCGTGGGCGCGCATGACGAAGCGGAGGTCCTTGGTCAGCTCCATCGTCATGGGGTTGTTGAAGCCGCCGATCAGGATGGTTGGACTGTTGCGCAGCTCGGCGAAGGAAACGTCGTTGGGAAAGCGCTCCTGAAACGCCTGCTTCTGGCGCGTCACGGAGGCCACCATGTCCGAAACGGCGGCCACGTCGCCCAGCGCCACAAAGCTGTTCTCGGCGGGGAAGAGATCGGAGCCGTGGATGGTGACGTCCGGGCCCATGGGGATGAAGACTTCCATTCCGTGGGTTTCGAGGTGATGCTCGGCGGTGTAGCGATCGGTGACCGCGTCCGAGAGGCGGTAAACGGCGTTGCTTCCGATGACGATGATGACGGGCTTGGGGCTGTTGATCCAGGGCTGCCAGAAGTCGTGCAGGGCGCGCGCGGGAGCAGGGACCCGCAGCGCCGCCACCGAAGCGCCGGCGACCAGGATGAGAGCGATAAGTGACGCGAATGCCCAGCGTCCGAAGTGTCGAGCCGGCTGCCCGGCGATTGTGGAGCGGAAGGGCTGGAGTTGTGCCGGCTGGAGCTGTGCCGCCAGGGGCAGGGCGGGATGGAGGTCGCCGCTGTGCGTCTGGGTCGCGGGCGCGAGATCGGGGGCTGTCGCTTCCTTCCAGCGGAAGGTGGCCCGATAGGAGCCGGGAGGAATATCGATGTGGAGTTCCGGCGTCTCGGGGATGGCCTGGTAATACTGGGCGAGGCGCTTTCTGACCTCGGCGGCGCGGATGCGGACGACCGGGTCTTCGCCGGTCTCGTAGTCCGGCTTGCGGCCGAAGACTTCGGATCCGATGACGCGCTCGCGGAGCAGGTGGTCCTCGCCGGCGAGGGTGTGTTTGACGATGTAGAGCAGCAGGGCCTTGCACTGCTGCGTGTTGCGGAAGGGGGGACTGGAGAGCAGGTGGTCGAGCGCCGCCTGAACGCGCGCCGGATCGCGGGCCGAGGCTGGCTCCGTGTCGTGGGAAGCCTGGACCGAATTTGTCATCGTTTCCATATTAAATCGGAAGTGGCCCCTGAGAACGGTATGGTACCCCCCTCAATACAGGCTGTCAAACAGCAGCAGACAAAGGCTTTACTTCAGTACACAACCGTATCTTGCCTTGCGCAAATTGGTAGAAGAGCGTCATGTGATGCGGACTGACAACAACGTCTTTGCATGTTCTGAACGCTCTCGTTTGCCTGACCGACCTGAACCTGTATGACAGGCGGAAGGAGTTCAGGGACGGACGGCGGACGCACCATGAACGACCTTTGGAGGTTTTCTTGTTCAAAATCAGCGAGTATTGTGCCGACGTTCGGAGCGGGTTGCGGTCAGCCTGCCAGGTGATTTGCGCATTGCTTCTCTTGGCGCCGATGGCTTTGTCGCAGACAACCGGATCGTTGAGCGGTAAAGTCCACGATACGAGCGGAGCGCTGGTTCCGGGGGCGAAGGTGACGTTAGTCGACGAAAAGAGTGGAGCCAAGCGCACCACAGTGAGCAATGGGGAAGGACTGTTCACGATCAATGCGATCCAGCCGGACACCTACGATCTGCTGGTCACCTTTAAGGGGTTCGAGACGTACAAGGTCACCGGGATCGATATGCATCCGGGCGACCAGAAGACGGTGGCGACGATCCAGTTGAAGATCGGGGAGTTCAACCAGGAGGTGACGGTCACGGCGACGGTAGCCGGGGTCAACATGGACTCTCCTGAAAAAAGCTATCTGATTACGTCGGAGGACATCAAGAGGCTTTCGACCGTGGGCCGCGATGTGACGGAGTTGATCAAGATACTGCCCGGCTTCGCGGTATCGACCGGCGGAAGCCTGGCCAATAACAGCACCAACGCCGGGAGTCAGACTGTCGGCTTCGGCAGCACGGCGACGTCTTCGTTCTCAGCGAATGGCGCGACGCCGCAGACCGGGGCGACCACGGTGATTTCCGACGGCGCGAGCACGATGGACCCCGGGGACATGGGAGCGTCGATCGCGAACGTCAACATGGATATGGTGGCGGAGGTGAACGTTCAGACCGCCGCGTTCGGCGCCGACAACGCCCACGGGCCGGTCGTGATCAACGCGGTCGGCAAGTCCGGCGGGTCGAGCTACCACGGCACGGGCTACCTGTTTGCCCGGAACGGAGCGCTGAACGCGAACGACTGGCTGGCCAATAACACGGGCGCGGCGCGTCCGCCGGCACAATACTTTTATCCGGGCGGCAATGTCGGCGGCCCCGTCAAGATTCCGGGGACGAGCTTCAATCACAGCAAGAAGATGACGTTTTTTACGGGCTTCGAATACTACAAACAGACCAAGCTGGAACAAATTTTGTTGAGCTTTATCCCGACCCCGCTGATGTTGAGCGGCAATGTAACGCCGGCCAGCATCGGGGCCGCGCTGAATGTGGACCCGACAGTGGTCACGACACAGTGTGACAAGTTTTACGATTCAGGCTCGCTTTCAAACTCGGGGGGCTACTGCTACGCGCCAGGTCTGAGCAACGGCGCTACGTACACGGTGCAGGACCAACAGCTTACTCCCCAGGGAGTGCAGGACCCCACGGCCTTGCCATTGCCGATTAAGGATGGGCTGATACCCGTAGATCCTCATGCGAAAATCTACGCGAAGTTCTGGCCCGCGATCAATCGTGTGCCGCAGGCCGGAAATGGCCTGGCGTCGGATGGATACAACTACGTGAACGCCCTCACTTCGACTCACAACGGTTACCAGTATCGGGGCAGGGTCGACGAAAACTTCACCGACAATACAAAGCTTTATGTAACGTACAACCTTGAAAAGATCAACGATGAAACACCTATAGACAATACGTACTACGCCGGCTCCGACGTGATCCCCTATCCCACGTCCGCATTCTCCGACACGAAATCTCATTCCCTCTCGCTGAACTTTACGCATGTCTTCAGCCCGTCGCTGACGAATGAGGCCATCGCTACCGGCACGTACTACTACCAGCCCAACCAGCTTGCCAACCGGAACCTGGTGCAGGATGCGAGTACGGGCTGGAGCGGAGGGCGCATCTATAACAACGGTGCGCTACAGCTTCCGGGGCTGGTGGACTATGAAGAGGGCGTGCCGGACTTCGCGATGGGCTACTTTCCCGCGGGCAGCAGCTATCTTCGGAAATACTCGTACAACGGCGCCGACAACCTGAGCAAGCAGTGGAAGATCCATGCGATCAAGGTGGGCGTCTACTTCGAGGACACCGGCAACAACCAGATTCCGTTCATCTACTCACAGGGCTTGAATGCGTTCAACCACTACAACGCCGGCTGCGATACGAACGATTTCGCTACCAGCAAGCACGTTTCGCAGCTTTTCAACAACGTTGCGAACTTCCTGCAGGGGTGCAGCGGCTTTACGCAAGCGAGCGGATCGCCGCCGGCGGACCTGCACTTCAAGGTCGTCGACTTCTACGTCAACGATGAATGGAAGGTGACGAAGAAGCTGACCCTGACGCTGGGCATGCGCTTCGAGCATACGGGTCCGTGGACCGACCCGCACGGCACCGGCATGGCGGTGTGGACGCCTCCGACACAGCATATGGTGTACACCGTGACCGGCGATCCGCATTCGTTTCCGGGGATTAGCTGGCATGGGACCGACGCCAGTGTTCCGCTTTCCGGACAGCCGTCGACGTTCCTGTTTTATTCTCCGCACGCCGGCCTGGCATACGACCTGTACGGCGATGGCAGGACGGTCTTCCGCGGCGGGTTTGGCGCGTATCGCTTCCATGACTCGTATAACGACTCGGCCGGAGCGCTGAATACGTCGATCGGAATTCAAACTTACAGCACGCCCCAGAACCTGAGCTGCACGTACGACCAACTGACCGCAACGTCCAAACTTGCGAAGGGAGACGTGCCGGTTGCGGGAGTCGATTGCTACTCTGCTGCCGCCGGCAGCAACCTGCCGCCATTCGCCATCTATGCGCTGGACGCTCACGACAAAGCGCAACCCGTCACGTACAACTACACCTTCATCGTGGACCAGGCGATGCCTCTGAAATCGAACCTTGAGATCAGCTACGTCGGCAATCAGAGCAGCCACACCTTCACCGAAGGAAATTTGAGCAACCAGAACTACATTCCGCTGGGCGGGTTATTTCAGCCGGACCCGCTTACCGGGGCGGTGACAGTTGCCGGCAGCACGCAGCAGAACCAGCAGGATTACCGGCCGTATCCCAACTACACGCAGGTCTTTGTGCCGCACCATATCGGCTACGGGAACTACAACTCTCTGCAGGTGAGCCTGAACAAGCAGAAAGGCGCCTTCATCTTCGGCGTCAATTACACATGGGCCAAGGCGCTGGGCATTCGCGGAGACTATCGGACCGGCGCTATCGGCGATCCGTCGACGTTGCGCAACAATTATGGCTATCTTGCCTTCAATCGCAACCAGGCGGTGAATGCGACCTACTCGTACCAGGTCGGCGAGGCGTACCACGGCAACAGACTGTTGCGCGAGGTGCTGAACCAGTGGGAATTTTCCGGCATTACGACGCTACAGAGCGGGCCTGACGTAGCCGTGCTGGACGGCAACACAAACTTCGGGCTTGGCGGAGGTACTCAATACACTCCCGCGGGTACGACAACCCCCGTCGCTGTGTCGCTGAGCAACGCCAACTTTATCGGCACTCCGGACATCAACCTGCAGCCTGTCGTCACTTGCAATCCCAAGTCGGGCTTCACGAAGAACCCGATCTACGGGCGACAGTACATCAACAGCGCATGCTTTGCGCTTCCGACGCTGGGTAGGAATGGCGAGTTCGAGCTGCCCGACATTCACGGGCCGGCGTACTTCGACACCGACCTCACCGTGCAGCGGACAATCAAGCTGGATAGCAGCCAGAACCTGCAGTTCCGGCTGGCGGCCTTCAACTTCCTGAACCATCCGCTGGCGCAGTTTTACGGTGGCGCGGGGGCGCCGAGCTCATTGACGCTCAACTACGGAAATCCTACGGGAACAGCAACCACCCCGCAGCAGGCGCTGGCGGGGGCGGTGCTCTCGCCAACTTCCGCGAACTTCGGTTACACGCCCTACAAGAGCGGCTACAGGATCGTCGAAGTTTCTGCCCGGTACAACTTTTAGCAGCGGGCCGCCGGTGTAATTGAGCGGCGCGATACGAATAACGCTTCGGTTATCGATCGACAAGGCACGTGAAGTTCGAGGAGGCAAGCAGTGCAGAGTTCAAGCGAAAAGACAGGCATGACCGACCGTCGGCAGGCGGTTTCAGGATGGACCGTGCGGGCGCGTTGGGCCGGGTTACTGCTGTTGGCGGTCGCGACGGCTTGTGCGCCGTCCGTGCAGGCGCAGGCACCGGCGATTGTGGCGTCGAGCCAGGCGACTCTGACGGGGTCCGGCGTTGGCGCGGGCAGGGTGGTGCTGGATGCCTGCGGTGACTTGTATGTCAATCAAGACAATGCCGGAATTGTGGAAGTGCAGGCGGGGACCGGGAAGCAGATTGTGATCGCCGCGGATCCGAAGAATTACAACAACGGGACCGGGATCGCGATCGACAGTACGAAGACGCATTTGTATTTTCCCGATCCTTCGCAGTGGTATAGCTCGTCGTTCAGCGTGGTGCCGATTACGAATTGCACGCCGGGCGGAGAGACTGCGTTCGCCACGAATTTCGGCGCGCTGACGGGCTATTACTACGGCACGGCTTCGAACATCGCCGTGGATACGGCAGGCGACGTTTTCTTTACCGATACGTGCTGCTCGACTGGGACGATACTGGAGGAGTCGGCGGCGGGCAATGCGTCGGTGGTGCAGGCGAACTGGCCGAACTCGGTTACGTCGCTGGCGTCCGATGGCAGCGGCAACCTGTTCTTTACAGATGGATCGGCGAATGTATACGAACTGGCTGCGCCGTATTCGGCGGCGGCAACCACGATTGGCGCGGCTTTCAAAACACCGGTGGGTGTGAGTTTCGATGCTCTGGGTAACTTGTATGTCGCGGATTCCGGAAATTCCATCGTCTATGAAGTGCCCATTGAGAGCGGGAGTCTCAATCCGGCGCACACGTTCCAAGTGGTGGCTGTTTCGGTTGTGAACGACGTGGCTGCGGATGCTTCGGGGAACTTGTACCTGAGCAACTATGCGGGAGCGCCGATCGAGATAAAGATTGGGTCGGCCGTGCTGCCCAGCGCTGCCGTGGGAGGAGCTGGGACTGCGACGACGGTGAACTATGTCTTCAACGCCGCTGTTACTCCGGCGAAGATTGCCGCGACGAGCGGGTCTGCGACGAGTACGGAATTTTCGGCGGCGAGTGGCGGATGCGCGGCGGGGACGGCGTATGCGGCGGGCGCGGGCTGCTCGCTTGCGGTACACTTCGCGCCGTCGCAGGTGGGTCTGCAACGCGGGGCGATTGTGTTCTCGGATGCGTCGGGAAATGCGCTGAGTACGACAGCGATTTCGGGTGTGGGGCTGGGCGCGCAACTGACCACCGATCCGGGAATTACGACGGCGATCGGCAGCGGCTTCAAGATGCCGGAGAGAGCGGCGGTCGATGCGGCGGGCAATGTCTATGTGACCGACGCGACCGCCAATACGGTTACAGAATTTGCGGCGGGGAGCGGTACGGGCACTGTGCTTGGAATAGAACCGCTAACGCTTTCCGGGCCGACGGGCGTCGCCGTCGATGGTGCCGGGAACGTGTTTGTTTCGGATACGGGCAACAACCGGATCGTGGAGGTCCCGGTCGTGAACGGCGTCCTTTCGGGCGCGAATGCAGTTGCGCTTACAGGAGGATTGAAGGCGCCGCAGGGCATTGCCATCGATGGCTCAGGCGGTCTGTATATCGCCGATAGCGGCAATAATCGGCTGCTGTATGTGCCGTTTGAAGGGGGAGCATATAACCTCGCGGCGGGGCAGGCGTTTGGCACGGGGCTGAGCGCGCCGGAGGCGGCGACGGTCGATGCCGCGGGGAATGTGTATGTCGCCGACACAGGAAACAATCAGGTGCTGGAGTTCCCGGCGCCCATCGGCAGCCAGTCGCAACTGAGAGTGGTGCAGGGTCTGAGCGCGCCTTCGGCGCTGGCTACGGATGCGTCGGGCAGCCTGTTTGTGGTGGACAGCGGGAGCGCGAGCATTTACAGATATCCGACGCAGGGTGGAGCGTTTGGATCGCGGCAACTGATCGGCAGCAGCGTTGCCGCTCCGTTTGGGCTGGCGATCGATGGGCTGGGCAATTTGTACGTGACGGACCCGACGGACGCTACATTCTCGGAGATCGGGCGGGTGCAGACGGCGTTGAATTTCGGGGTCGTCAACGTGAACACGACGGGTCCCGCTCTACAAGCCAGCGTCAACAGCTCGGGAAACCAGCCGCTGGTATTTCCGTCGCCTTCGTATACGGTGAGCGGGTCGACTACCGCCGGCTTTTCGGTGACTTCGGATGGTTGCGGAACGGCGGGAACGGTGGCGGCGGGAACTTCGTGCATCATTGCGGCGAGCTTTACTCCACCGGCGCCGGAACTGAACGTAGAAGAAGATCTGACGCTAAAGAGCAATGCCGTTTCCGGGACGCCGACGATTGCGTTGCTCGGGACTGGAGCGCACATTACGTCGTCGACGTTGACGCTGGTGCTTACTTCGCCCGCGAATGGAACGGCCCTTGCGGTCGGGGTCCCCGTGAGCTTCACGGCGACGGTGGGAACTGGCGCCAATTCCGCGACGCCGGGCGGGTCGGTGACGTTCAGCATCAACGGGACGCAGGTCGGGACGGTGAAGGTGACGAACTCGGCCGCGAGCCTGAGCCTGGCGAACGGCTTGCCCGCGGGTACGCCGGACACGATTACCGCGGTGTACAGCGGCGATTCGATCAACTACAGCGGGTCGTCGGCGAGCCTGACCGAGAACGTGACGCCTCTGCCGACAACGCTGACGCTCGCGGTGACGACGCCGTTCACCAATCCGAACAGCATCAGCGACTCGTCGGCGAACTCGACGGGGCCCGCGATTCCGCTGATCGCAACGCTGGGCACGGGGAGCCGGATCATTCCGGGGGGCACGGTCAGCTTTTATTCAGGGACAACCGCCAGCCATACGCTGCTGGGCATCGGATCGGTGATTGCCGGGGCGGGCGGCGTGTACCAGGCGACGATTACGACAACGGCGCTGCGGGCAGGCACAACGAACGTCGTCGAGAATAATTCGTTCAGCTCTACCTATTCTATTTATGCGGTCTACAGCGGCGATTCAAGCTATGGGACGTCGGCTTCAAACGTTGTATCGGTGACGGTGGTGGGGCCGTCGCCGTGCGCTGTGGCGGGCAACTGCCCACTTGCCGCCACGCCGAAGACCGGAGCGTACTTTACCATCACTCCCGCAAACCCCACCATCACGGTGGCGAGCGGACAGAGCAGTGGATCGGCGACGCTGACACTGGTCTCTTACGGTGGGTATTACGGCGTGCTGAACTTCACGTGCTCGAACCTGCCGCAATACGCTACGTGTGCGCCGTATCCCGGAGACCCGATCGTGAATCCGAGTGCGGCGGGCGCTCCGGCGGCGCAGAGCCAGGTGCAGTTCATCGTCAACACAAATGTTCCGCCCATCGTGCCGACCGGCAGTTCCTTGTTATGGTGGATGGCAGGATTCACTGGCGGTATTCTGCTTTTGCTGCGCAGACGGCTGAAGCGCGGCGGACTGGAAAGGCTGGCGCTCGGTGTTGGGATGCTGATGCTTCTCGGGTACTCGGTTATGGGCGTGAGCGGTTGCGGGTCGAGCAGCAGTTCGCCGGCGTTCGCTACGCCTAAGGGCACGACAAATGTTTTGGTGACCCTCCATGCGGCGCAATTTGTTGTGGGAACATCAAGTCAAGCGGTGATCGGGAACGATGTCAATGCCGGCAGCTTCCAGATCGCTCTCACTGTACAGTAAGTATGCTGCTGGGTGGCAGCGTTTATACATTCTGTCAGCTCCGCGAACAAGGGCGGCGAACGGCCTTCGGGCGGGTACACCTGGGAACGCAGAGGGAGAGGCATTATTCATGGCGACTCGCCCAGTTAGCTGCGCTTCTTCGGCGTCCGTGAAAGTTGCGTGCTGGGCGGCTGCGGTCGCTTTGACGGTTTTCTTGCCGGCTGGCGCGCAGACCGGCTCGACGGATGCGGCGGTGTATCGCGACGTCCATGCAAACCCCGAAAAGCGGATCGACGACCTGCTGGCCCGCATGACGCTGGATGAGAAAATTCATGCGTTGAGCACCGATCCGTCGGTGCCGCGGTTGGGCATTGCCGGGTCGAACCATGTGGAAGGGCTGCATGGGCTGGCGCTGGGCGGGCCGGGGCACTGGGAAGGCCGGAACCAGGCGGTGGTTCCGACGACACAGTTTCCGCAGGCGCGCGGCTTGGGCCAGACGTGGGACCTCGCGCTGCTGCAACAGGCGGCGGCGCAGGAGGCTTATGAAGCGCGGTTCGCGTTTGGAAAATATCATCGCGGAGGGCTGGTTGTGCGGGCGCCCAATGCGGACCTGAGCCGCGATCCGCGCTGGGGCCGGAGCGAAGAGAGCTATGGCGAAGACCCTTTCCTGGTGGGCACGCTGGCTGCGGCGTTCAGTCGCGGGTTGCAAGGGAACGATCCGCGAGTGTGGATGACGGCGTCGCTGCTGAAGCATTTTCTTGCCAACAGCAATGAGGATGGGCGGGGCGGGTCGTCGTCGAATTTCGATGAGCGGTTGTTCCACGAATACTATGCCGTGCCTTTTCGCATGGCAGTGGAGACGGGCCATGCGAGCTCCATGATGACGGCGTACAACGCATGGAATGGCGTGCCGATGACGGCCAATCCGGTGGTGCGCGATGTGGTGATGAAGCAGTGGGGACTTGACGGCATTGTATGCACGGATGCGGGCGCGTTGACCAATATGGTGAAGCTGCATCATGCGTACAAGACGCTGCCGGAAGCGGCTGCGGCGGCGATCCATGCGGGCATCAACCAGTTTCTGGATGACTATCGGCAGCCGGTGCGCGACGCGCTGGCGCAGAAGCTGATTACGGAGCAAGATATCGATCGCAATCTGCGGGGTGTGTATCGCGTGATGCTGCATCTGGGTCTGCTCGATCCGGCGGAGTTGTCGCCTTACTCGCGGATTGGCGAAACGGACCAGGCGGCCGGCGATCCGTGGAACGCCGCGAGCGCGCGCAAGCTGGTGCGGCGGGTGACGGATGAGTCGATAGTGCTGCTGAAGAACGACGGTGGAGCGTTGCCGCTGGATGCAACGAAGCTAAAGTCCATCGCGGTGATTGGCCCGTGGGCCGATACGGTTGCACTGGACTGGTACAGCGGCACGCCGCCGGTTGCGGTGACGCCGGTCGAGGGCATTCGGGCGCGGGCTGCGAATGCAGCGGTGACGTTCGACGATGGCCGGGACGAAGCTGCGGCTGCGGCACTGGCCGCGCATTCCGATGTGGCGATTGTGATTGTGGGCAATCATCCGACGTGCGATGCGGGCTGGGACAAGTGTCCGTTGCCGAGCGAGGGCAAGGAGGCGATCGATCGCACCAGCCTTAGCCTGCCCGACGAGCGTCTGGTGCAGGCGGTGATGGCGGCGAATCCGCGCACGATGGTCGTGCTGCAAACGAGCTTTCCGTATACGACGACGTGGACGCAGGCACATGCTCCGGCGATCCTGGAAATAACGCATAACAGCGAGGAGCAAGGGAATGCGCTCGCGGATGTGCTGTTCGGCGATTACGACCCGGCGGGGCGGTTGACGCAGACGTGGCCGGCGACGATTGAGCAGTTGCCGCCTATGATGGACTACGACCTGCGGCATGGACGGACGTATCTTTACAGCAAAGAGCCGCCGCTTTATCCGTTTGGATTTGGACTGAGCTATACAAAGTTTGCGTTTGACGATTTCCACGCGACGCAGGTTGGGGCGGCGATCGAGGTGCGACTGACTGTGACGAATACGGGCGGACGCGACGGAGATGAAGTCGTGCAGATTTATGCGGCGCATTTGAATTCCGCGGTGTCTCGTCCGCTTGAGGAGTTGAAGGCCTTCGAGCGCATCTCGCTGCGTGCGGGGGAGAAGCGGACGGTGCGGCTGGATGTTCCGCTCAGCAGCCTGGCGTATTGGGACGACAGTGCGCACCGCTTTGTTGTGGAGCGCGACCGCGTTGAGATGAGGGCGGGCGCGTCTTCGGTGGATATACGCGCGCGGCAGGTAGTCGACGTACAGCGGTCGACAACAATTTCCGGAGGGATTCGATGATGTCTTTGTTCGACTTTCGCACCACGCTGGGCCGCGGTGTGACGTGGTGTGCGGTTGTGCTTTGCGGCGGCGTTTTTGCGGGTGCGCAACAGGTTACGCTGACGCGCGGCGGGGCTACCGTAGTGCTCGAAGGGTATGCACCGAATGTCGTTCATGTGTCGATCAGCATGGATAAAGGGTTCGCGTTGAAGGGGCCGGGAGTCGGCATTACAGCGGTCGCATCGCAGTCCGGATGGAATGGTTCGAACGGGAAAGATGGCGACGTTTTTCGTTCGGACCGGATGGTTGTGCGCGTGGCGCCGGAAGCGCACTGGACTTCGTCGGGGACGAGTGCGGATATTGCAAAATACTTCAATGGATCGACTCCGAATGTCGGTTTGAGTTTCGAGACCCCTGCGGGCAAGTCAGTGCTGCACATGAATGGTTGGGAGATGAGTGTGCCCAATCACAAGGACGGCAACGCAGACGTGCTGTACGACCGGCGTACAGGAGACGATCCGTTCTATCAAGTGGGCGCGACGTTTGCGGCGCCCGACGATGAGCAATACTACGGGCTGGGGCAGAACCAGCAGGGCTTTCTGGACCTTCGGGGACACTCCTTAGAGTGTGCGCACGACTATACGGCGGCGGCGGGGCCGAGCGTGTGTGTGCCGTTCGTCGTGACCAACAAAGGCTATGCGTTGCTGTGGGACAATCCGTCGAAAACTCGCGTGGACTTTGCGTTCAATGAGCAGACGCGATGGACGTCCGAGGTAGGTCAACGAGTTTCGTTCTTCATTATTTTTGGAGATACCTACGACCAGTTTTATGAAGGGTACAGGCTGCTGACGGGCAGCGTGCCTATGCTGCCGAAGTCCGCGTATGGCTACATTCAGTGCAAGCAGCGATATAGTTCGCAGAAGGAAATTCTGGATGTGGCGCATGGATATCGCGACCGTCATTTGCCCGCGGATGTGATGGTGGTGGACTGGTTCTACTTTACGAAGATGGGCCAGATGGATATGGACCCGAAGTTTTGGCCCGATCCGACCGCGATGAACGCGGAGCTGCATCGTATGGGCTTTCACTCGATGATCAGCGTGTGGCCGCGCTTTGTGCCGGAGGACCGTTACTATGACATGCTGCTGAAGAATGGATGGTTCGAGCATCTGGCGGATGGGACTCCGACCAACGGTCTGCCGTACGACCGTGCGGGGTCGGATATCGATACGACGAACCCAGATGCAGCGCGATGGTATTGGGACACCGTGCGCGACAACTTTATTTCCAAAGGCTTCGACGCTTTTTGGGCCGATGAGACTGAGCCTGATTTGCCACCGAATGGCAGCTATCTGTATGTCGGGCCGGGGACGGAATATTTCAATGTCTATCCTTACTTCCACACCAAGGCGCTGTACGACGGTTTTCGGCGCGATCTGCCGCAGACGCGGGCACTGATACTTTCTCGCGATGCGTATCTTGGCGCGCAACATAATGGAACGATCTTCTGGTCTTCGGACATTTACCCGACCTGGGACACGCTGCGGCGGCAGGTCCCGACCGGCTTGAATTTCGTTGCGTCGGGGATGCCTTACTGGAGCACGGATATTGGCGGATGGCAGTATCTTCCGTACTCGCACAAGGCCCAGCGGCCGCTGTTGATCGATCCCAGCGATGCGCGGGCGAATGTTGGGAAAGATGACGACTATCCAGAGTTGTATGTGCGGTGGTTTCAGTATGCGACGTTTCAGCCGAACATGCGCGCGCATGGCAGCCGCAACTTCAACGAGGTGTGGAGCTATGGCAAACAAGCGGAGCCGATCCTCGAGAAGTATCTGCGGCTGCGTTATCGGTTGATGCCGTACATCTATTCGCTGGGACACTTTTCCCACGAGACTGGCGCGCCGTTCATGCGCGGGTTGTTCATGGACTTCGGCAGCGATCCAAAGACCGCGACGATCGGCGATGAGTTCATGTTCGGGCCTGCGTTGCTGATTGCCCCGGTGACGGAGCAGGGCGCGACGACGCGTGAAGTCTATCTGCCTGCGAGAGCGGACTGGTATAACTTCTGGACCAACGAGCGGGTGCATGGCGGGCAGCGAATTTCTGTGTCTGCACCGATCGATACGATTCCGATCTTCGTGCGTGCAGGGTCGATTCTGCCGCTTGGCGTTCCCATCGAAAGCACGGATGAGAAGCAGGCGATTGCTTCGGTACGCGTGTATCCAGGCGCTGACGGGGACTTTACGTTGTATAGCGATGACGGGAAAACCTACGCTTACGAAGTGGGTAAAAGCGATGTGACGCAACTGCATTGGAGCGATGCGACGAGGACACTGCGGCATACGGGAGCGCAGGCCTGGAGCGGGCTCGACAGCGCTGTCGTGGATGTGGTCGGTAAGAGGACTGTGAAGTGATGAACGGCGATCGAGTGGCAAGAACATGCTTATTCTGCGCGCTTGCGGCGCTGATGGCCACGGGTGTTTCGCGGGCCCAGGATGAGGCTATCGGGGGTCCGGTGAATGTGACCGTGGATGTAGCGAAGCCCGGGAACTTCATGGCTCCGCGAGCGATGGGCATTCATGCGTCCGTCTATGACAACGCTCTTCATGGCGGGCAATGGATTCCGCTGCTGAAGAAGGATGGCATTTATACGTTGCGTTATCCGGGGGGCGGCTACTCCGATGCGTATCACTGGTCTACCGCGCAGATGAGTGCGTGGAAGGGAACGAAAGACAAAGGCTACGTTGCGCCGGGCGCTGACTTTGGCAGCTTCGTGAGGCTGCTCGACAAACTGGGCGGGACCGCCGTTATTACGGTCGACTACGGAGCGAACCTACAGGGAACGGGACCGGGAGAACCGGCCGAAGCCGCGGCGTGGGTCGCTTATGCGAACGGCAAGCCCGGCGACACGCGCGCGATTGGCAAGGATTCAGTAGGGAACGACTGGAAGACGGTGGGTTATTGGGCGACCATGCGCGCTTCGACTCCTCTCGATAAAGACGATGGGTATAACTTCCTGCGCATCGGCCATCCTGCGCAGGTAAATATTAAATATTGGGAGATTGGCAACGAAATATTCGGTAACGGCTATTACGCAAAGGACAACGCGGGCTACGAAAACGATGCTCATGCTGCTTACAGCGGCGTTGCAAAAGAAGATGCACGGACGCGGGCGCACAATCCAAAGCTCTCGCCTACGGCTTATGGTGAAGGCGTTGTTGCGTTCTCGCGGGCGATGAAGGCTGTCGATCCGCGCATCGGGGTGGGGGCGGTGCTGAATACTCCGCCTGCGGACTATTCGTGGGGCCGCGACTGGAATTCGTCGGTGCTGAAGGCATGCGCTCCGGACATAGATTTTGTGATCGTCCACTGGTACACGGGCGGGTTGCTTCCTCCGGACTATAAGAAGCTCGATGCGGCAAGCCTGCTCAATGCGCCGTTTGAAGAGTTGCCGCAAATGGTTTCGGAACTTATCGATTCGTTCAAACAGTATGCAGGCGGAAAGGAGCTGCAACTGGCGGTGACCGAGTTAGGTTCGCGGCCTTATGCGCAGGTGGAGAATCCGATTGTGGAAGGACTCTTCGCGGCCGATAGTTACGCCAGTCTCGCCGAGGATGGTGCAATCAACATTGATTGGCTGGAACTGCACAGCAACGTTTTCCTGGATGCGAAAGACGAAAGCCCGCGGGCCGGTTACTTCGGCATACAGATGGTCCACAAGCTGATGAACCTTCGCGATGTGTTTGTGAAAACGACATCGAGCAACCACCTGCTGGCTGCACATGCCGCTCGGCGAGCCGATGGGAGCCTGGGGTTGATGCTGATCAATAAGGACCCGAAGAATATTGCGACGGTCCGAGTGAAGGTGAGCGGATCTACGGTCGGCGCTGTGGGGAAGCGGTTCCAATGGGGACCGGAGAGTCCGCCGACGCAGTACGATGTGCAGGAGACGGAAGCGTCGGGGCTGGGGAACAGTTTTGCGGTGACGGTGCCGGCTTATTCGATCACCGTGCTCAACCTTCCGACAGGGGATGGTCCTCGCTAGCTTTTGCCGCGACAGTCGATGTCGGCGCGCAGACCAGACACTCCGCTATTTGCGCAAAATGTTACGCCCGATTGAAGAGGCATCGTGTCGTGGCGGATGATGAGGAGAGAGCCGCTCAAGCTGAGGTCGGCACAATGCACGAGCACGACAATTGCCGCGAGAAGGAGCCGAACGATATCGAAGTTGTTATTGCGCATCAAGAAGCAGGTTTCCGCAGAAGGGATATACGACAGCTGTCATGTTGTAGCGATCAAGTTCAGGAGACGCAGTGTCCAACGTCCGCGCAATTGACGATCCGGGCGCAATCGGCGATGTTGCCTCCGGTCCGATCTTCTGTTCCACTTGAAGGAGTCGCCACTGTCCACTGCGCTGCAAATACAATGGAATGGGAGAGGAGAGGAACCATGAGCAGTAAGAGGGAATTGCTCGCGCAAGCCGGCGCTTATAGTGGATTTACGCGGCTGGCCGAAGCAGTCCCCGGTCCGCCTTTGCTGCTCATTCTGAACTACCATCGCATCGGCGATGCCGCGAAAACGCCGTACGACTCCGGAACTTTTTCCTGCACGGTCGACGAGTTGGACTGGCAGGTGCGTTACCTGAAGCGACGTTTCCCGATCGTGACTCTGGAGCAGGCTGCGGACATCGTGCATGGCAGATCGGCGCCCTTAAAAACTTCGGTACTGATTACGTTCGACGACGGCTATCGCGATAACTACGATGCGGCGTTTCCGGTTTTTGTGAAGCACCGGGTCTCGGCTTCATTTTTCCTTCCGACGTCGTATATTGGCACCGGCTATCTGCCGTGGTGGGATCTGATCGCGTATATCGTCAAGACTTCTCGCGAAAGCCGGATCGTGCTTAGCTATCCCGAGAGCGCGGAGTTCGACCTGACGCCGGCTCGCCGGGCCCGGTCCAGCATGGAGATACTCAACCTGTTCAAGCGGCCGTCGGTGGCCGATACGGAACGTTTTATTCGCGAGCTTGAGGCTGCCTGCGGCAGCACTCGGCCCGCGGAAAGCGCGGAGCGCTGTTTTCTGAATTGGGACGAAGCCCGTGAGATGCAGCGCGGGGGCATGTGTTTCGGTTCGCACACACATACACATGAGATACTGGGCAAGCTCTCACTGGCCCGGCAGACTGAGGAACTACAGACCTCGCGCCAGATGCTGGAACGCGAACTCGACCGTACGATCGATACTCTCGCTTACCCGGTGGGCAAGCCGGATACGTTTTCGGCGGACACCTTCACGGCGCTCCGCAATGCCCGGTACGAAACAGCGTTTTCCTTTTATTCCGGCGTCAACCAGCCAGGTCACATTCAGCCGTTCGACGTTCGCCGCTGCAGCGAGGACGGAGCCACCCGGCCACTCTTTCGGCTTCGCTTCGCCCTGCGCGCGGCAACAGGGCGGGATCTATTCTGACGACCATGGCCAAACGCCGCATCCTCGTTCTCGGTGAGGACTCGCAGTCCTTCCTGACTGTCATTCGCTCTTTTGGCCGCGCCGGTATCGAGGTCCATGTCGTGTGGTGTCCGCTCGATTCACCTGCGCTTGCTTCGCGGTACATCCACAAGATTCATCGTCTACCGGCCTTCCATGCCGACCATACAGAGTGGATATCCGCCTTCCAGCAACTGTTTCGCGAGGAGCACTTCGACTTGGTTGTGCCTACAACCGACAGCGCCACGCTTCCGTTCCAACTGCATCGCCGGCAGTTTGAGCCGCTGGTGCGGATGTGCCTTCTGCCGGACGATGTGTATCGAATCTGTGCCAACAAGGATGAGACCTGGGAACTGGCCAAGCGGCTTTCCATTTCCGTTCCGCGGCAGGCCATCGTTGCCTCTGCGCAGGAGGCTCTGGATGCGGCGACGACGTTCGGGTATCCGCTTGTCTTGAAGCCCAGAGCTTCGTCGAACGAGCGGAATCCGATGAAGCGGCAGAAGGTGCTGAAGGCGGAGAATGAGGAGGAACTGCTTAGGCTCGCGGCTGAAATGACGGCGAACGGAGCGGTCCTCGCTCAGGAAAATTTTATTGGCATTGGCGTTGGGGTCGAAGTGCTTTGCAAGGACGGGCGGATCCTGATGTCCTTTCAGCATGAGCGTGTCCACGAGCCTTTGAAGGGCGGCGGCAGCTCGTACAGGAAGAGCGTTCCACTCAGCTCCGACCTTCTCGATGCCACGGCCAGAATGATGCAGGCGCTGGAATATACCGGCGTCGCCATGGTCGAATTCAAGCAGGACCGCGCAACGGGGCGGTGGATCCTGATCGAGATCAACGCGAGATTCTGGGGTTCGCTGGCGTTGTGCGCGGCCGCCGGTTTGGACTTTCCGGTCGCTCTCGTCAAACTTCTGCTTGACGGAGAAGAGCCGGCCGGCAGCGGCTACCGCACAGGGGTCTATTGCCGGCATTGGAGCAAAGATATTCAGTGGTCGCTGTCCAATTTGCGGGCGGACAAGTCCGACCCGACGTTGCAGACTCGTAAACTTTCCAGTCTCCTGCTTGAGGCGGTCAATGTGCTGACGCTGAAAGAGCGCAGCGATACTTTTGTCTTTGACGACCCGCGCCCGGCGTGGGAAGACCTCAAACTCTATGTGGGAGAAAAGCTGTTTCGGGTGTTTAAACTGCTGCGGCCTTTTCGGTCGCGTCACCGTTCGAGGCTGCGGCGACTTTATCGTCGCGCGGGGCCTATTCTGGTTATCTGTCATGGGAATATGTGCCGCAGTCCCTTTGGGGCAGAGATTCTGGCGCAGCGTCTCGATAAGACCGTGATTTCGGGAGGGATTTATCCGAAGGCGGGGCGCGTTTCTCCTGACAATGCCATTGCCGCGGCGGCAGAGGTGGGAATTAATCTTGCGGAACATCGCTCGAGCGTAGTGACGTTGGAGGAGTTGCGCGCGGCGGACCTGATTCTGATCTTCGACCGGAGAAACTGGCTTGGTCTTCGAGCGCTTGCTCCCGAGTTGATGGCCGGGGTTGCTTTCCTGGGTGCGGCGGATACGAGCAGGCCGCTGGAAATCGCCGATCCGCTTGGCGGAGATATCGACGAGTTCCGGCATTGCTATGCGCGGATTCAGGATGCACTGAATCGCCTTCCATCGTGAGATAGCGTTGCGAAACTGCCTATGGGGTAGTTCGCGGGTTAAGCGGCGGGAAAGTCAGACAATTGTCCGCACTGTAACGTGTCAAAACTTTGGCAGGCGGCAGAGGGCTTGCGAACTCAAGCGCCGGCCGGAGTGATGAATCCTACAGTTGCCAGATAAAGGCGACGCATAGAGCCGGGAAGGCGGTTGCCGATGGGCTTGAGACGCTGACGATCGGATGCGTCGAGGCCACGGAAAAGTTTGACGAGCATAAGGTAAATAGGAGCCGCCGCCGCAACCGCAGCGATGAGGCCGAGCAAACCGGGGATTGCGCGGCAGATAAAGAAAGCGAACGCTGCCATGATGAAGGCGGCGGAAAACAGGCGGACGGCTGAGTTGACAGGGAAACTGAAGTTGTAGATGCGGCGCGCCTGTTGCCAGACGACCATGATGCCAAGCGTCTGAGAAAGGCCATTGCCCCAGGCGGCGCCGATTGCGCCGTAGCGACGGATGAGAACGTAATCGAGAGTGATGTTGACGAGGCCGATGACGGAAAGCCATGTGAGGAGTTCCTTTTGGCGATCGGCGGTGCGCAAGAGGACTTCCGAGATTTCCTGAAAAGCGCGGGGGATGGCGAGGACCGAGGCGATGATCAGTACAGGGATCGCGGCGGTGTAGCGGGCACCGTACGCGACGCCGATGGCGGCCCGCGCCACGGCCGCAGCGCCAAGGTGAACGGGCAGGGCGACGAACAGGAGGAAACGGCAAGCGTTCTTGACGATGCTGTCGACGCGCGAGGGGTCGCGGCTGGCCTCGACCATCAGGGTGATTCCAGTGGCGGGGCCGAAGGTGCGGGGAATGACGAGAAGATTAGTGGCCATGCCGAAGCTGATGGAATAGAAAGAGACTTGTTCAAGGGTCGAAAACCAGCGGAGGAAGAAGAGTTCGGAACGGTCCCAGACTACGGACATGAGCAATTGAACGCCAATGGCCTGAAAGCAGTAACGGCGGATGCGCTGGACAATTTCGGTGGGAAGGATGTCGAGGGGAAGCCTGCGGAGCTTGCGGTTGAGAGGGGCAGTGCGGAGAACGACCTCGACGCTGCGGCCGACGAATGTCGCGGAGGCAATGCCGATGAGGTCCCAATGGAAGAAGAGGGTGAGGAAGATGACGAGCGCGTAGGAGACAAGATAGCCGAAGGCACTGCGAGTGTTAGGGGCGACGTCCTCGAAGGCGTTGTTGGCTTGCGCGGGGACCCAGGACATGATGCCGGGAGCGATGGCGAGGATCAGGATGCAGGACATGATCTTGTAGCCCGGTTCGCCGAAGAATGCGACGCCGGCCACTCCGAGCACGCTGATGCAGACGGCTCCGAGAAGTTGGTAGCGGTAGGCGAGGCGGTATACGGCGTGCGCGGTTCCGGGCCTGTCCAGCGCGAGGAACTCCGACATATATTTGCGGGTGGCGCCGGCGAGGCCGCTGCCGCTGGTGCGCGTCACCGTGATGACGAAGAAGTTGATGTAGCTGAAATAGCCCATCTTCTGTGGGCCAAGGTAGCGAGCGACGGCAATCGACGTTCCGAAAAAGACGATGGCTTCAAGAACCGTTTCGAGGCCGTACCAGAAGGAATTGTGAAGGATTTTCCCGGAAGCCGATTTTGTTGCAGAAGCCATGGGCTAAGGATAGCTCGAAGGGAATCGATGAGGGCGGGGTGCGCAGAGTTTTTATTGGTGGGCAGTGTTTACGTTTGAGACACTTGAGGTGGCGTCATGATCCACCTGATCGGCCACGATGGTCGCGAGGGCCTGTGCGCCAGCATCGTTGAAATGGACAAACTCTACGAAGTGGCTGCGGCCGGGCGTAATCATCGTGGCCGCGTCGACGACTGGGACGGAGCGGCTGGCGCCAACCTGGCGAACGGCTTCACTCATACGGTGTTCCATGTCCAGCAGGCCTTGTTCCTTAAGCGATGGGAAAAACTTTCGCCAGTCACCGAGAAAGGGCTCGTCGCCTGGATCCAGTTTGTTTCCGAACCGGTTGGCATGAGTGACCAGCACTACCTGCACGCCGTTGGCGAGAAGCTGCTGGGTCAAGGTATCCAGATCGGATTTGAATGCCTGGATATTTTGTTCCGGGAGGCGATCCATTACCTTAACGCCACGGGTGTCATGCTTAATCTGCCGGACGCGAAGCCAATGTTGGAACGCGGTTGGGAGCACAGCCTTCATCAAGGTGTCAACACGCCCATCGAGGCGCAGCTCGAAGTGTTGCGATACTCGTTTGGCCGGCGCGGGGGACTGCGGCAAGGGTCGGGGCACAAAAGGATGATTGATCTCGATGTAGGGCGTGTAGCTGGGATAGACGACCACCATTTTGGGGTGGAGCGTGGAGAGAATCTGCGGCAGCCGCTTCAATGTGGTCGCGACCGACAGGCCGGGATAAGCAACATCGACGACCTCATAATGGTCATTTCCAGCGCGCTGGTTGAGAATTGACTCGAGCTGACGAGGCCATTCCTCGCCGGGCGATTCATACAGGCCGAAGGTCTCGGAGGAACCCATGCAGGCGATGCGGTATGTCCCCGAGCGCAGAGCGGGTCCGCGATAACCCAGTTCGTTCAAATGCCATTTGAGGTAGCTGGCGTTGGGGCGGCCATACTTACCTAGCGCGTCGTATTGGTAGATACTCTCGGCGTTGTAAGTCGAAAAGAAGGGAGCGCCATAGCGGACCTTGTCTTCGATGCGGGCGCATATCTCCATTGTGACCAGAGCAATGACCATCCAGCCACAGACGCGAAACGCAAGTAAACTCTTTTTTTTCATATCAGAATTGGAAGTAGATAAACGCCTTGGGTTGACCGCCAAGGAAGAAGATAAAATAAGCCGACACAGCGTAAATGACGGCTCGTCCTTCGGCGGGGAGCCAGTTCATGTCGAGGAAATTGAGTTTGCCACGGACGTACTGGAATATCTGAACGAGCACCAAAGGCAGCGCGAAGAGGAAAATGCGAAATGCGAGATGCGGATCGTATCCGGAAAGCGGGTGCATGAGCGCCCGCGTCATGATGCGAATCTGATGGAAGCTTTCCGCCCGAAACAACAGCCAGCCATAGGATGTGAACTGGAACATCAGCAACACGCGCACTACCAAGGAAACGCGGCGTCCGAATGGGCTGGACGCCCGGAAAATGCGGTCCGCCTGCGGACGGAATTCGCGGTGCAGTACGAGGATCGCCCCGTGATAGAAGCCCCATAGGACGAAGTTCCATGCGGCACCGTGCCACAGCCCACCGATGATCATGGTGAGCATCAGGTTGCGCTTCACCTTCCACGCCTTGCCGCGATTTCCGCCCAGCGGAATATAGAGGTAATCACGCAACCAGGTGGAAAGGCTTATATGCCAGCGGTTCCAGAAGTCCGATGGATTGGTGGCAAAGTATGGCAGGTTGAAGTTCAGCATGAACTCGAAACCCATGATCTTGGCGATGCCGCGCGCGATGTCGGTGTAGCCGGAGAAGTCGCAGTAGATCTGTATCGCGAAGGCGTAGACGCCCATGAGCGTGGCGAAGCCGCTGGGCGATGGGGTCGAGAATATTCGGTTCGCGATGGGCGAGATGTTGTCGGCGATGAAGACCTTCTTGAAGTATCCGCAAAACATCAGGTGGACGCCGTCACTGACGTGCTGTCGCGTGATGACGCGGGGCCGAATGACCTGCGGCAACAGGCTGTGCGCGCGCTGGATCGGGCCGGCTACCAGATGGGGGAAATATAGAATCGCGAGCAGGAAATCGAAGAAGTTTCGCGTGGAGTGAAGCTCGCCGCGGTAGACGTCGATGGTGTAGCTGAGGGCCTGGAAGGTATAGAAGGAAATGCCGATGGGAAGAATGATTCGGAGCGTCCAGGGGCTTACCTGCATGCCTCCGCGGTGGAGCAGTTCCTGCAAGGAGACAGAGAAGAAGTTGAAATACTTGAAGAATCCGAGCAGCGATAGATTGGTGATGACGGAGAGATAGAGGTAGCGTTTGCGGCCGGCGTGGGGTGCGCCACTTTCACTGATGTCCTGCATCTTCTGGGCGCACCAGTAGTCGATGGTGGTCGAGAAGAGAAGAGGGAAGAGGAAGCGCCAGTCCCAGCAGGCGTAGAAAAAGCAACTGGCGAGCAGCAAGAAAACGTTCTGAGCCTTGTGGGGCAGAGGGTAGTACACGCAGAGCACGATAAGGAGAAAAACGGCAAATGGGAACGAGTTGAATAACATTGCGGTCCGTCGCTCACCCTCTTACGCTGGCCTCATGGTTGCGCGAACTGTGGGTTCCCTACAGAGGTCGCGATCACCGCAAGTTGGGCGTAGCGTTCATTTTACACACGCATGTCCGCTTTGAACAGGGAATTGCGGAAGTCCGTGCGGTGTAGGATGCTTTCTATGGGTACGGTCAAGAAGAGCATGTTTGCATGGCTTCTCGCCGCTATCAGCGTACCGCTGATAGGGCAGGTGTCGGTTTATGTCTTTCCGCAGAGGCAGCAGATAGCGGTCAATGGTATCCAGACCTTCACGGCGGTCGTGACCGGATCTGAGGACAAGGGGATTTCGTGGACGACCACCTGTGGAAATATCATCCAGGGGATCTACAGCACCATAGGTCTTAAGGATACTGTCCAGCAGACCTGTACCGTGACGGCGACTTCTACGGTTGACAAGAGCAAGTCCGCTACGGGTATCGTTACCTATGTCGCGACGCCGCATTTTGAGGAGGGCGTTCATCCGCGCCTGCTGCTGACGCCGAAGATGGTGGCATTGATGAGGGCGCAGGGGTGGGCTACTGCCGCAAATCCGTACTGGAAAAACGGTCTCGCAAAGACGGCGGCGAATGCAGTCGCCGAAGTAGATGCGAAGTGGTGCTTTTCCTTTGGAGGATACTGTCCGCCGGGTTCGAAACCAGGACAGCCGATGCATTTTTACTTGCCGACACTCCATACCCCACCCGCAGTCAAAACGCTTTCGCGCGATGCTTCCGGTATGGTAACGGCGACGATGGGCTCCGATTTCGATATCTGGCAGGGCGCGACGGTAACTATTGCACCTGCGCCTGCCGACCAAGCGAACTTTGCCAAGGGCCCGGTCGTTGTAACGTCGGTCCCCGATACGACGCATTTCACTTACAAGCAGGGGGGCGCTGCTGGAGTAAGTACCGCCGACGGCACGCTCTACTTTAGTTGCGGCCGAGGCCAGCTGAACAACGACACATGGTGCGATACCGGAGGGTACAAGACTCCGATTTTCGATGCTACTGAAACTTATACGGAGTTATTCGCTTTTCTATCGCTCATTGAACCAAATGCTACAATCCAGGAACACTATCGCATCCGTGCCCACGACATGATGATGTGGATGGTGAACTTGTCGGGAGACGTGGACGCGAAGAGTTGCTTGCCGAACGGGCGCTTTGTTCCCTTTAGAAACTGCAGTTTCCCTACCGACGATCGCGCGCATCAGGCAGGCATGGAGGCCTTTCCGCTTACTGTCGACTGGATATATTCGAGCTTCAGTCCAAGTGAGAAGAGGAGGATCACGCGATTATTTCGATTCTGGACTCACCAGACTTTTACGACTGGTCCAACCGGGATTTTATACCCGGTGCCCATCGGGGTTATGAACAATCCTGTGCTACTAGCCAAGCCTGAACGGTTGCGTTGGCAGATGAACAATCTCGGAGACAGCCAATATCGCTCCGCGTCGATGTTAAGCCTGGCGATGGATGCCGGGGACGATCCCCCGGACGGCAACGGGGGCGATCATATTACGGCTTTGAAGTCCGATGTAGAGACTTCAACCCTGCGAGATTACTCCTCGCTTGTAACCGGGGCCTGGACTTATATCCATTGGGCGGTCGCGGAAGACGCCGGTATAGTTTCCACGGCGTTGGGCGTTTCGCCCGCGGGTTTGGGGGAAGCACAGGGAGGGCTGTCTCCAGAGGGGTCTGAATATGGGGGCAATTATGGTTATGTGGCTATGGCGCTGTTATCTCTGCATACAGCGGGCGCTGACGATCCGAGCCATATGCCTCAAATGTCCTTTCTAACATCTTCTCACTGGGATCTTTGGATCGACGGATTGTTGAACATTATCTCACCCGTGCCGAGAGTGGCTGCGCAGCGAAATTCCTATGAGACGACTCAATTTGGCGACGATGGCACCCCTAACGATGTTTCTAGTAACTACATGAAGTTGTTGATGCCGCTTGGCTTGTATGACTATTACACTCAGGAAAATCCAGCAAGGCTGAATGCCATCCGTTGGCTGGCTAAGCACGCGCTAGGTACAGGCTGCGTAGGTGGTTCCCACGGTGCCTGCGGAACGTCGAGTGAGTATTTGTACAAACGATTGATTGCGACTGTCGGGTCGAATAACTTCAATTATCCTATCTATCTATTTTTATTGCTCGACCCAGCCGCTACTCCAAATTCTCCGACAAATCCGTCGGGCGATATCGACCCGCGGCCGCGGTATCCCACCGAGTTCTATGCTCCGGGACACCACGAAATGGCGGCCCGCACAAGTTGGCAGCCCGATGCTTCCTGGCTTGTGACTCATTGCAACTGGCTTGGTATCGATCATCAACGCGGCGATTGCGGGCAAACGGAGTTTTATCGCAAGGGGAGATGGATTAGCAAAGCCCATGCGACCTATACGAATATAGTAGGGGCATTGGCGATGTTCAGTAACTCGGGCATTACGATAGGCAATCCAGACAATGACCCGCGTGAAGGCGATTATTACTATCTCGTAGCGAGCCGGGGCGCGCAATATCGTTCCAGGGGCCTAGATTTTAGTCCTTCTCCCTTGCTGTCAAGCGGGCCTACTTATGTGCATGAATATTTCGATCAGGCGGAGACGCATAACGAAAACTTGCAGAACCACTTCCCAACCAGCGACGTACTGCATGCGAGCCGCTCTCTGGTTTGGCTCAAGCCCGACATCCTCATCTATTACGACCGCGGGATTTCGCGGAGCCCGGGAATGTTTAAGAGAGACAGCTTCAACTTCACAGCCATGCCAGTCGTGACGGGCCAGGTCGCAAAGGTTGTCGACTCAGTGACAAAGCAAGAGACCTTTCTCACCAGTCTTCTTCCGTTGCCTCAGGATTTCGCAGCCGTGGTTTGCGCCTACGGGAGCAGTGTTGGCGATTGTGCAGGAAGTGATGTTTCCGCGGGGGGCGACGAAAGCGCTTTCCTTTACCAGGTGAGCTACAAGTCCCCTCCGCTGGCCGCGGAGTTTCTTTCCGTCATGGAAGGCGCGGATCCGGGGCGGCCTGAAACGCCTGCATCCTTGGTAGAGGCCAATGGCACCCCCATGGATGGGGCCGTCGTTGGGAATTCGATTGTGCTGTTCACGAAGACGCCGTGGCTCGCGATCCGTTCCTTCACGACGACTTCTTATTCTGTGCCGGCCAGCGTTTTGAGCCACTACATCAGCGGGCTTCAGCCGGACACGATGTACGGTGTGGAAATTCAGGCAGCCGGCGACAAAATAAATGTGTCTGTTACAAAACGATGCAGCGCAGATTGTTTGGCGACGGACAGTGCGGGACTGCTGGCATTTACGGCTACGGCAGCGGGAAAAGTGACAACCGGTTCCGCGCCCTATAAAGGTACCCATTGATGCTCTTAAATCGATCCAGCAACTCGTGTCGCCCCGGTTGAGTTCCAACGAACCCGATTCTGGTAGGACTACCATCAGATTGACCGTCTATCAATCGTGCCTCCGCCACTTCACGGAGACGGGTCGATCGGCCTTTCAGCGGCTATTCGCGCCGCCATTGGCATTGCGGGCCAGCGACTCCCCAAGGATGGAATAGAGGTCCTGTGCGACATCGGCCCAGGTCCTGCTCCGGCTGGACGAAATGGTGTCCGCACTCCAGGCCTGAGTGAGGACTTCGTCGAGGGCCCGCGCGAGCGCGGGCGCGTCCCTTGGTGGGACGAGGCGGCCGCAGGTATCGTCCATCAGTTCGGGGATTCCGCCGACGTTAGTGGCGACGACGGGGCGGCCGGCGGCGAGGGCTTCGACGACGACGTTGGGGCAGCCTTCGTTGTAGCTGGGCAGCGTGACGAGGTCGGCGGCGGCCATCCATAGAGCGACCTGCGCGGTGGGACAGGAGGGAGCGAAGATGATTCGTGAGGCGGCATCGTGGCGGGCGATGGCTTCGAGGAGCGCGGGCTTGTCCGGACCGTCGCCGACCATGTAACAGAGGAGATCGGGGTGCTGGGGAAAGAGTTGGGCGACGGCATCGATGAGTTCCCTGAGGCCCTTGCGGAGGTCGAGGCGGCCAACATAGACGATGACTTTGGCGTTGGGACCGATGTTGAGGGTCGTGCGCGCTTCGCGGCGATCGCGCGGGTAGAAGATGGTGGTGTCGCAGCCGTTGAGCTTGGTCCGAGTGCGGGTTGGGTCCGCTCCGAGTGCGATTGCCTTGATGCGGAGGTCTTCGCTGACGGTGCTGACGAATGCGGCGTTGCGCAGAGTGGAGCGGGTGAATCCGCGTCCGATTGGGTCGGGAATGCGGTTGATGTCGGAGCCGACTGCCGTGACGACGGCGGGGATCCCGAGGGTGCGGCCGATGCGAACGGCGGCGTATCCGTCGGGGTAGATGAAGTAGCTCAGCAGGATGTCGGGGTTGAATCGGCGGACGTGAGGCAGAAGGCGGTGGGCGATCATTGCGCCGTTGAGCGAACGCGAGATGAAGGGCAAAACGGGGAATGGAATGTAGGTGACGTCGACGCCGGCGGGACTCCATGTGCGGTCGAGCGACGGTCGGCGGCTGGCGCGAGGCGTGAGGAGCGCGGGGTATGCAATTTCGGGATAGAAGACGTGGAGGTCGCAGAGCGTGGCCAGCACGCGGATGGTCTGATAGGCGGAGTGACCGGCCCATTGCTGGTGGGAGTTGGGGAAGTGCTTCGTGACGACAGCGACTCTCACGGATGCACTTTCTCCGGCTGGATAAGGGCATCGACCGCCTGGAACATGTCGAAGGCGCTGGCCCAATGGAGTTCGAGGCTGTGGCGCTGCGCGGCTTCGCCGATCCAGCGGAACATGGGGCCGAGCGTCCCGGGTCGGGAGTCGTTGCCGAGGAGAACCGCGGCATTGTCTTCGCGCGCGCCGTGGGCAAAGAGTTTGAGGAAGATGTCGTCGCCAAGGCGCGGCGCGAGATCGAGCCAGCGCTTGACGCGGTACGCGATAGGCTCGGCATGCGCCGCAAGTTCTCCAGCTTCCAGCCAGGGCATTAGGCGCGGTTTTTTGTAATGCAGGCCGGCGGGGCCGGTGATCATGAGGAGTCCGTCCTGGGTGCCGCCGCCGACGGTTGCCTCGATGCCTGTATCGAAGGCGCGAGGCTGTTGCGGGTCTCCGGTGGCCCAGTAGATTTTGTTGACGATGCGGGATTGCGATGCCGACGGGAGCGAGGGCATGGTGAAGTCGGCGTAGCAGCCGAGGTCGCGGAGGAGCTGTAGCTCGCCGGTGACACCGCAGCCGAGGCCGCCGGGGAGGGAGTTGCCGAGCGCCCAGTTGCCGTGGATGAAGCCGAAAACGAGGCGGCCGTTGTGGTGGTGGAGAAGGCCGTGGCCGTCGTGGAGTTGCGAGCAGAAAGTCCTGATTTTTTCGGTGAAGCCGGCAGCGGTGTCGTTCTGGTGGTGGATGTGGACTTCGACGTCGGCGGTGCCGTTGCGAGATAGCTCCGCGAGAGCGTTGAGGGTGCCTGCTTCGTATTCTTCCTGCGGGTAGAAGAATGTGTAGCAGGGCTGGCGGCCGGTGGCATCGGCTGGGGCTTCGGCGGCGATGGAGGGCCAGCGGTCCTGCCAGGCGGCGACGCGATTTGCGGCGACTTGCGCTGAGACGCCGCCTCCCCAAGGCTCGAAGTGATCGGTGATGGCAACCCAAAGCCGCTTGGCGGGAGGGCGCGGAATGAGATTTCTGGCGCGATCGAGAAGGTAGGCCGGAATCCATAAATCTGCGTGCTTGGGAAACTTCACGAAAATCCTATTCTGGCAGTTTGCCTTGCAGAGCCGACCCCGGCCGCATACGGTGGGATTCAGGCTTTGAAGGTTATTTTACCTGTATGCCCCGATGCGTGGACAATGCGGTGAAATACGCGGACGTGTCAGAATGGTGCAACTATGGGGTCATGAAGATGGGCGCACGAGCAGATAAAATCTAGTTGCGCTCTCTTCAACCCAACGCACACCGGAGTTTGTAATTCTATGCCGACCGAACTGGTCACGAGTGTACCCGAGACTTCCCCTGTGGCCGCGCGGGGCCTTCGTGTGTTGCACATTCTCGATATCTGTCTGCCGATGCTTACCGGATACACGATTCGCAGCCGCGACATTATTCACGGCGAGCGCTCGCTGGGGATGGAACCTTCCGTCATTTCCAGCCCGGTGTATAACTTTCGGTCGCCTGGGGCCGTCGATGCGGTGATCGATGGAATTTCGTATAAGCGCACGCCGATCGATGGCGTGCTGGGGCTGGCGATACGGAAGCAGTGGCCGGTGCTGAAAGAACTTGCGGCGATCGAACTCTTGCAGAACCGGATCGTGAAGGAGCTTCGCAGCGCCAAGTACGATGTCATTCATGCGCACTCGCCTGCGATCTGCGGCATTGCCGGGTTGCGCGCGGCGAAGAAATGCGGTGTGCCGTTTGTGTATGAGATTCGCGCCTTTTGGGAAGATGCGGCTGTCGACCAGAACCGGACGGGGCAGAAGTCGATGCGGTATAAGGCGAGCCGCGGTCTGGAGCAGCACGTTGTCGAAAATGCCGATGCGGTGGTGGCGATTGCGCAGCCTCTGCTTTCGGATTTGAGGGAGCGTGGCATTCCGTCGGAGAAGCTGTTTTATGTGCCGAACGGCGTCGATCTCGAGCGGTTCAAGCCGCTGGTGCGCGATGAAGCGCTGGCTGCGGAGCTTGGGATCGGCGAGGAGCCCGTTATGGGATTCATTGGGTCCTTTTATTTTTTCGAGGGCGTGAGTTGGCTGGTGCGCGCCGCGGCTGAGTTGCATCGGCGTGGGGTACGGTTCAAATTGTTGATCGCGGGACATGGCGAGGACACTGAGAATCTTCGCAAGGCGATTGCGGCTGAAGATGCCGCGGAGTACGTGTTGTTTGTCGGGAAGGTGGACCCTTCGCAGATTCAGCGGTACTACTCGCTGGTGGATGTGATGGTATATCCGCGGCACAGCAGCCGGCTGACGGAACTGGTGACGCCGTTGAAGCCGCTGGAGGCCCTGGCGCAGAAGAAGGCCGTGCTGGGCAGCAATGTGGGCGGCATCCGCGAGCTGATGAATAACGGCGAGGGCGACATCGGGCTGCTGTTCCACCCGGATGACGTTGAGGATTTTTGCAAGCAGGCGACGCTGCTGTTTACCGACACAGAAGCACGGGAGCGGATCGCGGAAAATGGATTTCAATATGCACTGAACGAGCGCGACTGGCGGCAGAATGCCAAGCGCTATATTCCGGTTTACGATTACGCGCGAACGCATTGCGCCGCAAAGCGGTAACCGCCAGATGCGGCACTTTATAATCGTTATGACTCTATGAAAAAGTTTTTGCACGTAGTGGGCGCTCGCCCGAACTTTATGAAGGTTGCTCCGGTCTATCGCAGCCTCGCCGCGCTTGGCGCTGAACAGGTGTTGGTGCATACGGGGCAGCATTACGACGTCAATATGTCGGATGTGTTCTTTCGCGAGCTTGAAATTCCTCCGCCGGACATCAATTTGCAGGTCGGGTCTGGCTCTCATGCGCAGCAGACGGCGGAGATCATGCAGCGCTTCGAGCCAGTGTTGCTGGAGCAGAAGCCGGATTGCGTGGTTGTGTATGGAGACATCAATTCGACGGTCGCCGCGGGGATTGTCTGCGCCAAGTTGCTGGTGCCGGTTGCGCACGTGGAGGCTGGGCTGCGGTCGGGAGACCGCACGATGCCGGAAGAAATCAATCGGCTGCTGACGGACCAGATTGCGGACCTGCTGTTTACGCCCTCGGTGGATGGCGATGCGAACCTTGCGAAGGAAGGTATTCCGGCGTCGCGCATTCACTTTGTCGGCAACGTGATGATCGATACGCTGGTGCGGATGCTGCCCGCGGCGCGGGCGATCGCGATGCCCGATCTGCCGGAGAAGTTTGTTCTGGTTACGCTGCATCGGCCTTCGAATGTGGACGACATTCCGTGGCTCACGCAGGCCATCGCGCTGCTGACGGAGTTGAGCGAGCAGATGCCGATTGTGTTTCCGATCCATCCGCGGACGCGGCAGCGGCTGGAATCGAGTGGGGTAAACCTCGAAGGCAATCCGAATTTGATTTTCTCGCAGCCGAAGCCTTATCTCGAATTTCTTGCATTGCAGACTCGCGCAGTCGCGGTCGTAACGGACTCGGGCGGTATTCAGGAAGAGACGACGTACCTGAAAGTACCGTGCATTACCGCCCGCGAAAATACGGAGCGGCCGGTGACGATCGAGCAGGGAAGCAATGTGCTGGTCGGGCGCGATCTTGAGCTTTTGCGCGTGGAACTTGACAAGGTATTGAGCGGCAAACGCAAGACTACGTCGATACCGGATTTGTGGGACGGTCACGCCGCGGACCGCATCGCGGAAATTCTGTTGCGCGCTTGATGAATCGAAGCCGATGAAGATCGTTCATGTTGTGTACAGCCTGGAGATGGGTGGGGCGGAGGTGCTGGTGGCGCAGCTCTGCCGGATACAACGCGCGAATGGACATGATGTTTCGGTGTGTGCGTACTCGATGCTGGGGGCTGTCGGCGAGGCGTTGCGCGCCGAGGAATTCGAGATACATGTGCCCGGGGAAGCGCACCCGGCGAAGACCATGCTGCGATACTTTCGGCTGTTTCGCAAGATGAAGCCTGACGTGGTGCATTGCCACAATGTGGCGCCGACGCTACAAGCGGCGATGAGTGCGCGGCTGGCTGGTGTGCGTTGTGTGGGGTCGACGCGGCATAGCCTGGTGAAGCCGCCGTATGATCGCGCATCGGAGATCAAGTACAGCGTGCTGGCGATGTTCTGCGACTGGATTGCCGGCATCTGCGAGATTACATGCGAGAACCTTCGCGGGGCTCCGCTGGCTCGGAAGAAGAAGATTGTGCGCGTCTACAACGGGAGTACAAGTGTGCAGCGCGTGAGTATCGAGGGACTGGGGAAGCGTGGTTTTACGCTGGTGTTTATCGGGCGGCTGGCGGCGGTGAAGAACCTTCAGACGTTGATACGGGCCGTGGCGCTGGCGGTGGAGCGCGTGCCGGGGCTGGAGTTCTGGATCGTCGGCGACGGTGCGGTGCGTGCGGAGCTGGAGGCGCTGGCGCGGGAACTTGGGGTCGGCGAGCAGGTGCGGTTCTGGGGGCAGCGGATGGATACGGCGCAGTTCTTTTCCGCGGCGGATGTGTTTGCGATGAGCTCGGTGTCGGAGGGTTTGCCGATGTCGCTGTTGCAGGCGATGTCGGTTGGTTTGCCCGCAGCGGTGACCGACGTTGGTGGCATGGCGGAGGTGGTGCGGCTCGCGGACTGTGGCTTGTTGGCGCCGGTGGGCGACTCGGTGGCGATGGCGGATGCGATTGTGCGGTTGGCCGAGGATGCGGATTTGCGCGCGGAGTTTTCTCGAAACGCTGTTGCAACGTATGAGGCGCAGTTTACGCTGGAACGCATGAACGCGGGATATATGGAGCTGTATTCGGAGTAGAACGGGGGGCGTCGGGCTTTGAGCTGACAGCTTCCAGTTTCCAGTTGCGAGTTGCCAGTTTAAGGGCGGAAGTGGCTGTCTGTGGGTGCGGCGGTGGGGAGCCAGGTTTTCCAGAGGGCGCCGGTGGTGAAGAAATAGCGGCAGAGGCCGGCGACGGCGGCGGCGTTTAGGACCAGCAGCGCACCGGCCGGGGAGGCGATGCGGTCCAGGACGGGAATACGGACTTTGAGGGAGATTGCCGCCATGAGCCAGAACGCCAGTTGAAGCGCGGCAAAGATCAGGAACGGTAGAGAGTGGAGGCCGAGCGCGGCGGAGGACAGGAACAGCAGAACGAAGAAGTAGGGGACGGCGAGGCGCAGCAGCTTGTGCGAGACAAGCTGGAAGAGGACGCGGTTTCTGGGGGTGAGGAGCCAAGGTGCGAGGGCGATGAGCTGGAAGTTTCCGGCGAGGGTACGGACTTTGCGCTGGAACTCTCCCGAGGCCTGCGCTGGCCAGGTGTCCGTGACGAAGGCGGACCGGTCGAGGACGCTGCGGAAGCCCTTGCCGATGATCGAGAGAGGCTGAAACATGTCGTCGAGGATGATGCCGGGGGGCGCGAGCGACACGGCGGAGCGGCGGACGGCGTAGAAGCCGCCGTAGACACCGCAGGGCGAGTCCCAGGCGGCTTCGCAGTTGCGGATCCACTGCTCGTAACGCCAGTAGAGGCCGCTGACGGCGGAGGCGGTGGCGGAGTGGCCGACGGTGTTGAGGAGAAGTTCTCCCGCTACGCAGCCGATGGTGGGGTCGGCGAAGTTGGTGAGGAGGGCGTCGAGGGCGCCGGGCTCGATGCGGGGGCGTATGTCGACGAAGAGGATGATTTCGGCGGTGGCGGCGGCGATGCCATGGTTGAGGGCGGAGGCTTTGCCGCCGTGCTCTTGCACGATAATGGGCTTGAGGCGCGGGGCCGAAGCTCCTTCGAGGATCTCGGGCGTGCGGTCGGTCGAGCCGTCGGAGACGATGATGATTTCGTGGACGAGGTGCGGATCGAGGGCGAGGAGGTAGGCGATCTGGGTGGGAAGCATCGCCGCTCCATTGTGGACGGCCATGACGATGCTGATGGGGGCCGGACCGTCGGGGGGCCAGGGGGCTTTTTGCCAGGGTCGAGGGTGCAGGCGGGCAAGCAGGGCGATGGCGAGGGGGTAGCCGGCGTAGGTATAGAGGATGATGGCCAGCGACGTCCAGAAGAGCAAGGTCATCAACATGGAAAGCCAGATCATTGCGCTCCCCGGCGGCGGATGATGGTCTTGATGGTCTCGAACATGACGAAGAGGTCGAGGCCGAGCGACATGTGCTTGAGGTAGTAGAGATCGTACTCCAGCTTTTCCTTGGTTTCGGCGAGGGTGGCGCCGTAGCCGTACCGAATCTGCGCCCAACCGGTGAGTCCCGGGCGAATGAGATGGCGGAGATAGTAGAAGGGCAGGTTCTCCGAAAGCATGGGGATGAACTCGGGGCGCTCCGGGCGGGGGCCTACGAAGTCCATGTCGCCGCGGAGAATGTTCCAGAGTTGCGGGATTTCGTCGAGGCGCGTCTTGCGCATGAACATCCCGATTTTGGTGACGCGGGGATCGTTTTTGGTGGCCCACTGCGCGCCTTCAACTTCAGCATCGGTGTACATGGTGCGGAACTTGATGACGTTGAAGGTAGCGCCGCCCACGCCGACGCGGGTCTGGCGGAAGAAGATGGGGCCTTTCGAGGAGCAGCGCACCATCAGCATGATGATCGGAATGAAGGGCAGGCAGATGGCAAGACCGGCAGCGGCGGCGCCCATGGAAATGACGCGGCGGGTGAACTGCTGCGAGGAGCGGATGCGGAAGCCTTCGCTGTAGAGAAAGCTGCTGGCACGCAGGCCGTCGAGTTGAATTTTGCCGGAGAGGCGCTCCCGCAGCGTTCCTACTTCTTCGACGGCGATGCCCTGGAAGCGCAGAGCGAGAAGCTCCTCGACGGGAAGCTCGCCGCGCTGGCTTTCCATGGCGATGATGATGCGATGGACGGGCTTGCTGCGCTCTCTGAGATGCTTGAGTGCGTCGATCCAGATGGGCTTGCGCTCTGTATGTTCGGCGGCGATTTCTCGCCAGTCGACCACTTCCATGCCGAGGTCCGGACGGGCCTTGATGGCGGCAATGATGGACTTTGCGAAGTCGCCCGCGCCCAGGACGTAAATGCGCTCGCGGAACTGTTCGAGATTGACGATCCATTCGAATGTGCGGCGCCAGAGAAGGAAAGCCGGGATGAGCAGCACGAAGCCTACGACATAGGCGCGTCCATGCCACAGGGCGGTCTCCGGGAACCAGTAAAGGAGGGCGGAAAGGATGAAGCAGTCGAAGCCGAGGACGAGCAGGACGCGGAAGTAAATTTCCTTGCGGGCAGAGACGATCTGGGGTTCGTAGAGATCGAAGTAGTAGGACAAAATCAGCGTCAGGGCGGTGACGCCGAACACCTTGAGGTAACCGTATTCGTAGTTGAGGACGATGTAGCTGTCGCCCGGACCCAACATGAGCAGGATGGCAAGCAGGAAACAGGCGCTGACCAGGAGCGCCTCGCCCAGCACGAGGACTACGACGCGAGTTGGGTAATAGACGTTGAAAAACCGTATCATCGTGCCATAAGCCCCAGAGTTATTCCTTTACGGCGTTGTAGGCGCTGTAACTGTCATAGCTGTCATAACTGTCATAGCCATAATAACCGCCGGCGTGGGGGGGCTTGGATACAGCGTTGAGGACGAAGCCGAGAACATTGGAGGCTTTGAGTTCCGTAAGGGCCCGTTGCGCCACCTCGAATTTGGTGATCCCACCGCGAGCGATAAGCAGGACGCCATCGCAGGCGCGGGCCAGATTGACACCGTCGGAGACCAGGTTGACCGGCGAAGAGTCGACGACAATCCAGTCGAAGTGAGGCGAGACGACTTCAATGAGCTCGTCGAAGCGGTAGTTGCCGGAGAGGTCGGCGGCTTTGTCGGAATCCTTGCCTGCGCCGATGAAGGTGAGCGAGGCGATGCCGTGGTGCAGCGGCGGGCCGTGCTCGGGGGACTCGGCGCGGTGCATGATTTCGGCGATGGTGGCGGTCCCGGCGAGATATTCGGCCAGCCCCGGCTCACTGGGGCAGCCGAGCAGATGGTGCAGCGAAGAGCGGCGCATGTCGCCATCGATGAGCAGGACGCGGCTGGCCTTGTGGCGGGCAAAGGAGATGGCGAGGTTGGCGGCGATGAAGCTCTTGCCTTCCTGGGGCAAACCGCTGCTGACCAGGATGGACTTGAGGGTGTTGAGGTCGCGGAACTCGTGCATGCGGGAGCGCAGGCTGCGGAACTGCTCGACGGCGCCGCCGCGGTCGTCGAGCGCGGGGAGCTGGAGCACGGCGGGCGACCACGGCGTCACTGAGATGGTAGAGAGGTCGAAGTCGTTGGCGCGGCGCTGCTGTGTGGCGGGGCGTTCGGATGAGGCAGAGCGGTCGGATGCGGGCGCGGCGCGGCTTTCTGCGCGCGGCGGCGGAGGTGGTGCGTCGTCTGTCGGGGCGGCGCCGGATTGCGGCCAGGATTCCCGGGGGTCGTCGACGACCGGGGAGGGGGCCGGGTCGAGAGCGCTTTCCCATGCGGGCTCTTTGCCGCCCGTTGCTGTGCGGTCTTGTTCTGCCCGGAGTAGAGCTTCGTAAATTTTGCTCATCGATATGCCTTCGTATGCCTTCAGTGGTGGTTAGTTTTTCTGTTGAAATTCGTTTTGGCGCGGCGCGGTGGAACCGGGCGCCCGGTCAATTGCTGGTAGGAAAGCCTCCTCCGTGGCTGGCAGTGGACACCAGGAATGGCTGGGTATCGAGATCCAGGTCCTCGGCGACGGTGAAAACGGTGCTTTCAGGAATCAGGTGAACCTGCTCGACGTAACCGGAGATCAGCGAGTGTTCGCAGATGAGATTGATGACGCGAGGAATACCGCGGCTGGCGCGGTGAATCGCGGCCACGGCGTCGGGAGTGAAGATGGTCTCAGACGTGCCGGCGATGAGCAGCCGCTGGGCGATGTAGGCGCCGGTCTGCTCGGCGGAGAGCGCGCGGGTGCGGCACCACAGAGCGATGCGCTGACGGAGCTGCCGCAGATTGGGCTGGCGGAGCATCATTTCGAGTTCGGGCTGGCCCGAGAGCACGATTTGCACGAGCTTTTCGGACGAGGTTTCGAGGTTGGTCAGGAGACGGATTTCTTCGAGGAGGTCCGTAGTCAGGTTCTGAGCTTCGTCGACGACGATGACGCAGGTTTCCTGGCGGCGGAACCGCTCGATGAGCCAGCGGTTGAGTTGGAGCAGCATTCCCGACTTGGTGCGGTTCGCGGGGGTGAGGCCGAAATCGCTGAGCACGAACTCCAGGAAGTCGAGGGTGTCGAGGCGCGGGTTGAAGACGAACGAGGTGAAGACCCGGTTCTGATCGAAGGAACCGAGAGCGCGGCGCAGGAGCGTGGTCTTGCCGGTCCCGACCTCGCCGGTAAGGACGATGAAGCCTTTGCGCGCGGAGATGCCGTACTCCAACCCGGCGAGGGCCTCGCGGGTGTGGGGCATCATGTAGAGAAAGCGCGGGTCCGGACTGGAGCCGAATGGAGCGCTTTTGAGATTGAAAAAACTTTTGTACATTCGAGCAAATTTTCCGTTACTGCGAAGTTGGAACGTTCGTGCGGCGCCGTTTTTCTGGGGAAAAGCGGCCATAAATGCTGAGTTTCGCTATACCCCTGCAGAAAATTTGCTAGCCCTCGGCCTTGCTCAACATTTCAGGCGGCGTCTTGCGCTGGAACATTGCTTTGAAGCGGGCGAATAGACCCGGTTTCTTGTGTCTGACTTCCACGTTGCCGGAGTATGCGATGACCGCGAGCGTGGGCAACTGTGTAAAGGCCCAGACGTCCTGTTCGGTGCGGAGGGCGGTATCTTTGTATTCGAGGAAAGCAGCCAGCGCAAGGCCGATGGCGAGACCGAGGAAAAGGCCGCCCGCGGCGAAAAGCTGGCGGTTGGGGAAGGTGGGGTCTTCCGGAAGGTTGGCCTCGTCCATAAGGCGGAACTGCTCGCCCTGCTGGGCGCTCTCCAGATCTCTCGCCATCTTGGCGTGGTTCATTTTGACGAGCAGGTCGTCGTAGTTCTTCTGGGCGGTATCGTAATCGCGGTTCAGGTCCTTGAATTGCTCTTCTACCAGCGGGCTGGACTCGATGCGGTTCTGGTACAAGGCAACGGTGGCCTGAGTTTGTTCCAGCTCCTTCTTTTTAGCCTGAATGAGGATGTCGGCCCCACGAACCTGGGCACGCAGTTGGATGACGCCGATCGAATCGCTGGGCCGGGGCGCGGAAGCGGGCCCCGCGGGCGTGGCCGCTGCCTGCTGGGGTTCCTTGGCGATTTTTGCTTTCAGGTCGGTTATGTCGCGGCGGATGGCGACAACGTCGGGGTAGTCCGGCGTGTAGCGGCTGGTCAGTTGTGCCTCTTTGGCCTGAAGGGCGGCCAACTGCTGGTAGTCGAATTGCAACGGGGTGACTGCTCCGTTGGGGCCGGCAACGGTCGTCGCGGGTGTGCTCTGCTGCTGCTGAAGTTCCTGCGCGAGCATGGACTGCTGCATATCCTTCTGTTGCTCCAGGCGTGCGAGATCCTGGTTTTGGACCGAAAGTTGGGTGTTGAGGCTGGTGAGCATGGTGCCGTTCTGGACTTCCTGTCCGGGAAGTTTGCCGACGAACTTCTGCTGGAAAGCGGCGAGTTTGGCGTCGTGCTCGTCGAGGTCGCGCTTGGCGTCGTCGACCTGTTGCTTGAGAAAGGCGGTGGTGTCTTCGGCTGCGTCCTGGCGGTTCCTGAGGCTCTCGGTGAGGAAGAGGGAGGCGATGTCCGCGCAGACCCTTTGCGCGGTTTGCGCATCGCTGGCAGTGAAGGTGATGAAGAAGCCGGGCAGGCCGCCGGTCCTCTGGACCTCGGGTTTGATCGGCTTAATGGCGATGGCATTGCGCACAAGGACGACCCGGTCGTCCATGCTGAGGCGCTTGGATGGAAGCAGGTTGTACTTGACGATGATGGGCTGGATCTGGGTACGGCTCAGGACCTGCTGACTCATGGAGTTAAGCCGGCTGTCCAGACTTTGCGTGACGACGGAGGGCGCGATCTCCGAGGAAACTCTCTGGCCTTCGATGAGGATCAGCGCCTGCGAGACATACCTCGCGGGAATAAAGTATGTGATGCCGTACGCGATCAATGGAAGCAGAACGACAGGGATAGCGATCAACTTGCGGCGCCGCTTGAGAATGGCGACATAATCGTTTGCGTCAAGTTTGCGATGACCGAGCATAAAAAGTTCCTTTTTTAGTGACCGAGGTGAAGCTGACGAGGTGAATAACTGATTCCGAATCCGAACGTCTGGGAGGTCCCGGTGAAAGCAGCGGTAGTGACCGGGAGGCTCGAACTTTGCTGTTCCTGCAAACTGTAACTGACATAGACGTTGAAGTCCCGAGAGACGGTCCGTGAGATCTGGACATTGCCGCGCACGGTCTGAAAATCGAGCGGGTGGGTGGTTAGATTCTCGAGCGATGAGTTGTGGGTGTAGCTGGCGTCGCCGGCGATATGCATATATTCTCCAAGCCTGCGAGCGCCCTCGGCAGAGACACTGTCGACAAAGCTGCCCGCGATGACACCCGAACCCGCGCGCACGCCGCGTGTGTAGGCGATCGAAAAGTCGTAATGCTGGGCTTGGTAAGCCCCTCCGGCGTCGACGCTGACGTTTACCGACGAACTGGCGAGAGGTGAACCCGAAGAGGAGACGAATTGCGGGCCAACTGTGGCATGAACAACTAGCTTACGGTTGAGCTGCCGGTTGTATCCAACCGTGAATTTCTGCATCGAGACGGTAAAGTCCTGGCCCTCGTAAGAGAAATGGCTGTAGGAATAGTCGCCTTCCGCATGGCTGAGAGCGTCGATTCGGTGGTTGACGCCGCCCTGAACGGACATCTCCTGGCTGTTTAGAGCGTTGATCGTATCGGTAAGAAACCTTTGGATGGAATAACCTCCGCCGCCCTGGACGGAAGTGCTGCCAGTGAGCCGGCGCTGAATGCTGAGGTTGGTCTTGTTCGTGATGCGCTGGCCGGTGCGGCTGAGAATGTCCTGTCCAGTATCGCCGCCGACCGGCGGAACGGTGACGCCAACATCTCCCACGCCGGGAATCCCGGAAAGCCCGGAACTGGGAGATTCGGGCAGATAATCGACAGAGTCCGAAACAACGGTGTTCCAGAGGCTGGTGGTGTAGGTCTGCGAGAGCGCAAGGCTCTGAAAAATCGAAGAAGCTATGCTGCCGGTGTTGTGGATATACCCTCCGGAATACACCATGCTGAACGGATGGTTCTCGCTCTTGGACAGGTAGCCTGCATCTCCCGAGATACTTGTACCCCAGATGTCCCTGCCCGTGCCGTAATAGCTGGTGCGCACGAGCTCGCTGAAGCTGAGTGCGTAGTGCAGGGTGCCAGGCACGGTTGGCAGTTGGAAGCCCTGATACGTGGGTGCGCTTGTTACAGCAGGGATGTCCTGACCATGGGCCAGGGAGCAGAGCAGCGCGAGCGGAACGAAACAGAGGACGGCATTGGAAATAAATTGAGTCATGGAACCACGATCGTGTCGCCCGGAAGAAGTGTTACGCCCTGCAAATCGCCGTCTTTGATTGCCTTTTTGTAGTTGAAGGGAATCTTTTTCTGTTTACCTTGTTCGCCGCGCAGAATGTAGATGTGCGTTTGTTTGGCGAAGGGAGTAGGGCCGCCGGCAGCGGAGATGGCCTGTAGGGGATTCATGCTGGAGGTCAGGGGAATCGGGCCGATGTGGGCTACCTCGCCAATGACGAAAACGCGCTTGCTGTTGACGGCGAGCACTGTGACAGCGACGGTGGGGTCGGTGAGGAATTTTTTCAAGCGGGCCGTAATGTCGGCGCTGAGTTCGGTCGGAGTGCGGCCCGCGGCCATGATGTCGCCCACCAGCGCCAGTGAGATCATGCCATCGGGGCGGACGGGAACCGCGCCCGACAGGGTCGGCTCGCTCCAGACCGTGATGCGGATGTTATCGTCCGGTCCGATGACGTACGTCGAGGGAGTGATGTTGGCGGCGGAGGGCTCGACCTGCGAGGGAAGAGCGGCTGGCGCGGGCAACGCTTTTTCGGTCGACGGCGGGGTTGCCGCTTGGATCGGCGCGGGTGCGTTGGCCTGCGGCGGCGCCGGCGTTGCGCCCTGTGCCGGCGGCGTTGTGCCCTGTGTTGGCGCCGCGGGAACCTGCTGTGGGGCCACGCCGATGCACACCGGAAGGAGGCTTATCGATAAGATGGTTGAGAGAAGAGCTTTCATGTGGTCCCTATCGTTTCCAATCGTTTCGGTTCATCGATCGCCGCCCGCGGCAGCCAACGTTCGTTACCGGGTCGAGTCCAACTTATGTCGAGCCATCGCCAACAATAGGATATTCCATTTGAGTGCTCACCGTCGCGAACCAAAGAGTAAGATTGGCTCTGGTATATAAGTTGTACCCATGGGGTCGCTTGAACACGTTATGCTTAACAGTCCGGTTGTCTCCGCAACGATTCCTCCCGGCACCGCACTTCCGACAGAAATGACCGAAACCTTGACGTTGAAACCTAAGCAAGATGCTGCTGTCTCCCAAACTGCGTGGATGGTGACGGCTGTCCTTTGCGTGTTGATGGCATTGTTGTACTACCGTGTCGCGATCAAGCTGGTAAGCGACTGGTGGAACATCGGCGACGATTCGGCTGGCCTTCTGATCCCGTTCTTTGTCCTGTTTCTGCTATGGGACAAGCGGGAGGCGCTGCTCGCGACATCGCTGGCTCCTAGCTGGAAGGGGCTCGGGCTGGTGTTGCTCGGATTTTTTGTGCTGGTGGTGGGCGTTTTCGGGGCCGACCTGTTCCTGTCGCGGATATCGTTTTTGCTCCTCGTTATCGGGATCGTCTGGATGCTGCTGGGCTTGGCGATGGTACGGGAGATCAAGTTCATACTCTTTGTATGCCTGCTGGCGATCCCGCTGCCGGTGCTGATCATGAACCACATTACGTTTCCACTACAGATGCGTTCCTCCGAACTGGCGACCGGCCTGCTACAGTTGGTGGGAGTGCCGGTACTGCGCGAAGGCAACGTGATCCAACTGCCGGCGATGCAGTTGGAGGTGGCGGAAGCCTGTAGCGGCATACGGTCGTTGATGAGCCTGTTTACCGTTGCGGTAATTTATGGATACTTCATCGAGAAGACGACGCTGCGGCGGGTGATTCTTGCGTTGGCCGCGATTCCGATTGCGGTGGCGGCCAATGCGGCACGTATTTTCGGGACGGGTTTGTGTGTGCAATACTGGGACCCGGACAAAGCCCAGGGCTTTTTCCATGAGTTTTCGGGCTGGCTAATGTTTCTCGTCTCTCTGAGTCTGCTGTATCTCGTACACATCGCGATGCGTCTGGTGACGCGGAAACGGACGGTGGCGGCATGAGATATTCACGGTTCTGGGTGATTGTGTTGCTTCTGGTGGCTGCGACCGTTGTGCTGCGCGTTCGCGGCGATGTCGACAAGGTGCCGCCCAGCCAGCCGCTGGACCAGATGCCGGAGACGATCGGTCACTGGACCGCGACCGATATCCCGCTGGACACCGAGACTCTGGCGGTGTTGGGCAAAGGATTTTTTCTGAACCGCGAGTACACGCCGATATTCGCGAGCGGTTCGGCAGTCGACGCGGCCCCGATCGGCCTGTTTATTGGATACTTTCCGACCCAGCGGACGGGGCAGTCGATCCATTCGCCGCAGCATTGCCTGCCTGGGGCGGGATGGGTCTTCGAGTCGTCGGGTGTGACCGAGATCGATGCTCCGGGAGAGCCGCCGATCCATGTTGGGGAGTACCTCATCTCCGACGGCTCTGAGAAGCAGGAAGTTTTGTACTGGTACCGCTCGCATGGGCGAAGCATCGCAAACGACTACAAGGCCAAACTGTATACGCTGGCCGATTCGCTCCGCTACAGCCGCACCGATGCCGCCCTGGTGCGCATCGTTACGCCTTTGCGGGCGGGGGAGAGCCGGGAAAGCGCGCACGAGCGCGCCGTGGCTTTTGCGACGCAATTGAACCCCTTGTTGCCTGCGTTCATTCCCAATTAGCAACTACTTGATTTATAGTCCCTTACGTCGAGCCGATAGGCATCGATCGACGCCACAATTCGAGAAGAAGGAATACACATGTTCATGCAGCGTACTCGGCGGTTCGGCCTTTCGGCAGCAGCGGTAGTTGTCGCTGCTTCACTCACGCTCGTCTTCGTGACAGGTTGCAGCCGCGACCCCAACGTGCGCAAGCAGAAGTACCTGGCCAGCGGAAAGCGCTACGAGGCCGCCGGGAAGCTGAAGGAAGCCCAAATCCAGTTCCTGAACGCACTGAAAGTGGACCACAACTTCGGCGACGCCCACTATGAACTGGCCAAGATATACCTGAAGACCGGGTCCATCAGAGAAGGCTACGGAGAGTTGATGCATACCGTGGATCTCTCGCCCGGCAACCTGCCCGCGCGGGTCGACCTGGGCAACCTGTTGCTTGCGGGCAATGTCGTGGACCGGGCGAGCCAACAAGCGGCGGCTGTGCTGGCCGCCGACCCGAATAATGCGGACGGTTATGCTCTGCGTTCGGCCATCGATGCGAGGCAAGGCAAGCACGCGGAAGCGCTGGCGGACATCCAACATGCGCTGTCGATGAAGCCGAACCAGGCTTCGTATCACACCACGCTGGCACTGATCGAGGCTTCCGATCCGAACCCGGGCAGCCTGGACTCCGCGCAGCAGGAACTGCAGAAGTCGGTATCGCTGGACGCCAAGGACGTGCATGCCCGTATGTTGCTGGCCGCGCTGATGGAAAAGAAAGGCGACAAGGCAGGGGCCGAACAGCAGTACCTGGCGACGATCCAGGTGACGCCGAAGGATGATCAGCCGCGAGCAGCGCTGGCGGGACTTTACCTGCGCGGCGGCGACAAGGCGAAGGCCGAGCAGACGCTGCGCAAGATGGTCGAGGACATCCCGGACAACCCCCAGACTTCCGAGATGCTAAAGGATTACTACGTGCGCAACAATCAGGCGGACGCCGCGGAAAGCGTGTTTGCGGACCTGACGTCGAAGTATCCGAAGAGCCTTCCCATCAAGATCAACTACGCCAGTATCCTTGCCATGAAACGGGAGTTCGCGAAGGCCGGCCCGGTCATCGACGATTTGTATAAGAAAAACCCGTCCCAACCGCAGGTACAGGTGCTGAAGAGCGCGATGCTGCTGAATGACAACAAGGTGAACGATGCGTTCGATCTGCTTCAGAATGCGACGAAGAACGCTCCGGACAACCTGCAGCTGCAACTGGCATTGGGGAAGGTAGCAAAGCTGAAGGGCGATGCCGGGGCCTCCGAAGCGGCCTACCATGCGGCGGAGAAACTCGCGCCCAAGGACGTCGATATCCAGGCAAACCTTGCGGAACTGGCCAACGCACGAGGCGATTTCTCCGAGTTGGCTGCTATTGCCGAAAAGACGATTGCACTGCGACCGGATATCGCGCAGGCATATCTCTGGCGCGGGATGGCAGAGGCAAATCAGAAGCAATACGACAAGGCGGAGACCGACTTCCAGACCGCGCTGACGAAGGACCCCAACAACGCGGCAACGTATCAGCAGTTGGGTGAGTTGCGGCTGAGGCAGAACAAGAACGCCGAAGCCGTGGCGATGCTGGAAAAGGCGCTCGACAAGAACCCGAACGACTTGCCGGCCCTACAGGAGATCGTGGAAGTAGACATGATTGCCAAGCAGCCGGAAAAAGCGTTGGCCCGGGTGCAGCAGCAGATCGCGAAGTCTCCCAAGAACCCGAGCCTGTACAGCATGTTGGCCGCGATTCAACTCAACGCGAGGGACTTCAACGACGCGCGCGACAATGCGAAAAAGGCGATGGACATGAATCCGTCGGATGAGACCGCAGTGCGCACCTATACCTCCGCGCTTGCCGCTACCGGCGCCGTGGATAGCGCAATCCAGACGTGGGGTGCGTGGATCGGCGGCCATCCCCGCGATGGGTTTGCACTTTCCATGCTGGGGCAACTGTGGGAACAGAAGGGCGACCAGGCGAAGGCCATGGACTACTACAAGAAGTCCCTGCAAAGTGACGCAACTCCCGCCGTGCAGGGCATGTCGGCGAATAATCTGGCGTATCTGATGGTGACCACGGGACAGAGTCCGGACGTCGCGCTGCAATATGCGCAGGAGGCGCGGCGCAACCTGCCCAACAATCCGGCTACGGCCGACACGCTGGCATGGGTCTACTACTACAAAGGAACGTATTACTCGGCGCGCGACCTTCTGGAGACGGCGGCCAAGCAGTCTCCCGACGATGCGTCGATCCACTACCACCTGGGTATGACCTACAGCAAACTTGGCCGGAAGGCCGACGCGGTTGCCCAGTTGAAGAAGGCGGTGGCGTTGGGTGGATCCGCGCAGGTTGTGAAGGATGCGAACACGGCGTTGGGGCAACTTTCCTAAAGTTGCAGGAACTTTCAAAAGCAAAGAGCGTCCCTTTGCGGGGACGCTCTTTCTGCGTTCGGGCTTCGATGAGCTATGGCTTGGCAGACTTCGCGTGCTCCTCTAAGTACCAGGCAACAGTTTTTTCCAGGCCGGCGTGGAAGTCGGCTTGCGGCTTGTAGCCGAGTTCGCGGGTGGCGCGCTCGATGCCGGCGAGGGAGTGCTGGACGTCGCCTTCGCGGGTGGGGCCGTAGTTCGGCTTCTCTTTGAAGCCGAGAATCTGGGCGAGGGCTTCGTAAAGCTGGTTGAGCGTGTGGCTGTGGCCGGTTCCCACGTTGAAGACGCGGCCAGTCGCGATTTCCTTCGGCGCGGTGCAGGCGAGCAGGTTGGCATTGACGGCGTTCTCGACAAAGGTGAAGTCGCGGCTGGTTGAGCCGTCGCCGTGGATGGTGGGTGTTTCACCGGCCATCATTTTGAAGATGAACTGGGCGATGACGCCGGAGTAAGGCGAGTCTGCTGCCTGGCGCGGTCCGAAGATATTGAAGTAGCGCAGGCAGACCCCTTCCATCCCGTAAACATTGCAGAAGGACTGGATGTAGTACTCGCAGGTAAGCTTCTGGACGGCGTAGGGGGAGAGCGGCGCGGGAAGCATGTCTTCGTGCTTCGGCTGGGTGGGCTGGTCTCCGTAAGCAGAGGAGGAGGCGGAATAGACGATCCGTTTCACTTTTGCATCGCGCGCCGCCAGAAGGAGGTTCAGAGTGCCGTTGATATTGGAGTTGTGCGAGCCGAGAGGGTCTTTGACCGAGCGCGGGACCGATGCCAGCGCGGCGAGGTGAAGAACGTAGTCGATGCCTGCGCAGGCTTTTTGCATTGCCGGCAGGTCCTGCAGGTCGGCTTGCTGGAAGGAGACGGAAGAAGCGATGTCGGCGAGGTTGTCGAGGTTGCCAGTGGAGAGGTTGTCGATGCCACTGACTTCGTGGCCCTGTTCTACAAGAGTATGTGCGATGGTCGATCCAATGAAGCCGGCGATTCCGGTAATCAAGTAACGTGACATTTTTCTCCCTGCCCAATCTTTGTAGGCTTACTTCGATAGTACCCGCGCATCGGCTGTCCAAATTCGGAAAGGTACTGCAACCTTCGTGGCAAACTGCTTCTTTGGGTCGTGGCCGGATGTCATAATAGTGGAATATGTCGAATACGAACGTTCTCACCCTCCCGGGGATTGCAGCCGAACGGCTCGCACGTCTGAAAGACCGCAATGCCAACGTCGGAGTTATCGGACTGGGCTATGTCGGTCTGCCGCTCTGTCTTCTTTTCGCCGAAGCCGGTTTCAAGGTCACCGGCTTCGATATCGACCAAAGCAAGATCACGGAGATAGCCGCGGGCCGCACGTACATCTTCAGCATTCCCGCGGCCGAGATTCAAGCGGCGGTGCAGAAGGGTTTCAGCGCGACGACGGACTTCTCCAAACTGACGGAGCAGGACGCCATCCTGATGTGCGTTCCGACGCCGCTGACGGGGCACCGCGAGCCGGACCTCAGCTACATCGAGAAGACCGCGCAGGCGACCGCTCCGTGGCTGCAGGCGGGGCAGTTGGTGTGTCTGGAAAGCACGACGTATCCGGGTACGACCGAAGATATTTTGATCCCACTGCTGGAGGCCGGCAACAAGAGCGGCCTGAAGGCGGCGACGGCCGGGGCGAGCGCGGAGGGCGGCGTGTTTTATGTGGCGTTCTCGCCCGAGCGCGAAGACCCGGGCAACAAGCAGGTTGCGCGGCGGGATATTCCCAAGGTTGTCGGCGGGCACGATCCCGTGGCGACGGAGCTTGCGGCGACGCTGTACGAGGGCATCTTTACGAAGGCAGTGCGGGTGTCGACGACTCGCGTGGCCGAGATGACGAAGCTGCTCGAAAACATTTATCGCTGCGTGAATATTGCGCTGGTGAACGAGTTGAAGGTGCTTTCGCTGAGGATGGGGGTAGATATCTGGGAAGTGATCGATGCGGCAACGACGAAGCCGTTCGGGTTCCATCCGTTTTATCCGGGGCCGGGGCTGGGCGGGCACTGCATTCCGATCGATCCGTTCTACCTGAGCTGGAAGGCGAAGGAGTACGACTTCAATACGCGCTTTATCGAGCTTGCGGGCGAGGTCAACGAGGCGATGCCGGAGTTCGTCGTGATGCAGGTGGCGAAAGCCCTGAACCAGCATAAGAAGGCGATGAATGGCTCGAAGATTATGTTGATGGGCATGTCGTACAAGAAGGACATTGACGATTTGCGCGAGTCGCCGTCGCTGACGATTATCGAGTTGCTGCGCAAGGAAGGGGCGGACGTTGTCTACAACGATCCTTTCCATCCAAAGGTGGGACGCGGGCGGCATTACAACCTCAATATGACGTCGACGCCGCTGGATGATCTTGGGCAGTACGACTGCGTGCTGATTCTCACGGACCATACGCAGTATGACTATCCGGCGATTGTGAAGGAGTCGAAGCTGGTTGTGGATACGCGGAATGCGACGAAGGGGATTTCGGCGGCGCATGTGGTGCGGTGCTAAGAGAACTCTCACGCAAAGTTCGCGAAGAAAAAAGCAAAGTTTCGCCACGGGGTTTGTGGCGGAACTTTTGCTTTAAGGGTGGAGTAAACGGTGGCAGTGGCGGGCGATTTGCAGGTCTTCCTGGCTGGGAACGACGCGGACTTTTTCGCGAGTCAGCCCGAGGAAGTTGAGACCGGTGCAGACTGTGTTGCGGACGCGCTCGCTATGTTCGCCGATGCCGCCGGAGAAGATGAGCAGGTCGAGGCCGCCTAGCTCTGTGGCGTAAGCTGCGATGGCTTTGCGGATGGCGGTGCAGAAGATGTCGATCGCGAGTTGCGCTTTGCGGTCGCCATTGTCGGCTGCGGCTTCGAGCTTGCGCATGTCGGATTCGCCGCCGGAGATGGCGGTGAGGCCGGAGTTGCGGTTGAGCAGATGCTCCAGCGCTTCGGCGTCCATGTTTTTCGCGCGCATGAGGTAGAGCAGGATGCCGGGGTCGAGGTCGCCGCTGCGGGTGGCCATGGGGATGCCGCCGGTGGGGGTGAGGCCCATCGTGGTATCGATGGACCGGCCGTCCTTTACCGCGCACAGACTCGCGCCACTTCCCAAGTGGGCGATGACGACGCGGCTGGGGATGGTGGGGCCGAGTTGGTGGACGATGGATTCGTAGGAGAGGCCGTGGAAGCCGTAGCGGTGGATGCCTTCGTCGAAGAACTCGCGAGGGATGGGGAAGCGCGAGGCGGCTTCGGGGATGGTGGTGTGGAAGGCGGTGTCGAAGCAGGCGAATTGGGGGACGTTGGGGAAGGAGAGCTGGGCGGCTGCGATGAGCTCGATGGCCGGTGGGATGTGCAGCGGGGCGAAGTGGGTTGCGGCTTTTAGTTCCGCGATGAGGGCTGGGGTGATGCGTTGGTGGGCGGTGAGGTTGGGGCCACCGTGGACTACGCGGTGTCCGATGGCTGTGGGGGTGATGGCGAGGTTTTTGGTGGCTTGGGTGAAGGCGTCTTTGCCGATGCCGTCGGTTTCTGCTTCGAAGGTGGGTTCGAGCGCGGCGTTGTAGATGCCGAACTTGAGGGAGGAGGAGCCGGAGTTGATGACGAGGATGGATTCGGTCGGCATGGGTATGAGATTCACTTTACGCGGGTGGTGGCGTGGAGGATTTGAGGCGGGTGAAGAGAGCGGTCGCGCATAGCGCGATGCCCACCTTAGGCGCAAAAAAACCGCGCCGAAGATGGGTCACCCGGGAGTTGGGGAAATTTACAGAACAACCTCACGCGGCTTGCATCCAATGAACATAATGGTCTAAGAGCGCATGAGGCACCGTCCGCAACTTCGCTGGACGGCCTACTCTCAGCGCAGGAACGGGATCGATGACTTCTGCCACGAACAATGAACAAGGGCTGCTTGAGGCTGATGAACTTCGCAAAATGGACGCTTACTGGCGCGCCTGCAATTATCTTTGCGCCGGGATGATTTATCTGCGCGAGAATCCCCTGCTGCGCGAGCCGCTGAAGCCGGAGCATACGAAGAACCGGCTGCTGGGGCATTGGGGGTCGGACCCGGGGCAGAGTTTTACGTGGGTGCATTTGAACCGCGCGATCAAGAAGTACGACCTCAACATGATCTATATTGCGGGGCCGGGGCATGGAGCGCCGGCGACGATCTCGAATTGTTATTTGGAAGGCACGTACTCCGAGGTGTATCCGGAGAAGAGCCAGGACGAGCAGGGGATGTTGCGGCTGTTTCAGGCATTTTCGTTTCCGGGGCAGTTGGGGAGCCATTGCACGCCGGAGGTCCCGGGGTCGATCCATGAAGGTGGGGAGTTGGGGTACAGCCTGTCGCATGGGTTTGGCGCGGCGTTCGACAATCCTGACCTGATTGTCAGCGTGGTGGTTGGCGATGGCGAAGCGGAGACGGGGCCGCTGGCGACTTCGTGGCACTCGAATAAATTTCTGAACCCGATCCGCGACGGGGCGGTGCTGCCGATACTGCACTTGAATGGGTACAAGATTGCGAATCCGACCATCCTGGCGCGCATTACTGCTGAAGAGTTGGAACAGCTTTTCAGGGGATACGGCTGGGCCCCGATTTTTGTTGAGGGCGATGAGCCGGAGGCGATGCACCAGAAGATGGCCGCCGCGGTGGAGAGCTGCGTGCAGCAGATTCGCGCGATCCAGTTTGAGGCGCGGAGCACAGGCAAACCGAATCGTCCGCGCTGGCCGATGATCGTTCTGCGCTCGCCCAAGGGGTGGACGGGGCCGAAGGAAGTCGATGGGCACAAGGTGGAGGATTTCTGGCGGTCGCACCAGGTCCCGGTGCTCGATGTGAAGAAGAACCCCGAGCATCTGCGCATTGTCGAAAAGTGGATGCGGAGCTATAAGCCGGAGGAGTTGTTCGATGAGAACGGGACGTTGCTGCCGGAACTGAAGGCGATGGCGCCGTTGGGGGACCGGCGGATGACGGCGAATCCTCATGCGAATGGAGGCAAACTGCGCAAGCCGCTGGACATGCCGGACTTCCGCAAGTATGCGTTTGCTACGGGCGATCCGGGGTCGAAGGAAGTGTCGCCGACCGAGACGCTGGGCAAGTTTCTGCGCGATGTGATGCGGAACAATATGACGAATTTCCGGGTGTTCAGCCCGGATGAGAATGCGTCGAACAAGCTCGAAGATATTTACGACGCGAGTTTGAAGACGTGGCTCGCGGCGTACAAGCCGGAGGACGCGGACGGCACCGACATCGCCCCGGACGGCCGCGTGATGGAGATGCTGAGCGAGCATACGCTGGAGGGCTGGCTCGAAGGTTATGGGCTGACCGGCCGGCACGGGATATTCGATACGTACGAGGCGTTCGCGCACATCATCGACTCGATGTACAACCAGCATGCGAAGTGGCTGGAGAAGTCGAAGGCGGAGATTAGTTGGCGCGCGCCGATTTCGTCGCTGAACATCTTGATTTCATCGGTGGTGTGGCGGCAGGACCATAACGGGTTCAGCCATGAGGACCCGGGATTTCTGGATGTGGTGAGCAATAAGAGCGCGGAGGTGGCGAGGATTTATCTGCCGCCCGATGCGAACTGCCTGCTCAGCGTGGCGGACCACTGTCTACGCAGCGAGAACTATGTCAACGTGATCGTCGCGGACAAGCAGCCGCACCTGGCGTATCTGGACATCGATGCGGCGGTGATTCATTGCACCAAGGGGATTGGGATTTGGGACTGGGCCAGCAACGATGATGGCGCGGAGCCGGATGTGGTGATCGCGAGCGCCGGGGATGTGTTGACGGCGGAGGCGTTGGCCGCGGTTGCGATTCTGCGGGAGCATTGCACGGACCTGAAGATTCGGTATGTCAACGTGGTGGATTTGTACAAGCTGCAGCCGTCGACGGAGCATCCGCATGGGCTGACCGACCGCGATTTCGATGCGCTGTTTACGAAGGACAAGCCAGTGATCTTCAACTTCCACGGGTATCCGTGGCTGATCCACAAGTTCACGTACAAGCGGACGAACCACGTCAACATTCATGTGCGTGGATACAAGGAAAAAGGCAATATCAATACGCCGCTGGAACTGGCGATTCGCAACCAGGTGGACCGGTTCAATCTGGTGATCGATGTGATTGATCGTGTGCCGCGTCTGGAGACGGTTGGGGCGCATGTGAAGGAGTGGCTGAAGGGACAGATTATCGAGGCCATCCATTATGCGTATACCGAGGGGATCGACCGGCCCGCGGACCGCGACTGGCGCTGGCCGGCGAAGTAATTCGGGATTGTTGAGGGGCGAGGCTTGAGGGATTGAGGTGTGAGGAACGGCAGGTTGGGGCCTGCCGTTCCGGGTTTCTGGACAGCCTAGAGCTCAGAGCTTAGAGGAAACTCGCTTGGGCGCCGGGGGCGGTTGAGGACTGAGTTGTGAGTTGGGTGAGCTGGGGGACGCCTCGTGGGCGAGGTTGCCAGACGGGGTAGACGAGTTCGGGCATGGGCTCGGCCTGGAAAACGCGGCGGGTTTGGCGGGCGATCAAGCGAGCCCAGGATTTTGCCTTCTTCTTGCGCGCGCTGTCGGTGGAGATGCCGGTGCCGGCGTACATCTGGCGGTAGAGCTTGGAGAGCAGGACGAAGGCGACGCGGGCTTTGAGGTTCGGGGTGCAGGCGGAGCGTTTCCAGACGGGGCCGAGGTCGTAGAAGCGGTCCCAGACTTTCTGGGTGCGTTCGCTGATTTCGATGGAACTCATGATGGGATGGGGGGTGAACATTTTGGGGCGGACACCGATGGGAATTAGCCAGTAGCGCGTGATGGGCGTGCCGCCGACCATCTCCGGCGCGACGGATTGTTCCTTTTCCCAGCGGGCGAAGTCTACAGTGCCGGGGAAGGGGGTCATCATCACGAACTGGGCGAAGGTGACGCCGGCTTTGAGGGCGAGCTCGACGGTGGCGTCGAAGGTGCTGGGCTTGTCCGTCGGGAGGCCAAAAATGAAGGAGCCGAGGACGTGGACGCCGTGCTTACGGAACTCCTGTAGCTGTTGAATTAAGCGATCGCCGGAGTAGTTGAAGTCTTTGTAGACGGCCTTCAGGCCTTCGGGGGTGACGGCTTCGACGCCGACCAGCGCGCCCTTGATGTTGGCCTTGCGCATGGCGTCGAGGTAGTCGCCGTCTTCGGCGGATTCCATGGTGATCTGGGTGAAGAAGACCATGTCTTTGGGGAGCTTGGCGAGTTCGGCCATGAGCGAGAAGCGCTCGGCGCGAATGGCCTGGAGCTGCTCGAGTTTCTCGGTGTTGTTCTGCTCGCGGGCGAGGCGGAGGTCGGTGAGGGTGACGGGATAGAAGTTGTCGTCGGCCAGGGCGATGAAGCGGAAGCCAATGCGGCGGAGGTCGATGATTTCGTCGATGACGCTCTCGAAGGCGCGCTGGCGGGGCTTCTGGCCGTCGGTGCGCCAGACGGAGCAGAAAGAGCAGTGCTTGGGGCAGCCGCGGATGGTCTGGACGGAGGCCCACATGTACTTGCTCTTGTCCATGAGGTCCCAGCGGGCCGCGAGGAAGTCGTCGCCTTCGAGCTTGCCGCCTTCGTAGATGCGCTGCGGGGTGCCGGCGGCGAGGTCGCGGAGGCATTGGCCCCAGGCGACGTCTCCATCGCCCTTGACGACGGCGTGGGCGACGCCGTGGGTGAAGGGCTCTTCGGGGAAAAGGGTGGCGTGGATGCCACCGTAGACGACAGTCGCGCCGCGCTCGCGGGCGATGTGGCCGACCTCGTAGCCGCGCAGGGCGTTGCCGGTGTGGACGCTGATGCCGACCACGTCGCCGGGCTGGATCGTCAGGGGATCGAGCTGTTCGAGCGACTCGTCGACCAGGATGGGATCGCCCATGGAGCGGGGAGTGGCGGCGGCGAGGACGAAGAGCCAGCGCGGCGTGATGACGGCGGTGCCAAAGGAATTGTCGCTGGGATTGATCAGGTGAACGGACACGCAGGAGCCCTCTCATATTCGTAACGTCTGGGCCCGGGCTTATGGGCGATCTCCCAGAGGATCGGTGCCGCATCGCGCGAACGCCGGGGCGGCGGATCGTGTGTGGCGGATGCACGACAATCATACAACTTTGTTTGGGAGCGGACAGACGCTATGCTGGATGTCCGCGTCAAAATGGAACGCTAGTGGAAAGCTGCACGAAATTCGATGGAGTGGCGATGCGCATTGGGATCGATCTGGGTGGGACGAAGATTGAGGCGATTGGACTGAATTCCGATGGGAAGGAGCTGCGCCGGATTCGGATTGCGACGCCCCGAGGCGATTATGACGGCACCGTCGCGGCGATTGCCGGGTTGGTGCGGCAGATCGAGGCGGAAACGCATCGCGTGGGCAGCGTGGGAATCGGAATTCCAGGGACGATTGTGGCGTCGACCGGGCTGGTGAAGAATGCGAACTCAACATGGCTGAATGGAAGGCCGCTGCAAAAGGACCTGAGCGCGGTGCTGGAGCGCGAAGTGCGATGCGCGAATGATGCGAACTGTCTGGCGGTCAGCGAAGCGACCGATGGAGCGGCGAAGGGCGTGGGCGTGGTGTTTGCCGTGATTGTCGGGACGGGATGCGGTGGTGGCATAGCGCTGAATGGGCGCATACATGCGGGCCGGAATGGGTTGGCCGGGGAGTGGGGGCATACTCCGTTGCCGTGGCCAACGAGCGAAGAACTGCCGGGGCCGGAGTGTTATTGCGGCAAGCGCGGGTGTCTGGAGATGTGGATCTCGGGGACGGGGCTGGCGTTGGATTTCAAGAATGTGTCTGGACGGGAACTGCGGGGCGAGGAAATTGTTGCCGCGGCCAGTGAAGGCGATGCGGAGGCGATGGCGGCCTTGGACAGGCTGGAAGACCGCATGGCGCGCGGATTGGCGGTGATGGTGAATATTCTCGATCCGGATGTGATTGTGGTGGGGGGTGGGCTCTCGAAGGTGGAGCGGATTTATCCGAACGTGAGGGCGCGGCTGGGGGATTTGTGCTTTGGCGGGGGTGCGGATACGCCGCTGGTGCGGGCGATGTATGGGGATTCCAGCGGGGTGCGCGGGGCGGCGTGGTTGTGGAATCCGGAGCGGGATTAGTAGGGGTGACCCATCTTCGGCGCGTTCTTTGCGCCTAATGTGGGCCGACCACAACGCTCGGAGTCGCCTACTGGGGTGCTGCATTGGGATCTTCGATTAGGCTTTGCGGGAGTGGACGTGCTCGGGTTTGACACCCATGCCGATAACGCGGCCCATGAAGCGGCGAGCGGCGGGCCATGAGGAGATGGTTCTTAGCAGAAAGGACGGGTGCATAACGCCCGAGCTGTTGAGCGCCCGGATGAGGCCGCGGTGGGCGATGGCCTGGAAAGTCTGCGTGATGCGGACCGCGGTGGCGCGGCTCTTCTGCACTTCGGCGAGCGTGCCAGTGGGCACGGGGCGGTCCATGGTCGCGAGTTGCAATGGGCCGGAGAGGATGTTGGCGGCGGCCACGGCGTCCTGGATCGCGATGTTGATGCCGATGCCGCCCACAGGCGACATGGCGTGCGCGGCGTCGCCGATGCAGAGGATTCCCTGGGCATACCAGCGCTGGAGATGGTCGATCTTTACGGTGAGAAGTTTGAGTTGGTCGAAGCTCGTGATTTCGTCGACGCGCGATTGGCCTTCGGCATTGGCTTCGGCGAGGAAGGGGACGAGGCGGCTGAGGCGGGCGCGAAAGTTGTCGAGGCCCTGTGCCTGAAACTCAGCGAGCTTTCCTTTGGGGATGAGGAAGGCGATCTGCCAGTAGTCTCCGCGGTCGATGAGGCCGGAGGCAGTGCCGAAGTTGAAGTAGCCGAGAGCGTTTTCGGGGTCGGTCGAGCGGCGGGAGACGCGGAACCAGAGGACGTCGATGGGGACTCCTTGTTCGATGACACTGAAGTGCGCTGCGCCGGTAGTGGTGGCGTGGCGTCCGTCGCAACCGACGGTGAGTGGGGCGCGGACCTCAGCCGGGCCGTTGGGCGTATTGGCCCGTGCGCCGACTACTCGACCGCCTTCGTGGACAAGGTCGGTGACGTTGTGCTCCATGAGCAGATGGAAGGCAGGGAATTTCCGAGCTTCGTCGGCGAGGAAGTTGAGGAAGTCCCACTGCGGCATCAGGGCGATGTATTTGGCGGTCGTGGGCAGGTGGGTGAGGTCGACCAGGGAAAGCTGCCGGCCGCCGATGAGGAGGCTAAGGCCTTCTATTTTCTGGTGCGGCACTTGGAGGAATGCTTCGAGCAGGCCGAGTTCGTGGAGGACTTCGAGGGTGGCGGGGTGGATGGTGTCGCCGCGGAAGTCGCGGTTGAAGTCCTTGTGCTTTTCGAGCACGGTGACATCGACTCCGGCGCGCGCCAGCAGGAAGCCGAGCATCATGCCGGCGGGGCCTCCGCCGACGATGCAGCACGCGGTTTGGAGAGCGGCAGTCATGGTGACACTACTGTATCGCAGACTTGGGTGGATGGCGGGACGGAACAGATTGGGGTTCGATGCTCACCCTCGGCCGGTTCATGCTCTAAAGATGCGAGACGTGGGGCGCCCCGATTGTGGCGGCTTTACGTGCGGGAGCGGTCGAGGACGCGCTGGTAGTAGCTTTCGTAGAGCGGGATGATGCGGGAGGAGCAGAAGTGGTCCTGCGCGGTGCGGCGTCCGGCGGTTGAGATCCGCTCCAGGCGGTCGGGGTCGCGGAGGAGGTCGATCGCGGCGGTGGACATGCCGTCGACGTCGCCGACTTCGAAGAGCAGGCCGTTGATGCCGTTGTCGATGAGCTCGGGGACTCCGCCGACGTTGGTGGAGATGGAAGGCACGCGGCAGGCCATCGCTTCGAGCGCGGCGAGGCCGAAGGACTCCATTTCGCTGGGCATCAGCATGAGATCGGCGAGGGGAAGCAGGTCGTGGACGTTGTCCTGCTTGCCGAGAAAGTGGATGCGGTCGGCGATGCCATGTTTGACGGCGAGATATTCGGCGGCGGAGCGGTCGGGGCCGTCGCCGATGAGCATCAGGCGGGCGGGCATCGCGGCGGCGACGCGGGCGAAGATTTCTACGACGTCGAGGACCCTTTTGACCGGGCGGAAGTTCGAGAGATGCACCAGCAGGCGCTCGTCCGGCGCGGCGAAGCGGGGACGCATCCGCTCGACGTGCGATGGATTGCGCCGGTAGAGATCGCAGTTGACGAAGTTGCGCACGACTTCGATTTCGCCGGTAATGCCGAAGGCCTCGCGGGTACGGTCGCGCAGGTAGCTGGAGATGGCGGTGACGCCGTCCGACTCCGCTATGCCGAATTTGGTGATGGGGAGGTAGGAGCGGTCCAGGCCGACGAGGGTGATGTCGGTGCCGTGGAGTGTCGTAATGAACGGCAATATTTTTCCGCGTACAGCCAGCATCTGGCGAGCGAGCAATGCGCTGATGCTGTGCGGAATGGCGTAATGGACGTGCAGCAGGTCGAGTGAGTAGAACTCGGCAACCTCCGCCATGCGGGTGGCGAGGGCCAGGTCGTACGGCGGGTACTCGAAGAGCGGGTAGTTCGAGACTGGGACCTCGTGGTAACAGATGTTCGCCTCACGGCCGGTGAGCCGGAAGGGCTGCGAGTAGGTGATGAAGTGGATGTCGTGGCCGCGCGCGGCGAGCTCGATGCCGAGCTCGGTCGCGACGACCCCGGAACCGCCGTAGGTGGGATAGCAGGTGATGCCAATCTTCATAAGGCCAGAGTGTAGAGCGTAGAGGTTAGAGTGTAGAGAAAACGGACGAGAGCGACTGAAGTTCAGATGCTTCCATAGTGGATGAGTTTGGGGGTGGAAGGATGCGAATTGTTGGTGAAGATTTCGAGCAGGGCAAGGCGCTCGATGTCGCGAGAGCCGCGCAGGCGGGTGGTGATGGCGTCGAGATCGGTGTCGTTGTAGCCGGGATGGCAGACGATCTCCCAGAGGCCGTCAGGGAGGCCGTTGAGAGCTTTGCGGAGAGCTGCTGCGTCGAGGCGTCCGGTGGCGGAGACGCCGATGGTGCCGTCGGTGGTGTGGACGGCTCCGCTGCGGATTTGCGGGAGGCGAAAGAAATTTGGACGAAGAAGCCGCATGAGCCCGACCTGGGCGATGCGCATCCGGTTGGAGCGGCCGATGCGGAGGCTCCATGACTGCTCGAATGGGTTGCGGATGGCGCGAATGCCGGCGCGCTCGGCGACCGCGAGCAGCGGGCGCGCGACGCGAGGGAGGATGTGGGTGTGTTTGTGAGTATCGACGTGGGTGACAGTGATGCCGGCTTGTTGGAGGCGATGAATCTGGGCTGTGGCTTCACGGACGATATCGGCTTCGCTGATTTTGCCGAGCATGGCGTCGCTGAAAAATAGTCCGAGTGATGGACGGAAAGCTTTGCCGTCGCGGCCGATGAGGGTGGGGATGGTTTCGGGGGGCGATAGCGGTATGCCGTCGGTGAGGACGATGTGGCAGCCGACGCCGAGGTTGGGATGGGCGAGTGCGATGGAGACGGCGTCGTCGAAGGCGGGGCCGTTGGCCATCAGGGTTGCGGAGGTGAGTGCGCCGGCGGCGTGGAGCTCGGCGATGGCGCGGTTGATGCCGCGGGTGAGGCCGAAGTCGTCTGCGTTGAGGATGAGGCGGGTTGCCATTATGGGAATTCTATTCTTTCAGTGCAATCGAATCTGGTGTAAAGTGTAGCGATACGCGATACATTCGCGGAGTGATCAAGAGTTTTCGACATGCCGGGTTGGAGAAGTTCTTTAAGGCTGGATCGAAGGCTGGGATTCAGCCGGCACATGCGACGAAGTTGGCACAGCAACTGACCCTGCTGGATGCCTCAACAGACCCATCGGGCATGAACCAAGCCGGGTGGAACCTGCATATGCTCGGCGGCACTCTAAAGGACCACTGGTCGGTGAAGGTGAACGGCAACTGGCGCATCACGTTCCGGTTTGAAGACGAGAATGCGATTCTTGTGGACTATCAGGATTATCACTAAAGGAGATGACGATGCAGATGTATAACCCACCTCACCCCGGTCCAATTTTGAGGGAATCTCTTGAGAATATTCCTGCGACGGTAACTGAATTTGCAGCTCACATCGGCGTGTCGAGGGTAACTCTATCGCGGGTACTCAATGCTCACGCCGGCATCACGATGGATATTTCGATTCGGATCGGTCAAGCGTTTGGACAGGCGCCAGATTTATGGTTCAAGGTGCAGGCCGCGCATGACTTCTGGCAGGCCTCGCATGTGAAACGGCCCAAAGTGAAGCGGCTTAAAATTGTTGCGACGGAGTCTATCGAACCGGAATGGCCTCGTCATCGGGCGAAACGAGGGATGCGGGCAAAGGGTGGTGGGCAGAGAGGGACTCGAACCCCCGACATCCTGCTTGTAAGGCAGGCGCTCTAACCAACTGAGCTATCCGCCCCTTTGCGCGACTTCATTGAGTGTATATCGTGCGTGCCCATGCGGAAAGTTATAGGTCGCGCCTTCAGCGCTCTGCTGTGGCCGATGAGCCTACATGGGGCTTTGCCCCATGCTGGTATAGGGCGCGCCGTTGGCGCTTTTCGTGCAACTACAGACTGCGTTGGTGTTGCTTCCCCTTTACTCGTGGCGATTGCATCTTGACTCGTGGCGATGCATTTTCACTCGTGGCGATGCATCTTCACTCGTGGCGATGCATCTTCCAGCCGAGATATTTGCTGGAGGCTTCGATGACCGGGTCGGCGACGCTGGAGAAGTTGGCCGCGACGTGGTGCTCGAAGCCTTGTTCGCAGATCATGCGGAGGAGCTTTTGCATGTTGGGGATTTCGACGACGCCGGCGCCGCCGAAGGTGTTGAGCGGGTCGTCGGTGAAGCGGCCCTGGCCGGCGTAGCCCGTGATCTGCCCGGTAAAGTCGTCGGTAGAAAAGCGCGCGAAGCTCATGTCGCCGGCCTTGACCGTGCCGTCGAGCGTGCCGTGGGTGTTTTCCTTGCCAACCGTGCCCGCGATGATGAGCTGGTAATCCATCTTTACGCCCTCGCGGAAAAAGTGTTTGGGCAGGTTCGAGCAGTGGAAACAGACGGCTTTATCGGGGTTGTCGCCGTAGTTGTTGTTCCAGTCGAGCAGGGCGCTGGGGGTCTCGCTGGCGAGCGTGAGCGCGTACATCGAGAGCGTGCCCAGGACGTCGACTTCGCAGGCCGAGGGGATGAGGTTTTCGCTCATCATCGACATCACGGTGCAGGGGACGATGCCCAGGTACTCCTCGATCGACGTCCAGCATTGCACCGCGGAGACGGTGAGCTCGGACGCGGCCATCCAGCCGTCGATGACCGCGCCCAGCTTGGCCATTTTCATCAGCGCGGCTTCGGGGGTCGAGCCGACGGGGATGTATTTCTTGATGGCGGCGAGCTTAACTTGCGTGGCGTCGTCGTTGTCGGGCGTGCGGCCGATGCGGCCCATGACTTCGGAGAGGTCGAGGGTTTCGACGGTGATGCCGGAACGCTCGAGAAGTTTCTCGGAGTAACGTACGGTGTTGAACGCCGTCGGGCGTGCGCCGATGGCGCCGAAGCGCACGTTGCGCAGGCCGCGCACGATTCTACAAACCGCGGAAAAAGAAGCGAGGTCGGACTTGAATTCGTCGGAGTCGGGGGCTTCGGTGTGCAGCGCGGTGAGCGAGTAGGGGATGCCGTACTGCTTGAGGTTGTTGCAGATCGACATCTTGCCGCAGAAGCTGTCGCGGCGGAAGGCGATGGACATTTTCCCGGTGGAGTCCGGCGTGGCCTGGATGAGGACGGGGACCTGCAGGTTGGCGAGGCGGAGCGTGTCGGCCAGGCCGCGCTCTTCGCCGAAGTTGGGCAGGGTGATGACGATGCCATCGATCTCGGCGGCGTGAGCTTTGAACAGGGCGGCGCACTTTTTGGCGTCTTCGTAGGTTTCGACGGCGCCGTGGGCGGTCTCTTCGGGCGTCAGGACGATCGGCTTGATGCCCGCGGCTTCGAGTGCTGCAATCATTTCAAGACGGCCGCTGGTGGCGAGGTGCGAGGGGAAAAACCCGCGGTTGCCCACCACTACGCCCATTGTCATTTGTCTGCCCATCGTTCTTGCTCCGTCGCCGCTGGTTGCGGTCTTGGTTATTTTCTGCGTCGAAATAATGTTAGGGAACGCACCGGTTTTTGCCCCGTCAGCGTTTCCTCAGTGGGTACAGCCAGAGTCGTCCAACGTCGTGATGGCGAGGCTTAAGCCCTGCCCTGGCGTTACGAGGTTGGCAAAAAGAACGTGTGTATGTGCCGCAAAGCTGGATTTCAGTGTTCCAGACCAGATTACTTCAAGTTTAGCTCTTGCCGGGGCGAAATTTTATCGTGTAGATGAGCCCGAAGATAAGTATCAGCGAGCCCCACCAGAAAGTCGGGTGAAGATGGTTGAGAACGGTTGGCGCTTCGTGTCCGCCGAACCATTCCCATGCGCCGTAAGGTGCCAGGACGAGACCGTACAGCAGCGTCATGATGCCTACAAAAAACCAGATGTAAAACTTCTCGCCCTGTCCTGTTCCTTCTGCCATAGCTTGTACTCCTTTGCAATGTTCGTTCGGTGCGTGGACCGAGGGTTAGAAGAAGATGAATTGCAGCGCGAGGAATACGGCGGCGACGACGCAGGCCCAGAATGCGGGCTTCTGCCAGATGGTCGTCGACCCGTCGTGGGGGATGACCGTCGCGCCGTACACCAGGCCGTTGAGTTCGGCATCGGATTTGGGCGTGGTCATGTAACTGACGATGATGGTGACGCCGACGCAGATGAGCCAGCTCCAGAGTGCGCGGAACATGTTCTCGGCCATGGGCTGCGCGTCCGGCGAAAGCGCGATGTGCGAAAGCGCAACCGCCTTATGCGCCGCCGTGCCCGTGCTGGTGTAGATGAACATGCCGATGGAGGCTGCAGTGCCGGCCAGCAGGCCGAGGAAGCCGCCCGCGTTGGTCGCGCGCTTCCACAACATGCCGAGCACGACCGTGCCGAACAGCGGAGCGATAAAGAAGCTGAACAGCGCCTGCACGTAGTCCATGATGGAGGCGAAGTGGCTGACAAAGTAGGCTGCGCCGATGGAAATGATCATGCCGGCGACTGTCGAAGCGCGGCCCATCAGAACGTAATGCTTGTCGCTGGCGGTTTTGTTCATGTATGCGCCGTAGAGGTCGTAGGTCCAGACGGTGGAGAAGGCGGAGACATTGCCGGCCATCCCGGACATGAATCCGGCGATGAGTGCGGTGATGCCTAGACCGAGCAGACCCGGGCCGCAGTATCGGATGAGCATCAGCGGAAGGACCTGGTCATACGAGTTCTGGCCAGTGTGCTTGGCGATTTCGGCGGGAACGAGATGGTAGGTGGGATGGCCGTTGGTCATCAGGCCGAGGGCCAGCAGGCCGGGGAGGATGACGATCAGCGGCACTGCCATCTTGAACGCGGCGCCGATGACCGGGGCCATTTTTGCAGCCCGCAAATTATTTGCGCTTAAGACGCGCTGCACCACCAGGAAGTCGGTCGTCCAGTAGCCGAAGGAGATGATCGCGCCCAGGCCGAAGACGATGCCGACCCAGTTGATGCCCATGGGATTGTCTTTGAAGTGACCCAGTGTCGACCAGAGATGGGTGTACTGGTTCGAGGCCATGTTGATAGCGATGTTGGCTTTGAGCTGGGTCCATCCGCCCGCTTCGATGAGGCCGAGGATGGGGATGAGAGCGGCGCCGGCCCAGATCAGGATGAACTGCAGGACCTCGTTGATGATGGCGGAACGCAGGCCGCCGAGCATGACGTAGAGCGCGACTGTAGCGGCCCCGACGAAGATGGAAAAGTTCATGTTCCAGCCGAGGACGGTCTGCATGACGACGGCCATGGCGTACATGTTGACGCCGCTCATCAGGATGGTCATGAAGGCGAAGCTGGCGCCGCTGAGGCCGCGCGCACCTTCGCCGAAACGCAGTTGCAGATAGCCGGGGACCGAATGTGTCTTCGATATGTAGTAGAAGGGCATCATCACAATGCCGAGGAAGAGCATGGCCGGGATCGCGCCGATCCAATACCAGTGGGTGGCGAGGATGCCGTACTGGTAGGCGGCGCCAGCCCATCCCATCAACTCCAAAGACCCGAGGTTGGCGGAGACGAAGCTGAGGCCGGCGATCCACGCCGTCATCTCGCGGCCGGCCAGGAAGAACTCTTCGCTGGTGTTGGTCGAGCCCTTGACGTAAAAGCCGATAAAGACGACGACGGCGAAGTAGAGGACGAGGATCAGAATGTCCACGGGGGACAGATGGGTGAGCTGCGTGGTGAACATCATCGTTGCTGCGAGAGCCGTCATGCGATCTCCGGTGCGAGTAAAGGTCGGGTCTGGCGCGGCGTTCCGCTCGGGAAACTCAGCGCCAGAAAAACGTATTTTTGAGAACGAAGTCAATATACCTCAACCATGCTATAAAGGTCGCTCTTTCGAGAGCTGGAATTTATATCGCACGAGAAAACGGCGCGCCAATAGCAACGTTAACGCATCGCGCGGCTTCTAAGCCATTACGCATTTAGTTATCGGGATAAATTAAATCCCTCCAAGGAGACTTTCATGCACGTTCTCAAGATCGGTGGCGCGGTATTTGCCGCGTCGATGTTTCTCGCAACCGGCGCGTATGCCCAGGACAGCGCCAAACAGGATATGAAGGACGCGGGGCATCACACCAAAGTCGCCGCGAAGGATACCGGACATGCGACGAAAGTCGCGGCGAAGGACACCGCGCACGGGACCAAGGTCGCCGCGAAGGACACCGCGCATGGAACCAAAGTTGCCGCGAAGGACACCGCGCATGGCACCAAGGTCGCGGCGAAACATACGGCCCATGAGACGAAGAAGGTGACCAGGAAGACGGCGACCGGTACGCGGAACGTTGGGCGGCGGGCTGAGGATAAGCCGCCTGTGCCCAACAATCCGAAGTAAATGCATCCATCGGCAATAAGCAGCGCGTCACTTCGGTGGCGCGCTTTTTGCGTCAGGCCGTGGATTTTGTCCGTACGCTTTCGCTGGCGAGGATGACCAGCACTATCCAGAAAAGGTCGGCGCCGAGCAGGTGCAGGATCTGCATCCATTGTGGCGCCAGGAGGAGGACGTCTGCGATTCCGAGAACGAACTGTAGCCCCAGCAGAGAAGCGACGATTGCGGCAAGGCGGTTGCGGATTCGCCAGCACAGCAAGGCGACGCAGGCGAAGGCCAGTAGCGCGGCGGCCGGGTGGATCCAGCGCATGTGAATGAGCAGGGGGGCCGTGGGGGAGAAGTCGGCGAGGAGGCCGGCGAGGAGGGTGGGGGACGGGAAGAGCGTGTCGGCCAGTGCGGCTACTGCGCCGGTTGCTCCGGTGAGGATGGTGGCGATGATGGTGACCAGGGCTAGCGAGCGGTGTGGCGAGGTGGTGAGTTTGGCGGTGTGGTTTGTCCACCATGCGGTGATGGTGAGCGCGGCCAGCAGGAGCATCGTGTTGGTGAAGTGGATGCACTGCATCGCGACACGGGCGTTGGAGGCGTTGGCTTCGACGTAGCCGCCGAGGACCAGCACTGCTCCGAGCAGGGCTTCGGTGATGAGGAGGATGACGACCCATATGACGGCGCGGCGGCAGCGGTCGCCGGAGGGACGCTTCCAGAAGACCCAGGCGGCGAGGACTGCGACGAGGGCCGTGAGGATGCCGGTCATAGACCGGTGGGTGAACTCGATGATAGTGGCGAGGCGCGGATGGTGGGGGAAGAAGTCTCCGTTGCAGAGCGGCCAGTGGGCCCCGCAGCCGTCTCCGGAGCCGCTGGTGCGGACGAACGCTCCCCACAGGACGACCAGGACCATGAAGGCGAGGACGCACCAGGCGTAGGGCGTGAGGGCTCGGTCTGCCAGCGAACGGCTTGGGACGGGGCGCTGCACTTAGTGGCCTGCCAGTTCGCGGGCGCGGATGGTGGAGCGCTTGACCGCCTTGATGAGGGTGACGCGGAGGCCGCCCTCTTCCAACTCCAGAATGCCGTCGACGGTGCAGCCCGCGGGGGTGGTGACTTCGTCCTTGAGCAGCGCCGGATGCGACCCGGTTTCGAGCACCATCTTGGCCGCGCCGAACGTGGTTTGCGCGGCGAGCAGCGTGGCGATCTCGCGGGGAAGGCCGACATTGACGCCGGCTTCGGCGAGGGCCTCGATGATGATGTAGAGGAAGGCGGGGCCGGAGCCGGAGAGGCCGGTGACAGCGTCCATGTGCTTCTCGTCGACCACGACGGTGCGGCCGACGGTGGCGAAGATGCGCTGGGCGAGTGCAAGGTGTTCGGGCGTGGCGAAGCGGCCGCCGCAGAGGGCGGTGATCGCGGCTCCAACCATTGCGGGAGTGTTGGGCATGGCGCGGACGACCGGCTGATCGTAGCCGGTCGCGTCCTCGATGGCGCGGGTCTTGACCGAGGCGGCGAAGGAGATGAGGAGCTTGTCCGGCGAGAGCGCGGGGCGGATGCCGCGGACCAGGTCTTCGATCTGGGTGGGCTTGACGCCGAGCAGGATGACGTCGGCGGACTGCGCGGCGACGAGGTTGTCGGTAGTAACGGTAACGCCGAAGTGGGAAGACAGCGCGCCTGCGCGCTCGGGGTGAGCGACCGTGGGAAAGGCGTTGGCTGCCGTGACGAGGCCGCTCTTGACGAAGGCCTGGAGCAGGATTCCGCCCATGCGCCCGGTTCCGAGCACGGCGACGCGCAAGGGCTTTGGCGTGGACGTGCTTGCTGCGTGATCGCTACTCATACAGCAAGGCTATCAAATGTCGCCTATCCGGCCAGAGAGAACGGGCGGTTAGCGACTGCGCCGTCCAACATGCGGTAGAGCGTGGAGCGGCTGATGCCGAGGATCTCCGAGGCGCGGAGCTTGTTGCCCTGGCAGGCGATCAGGACGGCGCGAATGTGCTCCTGCACGACGTCTTCGAGGCGCACCATGCGGGTTGGGGCGGGCTGTTGCGAGGGGGTTTTGGCGATGGAGGCGACGGCCGCGGCGAAGTCTTCGGCGGTGAAGGTGTCGCTGTCGGAGTCGGCCAGGAGATACGCGAGGGTGCGGTCGAGCTGGGTGATGTTTCCGGGCCACGGGAAGGTGATGAGCGCGGTGTGGAAGCTGGCGGCGAGGACGGGAATGTGGAGTCCGAGGCGCTCGGCGATGCGTTGGACGAGATGGGTCGCGAGCAGCGGAATGTCTTCGGGGCGTTCGCGCAATGGAGGCAAAGCGATGCGGACCGCGCCGAGCAGTTCGGCCAGCTCGGCGGAGAAGCGACCGGCGCTGACGCAGGCGCGAAGCTCGATGCCTGAAGCGGCGACGATGCGCAGCGGCGTGCGACCGCGGATGCGGAGTTTGCGGATGAGGCCGCGCTGCGCGGCGGGCGTGAGCTTGTCGATGTCGGGGAGGAAGATGAGGCCTTCGAGGATCATATGCGACGCCGAGGCGGAGAGAAGTTCATCGGCATCGGCGGCTTCGAGGATGATGAAGGGCAGATTGCTGACCGGGGACAGCGCGTGCATGGAGCGGGCAGCGGCTTCGGCGCCGCACCCGGGCTCGCCGGTGACGATGGCGGCGCGGAAGTGTGGGGCGACGCGGCGGATCTGCGACCAGACTCGGGCGATTGCGGTGCTTGGTCCCAGCAGGGCTTCGTCGCCGATGAAGGCGGCGTTCGTGGAGCATGGCGGAGGGAAGCGAAGGATGCGGTTCGTATCGGCTGTCATCAACAGCTTCATCGGCGAATCGGATATGAAGTTGAGGCGCGGGCCAGACAAAGAGCGGACAACCGGGTGGTTGTCCGCTCTTGAAGTGCCGGATTGGAAACGTCTTATGCGGAGGACTTTTTACGCAGAGGCTTTGGCGCAATAGGCTTCAAAGGCGCGGGTGAGTTCCTGCGCGATGGCAGGGGCGGTGGAGGTTTCGATGGCCGAGCGCTGCATCAGGTAGACGAGCTGGCCGTCGCGGAAGAGCGCGATGGCGGGCGAGGTCGGGGGATTGCCCTGGAAGTAGCTGCGGGCGCGGTCGGTGGCTTCGCGGTCCTGGCCGGCGAAGACCGTGACGGCGTGGTCGGGCTTGGTGGCGTGCTGGAGCGCGAGGCGGACGCCGGGGCGCATCTTGCCCGCGGCGCAACCGCAGATCGAGTTCACGACGACCATCGTGGTCCCGGGCTGGGCGACGGCGGCGTCGACTTCTTCGGTGGTGCGGGCTTCCGCAATGCCGGCGCGGGTGAGTTCTTCGCGCATCGGAATGACCATCATCTCTGGGTACATGCTTGTTGCCTCCTGGGTGTTGCCTTCTCTTCGATTGTACGGAAAGGCAGGGGATAGTGGGTAGAGGATAGAGGATAGTGGGGTGGGCCCTCCCCCCTTATTTTGCGTAAAGTCCCTTATCGAAAGGACTTAGCTCCGTACCTCTGGGTTGCTGGTTTGTAAAGTGCCTTAAACAAAGGACTTAATTTGCAAAGTTCCATTCGAAAGGACTTAGCGGCTGCTTGTGGGTCGATTTTCAGCTGCGAGCTGCGAGTTGCCAGTTTCGGGTTTTGGATGAGCGAAGAGATGAGGAAGCGCATATACCTTTCTGTTGAGGTGCGAGGGGTGAGGGGTTGAGGAGCAAGCGTTTTGGACAGCTCAAAGCATAGAGGTATTGAGCGTAGAGGTGTCTGGGCGCGGTTGGCGTCTGGAGGTCTCCTGTTCAGTTTTGCGTTGTGAGTTTTGAGTGCTGATTTAATTGTATAGAGTTGAGAGATAAATCACGCACGCTTTGGAGAATTACTTTTGCCAGTGTTCATGCGGGGTTGGGGAGTTTTGCACAGGGCGGAGGGCTTGACAACATTTTGAGGTAGGCTCGAAACGTGGAGATTCGGGAGCAGGTCGCGTTAGCGGGGTATACGACCTTCGGGGTTGGCGGCGCCGCGCGATATTTTGCCGAGGCGCGGTATGAAGGCGACGTGGCCGAAGCGGTGCGCTGGGCGGATGAGCGCGGGCTGCCGCTGTTCTTGCTGGGGGGGGGAAGCAATCTGCTGGTGCCGGATGAAGGTTTCGACGGCCTGGTCTTGCATATGGGGATTGCGGGCGTGGAGGGTGATGAAGCCGGCGGTTTCGACGTGGGGGCCGGTGAATCGTGGGACGGGACCGTGGCGCGGACGGTTGCGCAGGGGTTTGCGGGGGTGGAATGCCTGGCGGGGATTCCGGGGAGCGTGGGTGGGACCCCGGTGCAGAACGTTGGGGCGTATGGGCAGGAGGTTTCGGAGACGATCGTTTCGGTGCGGGTTTTCGATCGCAAGCACCGGCAGTTTGTCGAGATGTCGAATGCGGAGTGTGGGTTTCGGTATCGGGAGAGCGTTTTCAATACGACCCAGCGGGGGCGTTACATTGTGACGCGGGTGCGGTTTCAGTTGCGGCCGGGTGGTGAGGCGACGTTGAAGTATGCGGATTTGAGGGCTTGGTTTGGGGAGGACAAAAACCTTGACGCAAAGTTCGCGGAGGGAGCGAAGTTTCGCGAAGGAAAGCCCACGCTGGGGGAGGTTGCGGAGGCGGTGAGGGAGATTCGGTTGGGGAAAGGAATGTTGATCGTTCCCGGGGATGCGGATTCGCGGAGCGCGGGATCGTTTTTTAAGAACCCGATCGTGACAGTGGAAGTGGCGGAGGAGATTCCCGGGATCCCGCGCTGGGGGGCGGGTGAGGGGTTGGTGAAGCTGCCGGCGGCCTGGCTGCTGGAGCGGGCTGGATTTGCGAAGGGGTACGGGAGTGGGGCGGTGAGGATTTCTTCC